>Ga0181576_10002982_pt1 | contig 12499 bp, 13 predicted proteins | sample 101ome_22_FD_132464 | JGI IMG/M metagenome (GOLD analysis project Ga0181576, IMG submission 132464) | Coastal salt marsh microbial communities from the Groves Creek Marsh, Skidaway Island, Georgia - 101412BT metaG (megahit assembly) | ecosystem: Environmental > Aquatic > Marine > Intertidal...
TAATTGACGCATATTATCGGCAATCTGCATCAGAAAACGGTCGCCTATTTCATGCCCACAGTTGTCATTAATCGCTTTAAAACCATCCAGATCAATGAATAACAAGGCACCTAACTGCCGATGGCGCATAGCCAATGCAAAGTTAAGCTCCAGATGCTCCATTAAAGACATGCGGTTATGCAGTTTTGTCAAAGTGTCGTAGCGCGCCATTTGGTCAAGCTTTTCATTGGCTTTGATAAGCTGATGACGTTGCTTATGAATAGACCTGACAACACCCCAGGAAAAAAGGCTACCGCTAAGCAAAATAAAACTGGCAACGCCGATCAACTGATAGAGATAGTTAGTGATTCTTTCCTTGTTTTCTTCATGTGCCAGACTGTTGTGGCTTTTTTGCATGTAAATCATCTCATCGAGAATATTGGCAACCACAATTTGATTCGTCAGCGTCTGATTTAACATCGGGGTATAAACTTCCAGACCAACATCTTCCAACAAGGCCTGAGAAAATTCGCGCAACATAGGAGCACGCATTGAAGTCTGGGTATCAAGTTCCCTGATAAGAGTCTGTTCTTCCGCGTCCAGATTGGTATCGATATATTCCTGACGAGCTAACTGGTAGCGGCTACCGTATTCACGAAATTTCAGAAACAATTCATCACGTACAAAAGGATCTGACTGAATTGACATCTGCCATAACAAAATAGCTCTTTCACGCACTGCAACACGCATGCGCATCGCAGCGTTCAACTGGGTATCGTTGGTTTTGATCTGTTCACTGAGATATTGGCTGGCAGTTGAAAACTGACTGTAGGCATAATAGGCAAAGGCCATAAATGCCAGCATATATACAGCAAATCCCAGATATAAATACCCGGGACGAAATAGCCTTTCATCTGGTAGTGCATGGTTAATAGCTTGCATAAAGCACTATATCACCTGTATCCATGTCAATATTTCATCATCCGCTGGTCATATCAAGTCAGTTTAAATTGCTGCACTAATAATTGTAAAGTCGCTGCCATCTGCGCCTGCTCAAGACTGGCTCCCGAGGTTTGTTCAGCGCTGGTAGCATTCTGAACCGCCATTTCATTGATCTGATTAATGTGCGAATGCATAGATTCTGCAGCATTATGTTGATGTGATGTCGCCATGGAAATCTGCTGACTGAGCTGCTCGATACCCGCAATAGACTGCGCAATGCTTTCAAGCGAGGTGCCTGCTACCGCAGCCTGCTCGACCACATTAGCGGTTTTTTCCTGACTTTGCGCCATCGAACGTTCAGCGTTACGCGCACCATTTTGCAGCTTTTCGATGATCTGATTAATTTCTTCAGTTGATTCCTGAGTTCTACCTGCCAGCGTTCTGACTTCATCAGCGACTACCGCAAAACCTCGGCCCTGCTCTCCGGCACGAGCTGCTTCAATTGCCGCATTTAATGCCAGCAGATTAGTTTGTTCGGCAATACCTTTGATAACATCAAGCACCGTATTGATATTCTCACTGTCACGTCCGACGCCGGCAATGACCCCTGCTGTACCTTCAATCTGGTCGGATAATTCATGAATACCGGTCAAGGTGTCGTTGACCACCTGACGGCCTTTGTTAGCGGCCTGACTGGCTTCACTGACCGCTGATGATGCTGCACCGGCATTTGATGCAACCTCATTGACCGAATGTACCAGGCTGTCCATGGCATTAACAATCTGACCGGTTTCGGCCCGTTGCTGCACAATGTTTTCACTGGTGCGATGGATTACTGTAGAAATTTCTTCACTGGTTGTTGATAGCTGACTGGTAGTTTCAGAAATCTGTAAAATCATGGCACGCAGTTTTTCCTGCATAGCCTTGAGTGTTGACATCAGTTCACCAAATTCATCTTTGCGATTGATAATGATTTCTGTCGTCAGATCTCCATCTGCGACTTTACGCATGGTACCGAGCATACTGGGCAAACAATTAAGCACTTTTGTCATACTCAGGAAAACCATGACAATACCTGCGAGCATAATCGCCCCACCCACAAGCACCGTATAGATGCCATTTTCAGCCGCTTTTTCCTCCTCCTGCAGATGTTTTGAAGTTACGTTTTCGATGCCTTCGAGCAAACTATCAACTTTTTCAGCCATAGCGGCTGCCACAGCATCAAATTCCGCCATCATCTTATTGCCACCGGCAGGACCCTGATCAACATAAGCCTGAGCCATTTTTTTACCGGTTTCATAGTAGGCTTCAAACGTCGGCAGCATGCCCTGAAAAAAGGCTTTCTTATCCGGTGCCAATTCAGACAACTCTTCCACTAAACGCCGAAAATCCTGAGCGTTATTTTCAGCTTCATCAAAACCATCGTTCAAACCATCGAGTCCGCGGGTAGCGCTAATATCGGTTAACCATTGTTGAACCTGCACAACAGCAAGTTTGAGTCGGTGTGACTTGTCCAGCACCGGTACTTCATATTCTGAAATCTGATAGCTGTAATTAAAGATTCGATTATTCTGATAAACAATGACGCCTGTTTCCAAAACGCATACTAGTGCGAGAAACAGCGTCAGAAGACGGAATCGAGTATTAAGAGACATAAGCAACCTGAAAATATTTGTTTTTATTCAGCAACGAAAAGTTAGTTTTCGATACCATTGGTGAGTTTAGACAATATCGGCAGAAAAATTGAAAAATTTAACCCGGGCAGAATAAATCGATGTCGCAAATTACCTTAAGAGCATAAATAAACATCGGTTAAAACATTGAGATTCAAATTAATACACACCAAAATATTAATTAAAGGTCTATAATCGGCATGGAGATAAAACTAGACAATCATATGTTCGCTAAATCCGATTTCAAAATTCTTATCTGTGATGACTCGGTCACCAATGTCATGGTGCTGGGTAAACTCTGCGAGTCTGAAGGCTACACTAACATTCAGACAGTCACTGATCCGCGTAAAGTGTTGACTGCGATGGATAAACAGAGCTTCGACCTGTTGTTACTCGACATTGAAATGCCACACATGAATGGCTTTGAAGTCATGAGTGAAGTGCGCAAGCGGTTGGGCGATGAGTTACTACCCATTCTCGTTTTAACGGGTCTAAAAGACAAGGAAGTGCGTAATCGTGCATTATCTGAAGGTGGAACAGACTTTATCAATAAACCTTTTGATCAGACTGAAGTTATTCTGCGCGTCAAAAATCTGATAAAAATTCGTGAATCCTATTTAATTCAGCAACAAGTGAATGCAGCCCTCGAAGCCAAAGTTCAGGAACGCACCGAAGAATTGAATTTAGCCAATGAAATTCTCATTCACCGACTTGCCAAAGTCGGCGAATTTCGTGACAAAGACACTGGCCAGCATGTTCAACGAGTGGGTGCCTATGCAAAAATGCTTGCCGAATGCTACGGGCTGCCCGCAGATATCAGCTACATGATTAACCGGGCTGCACCATTGCATGATATCGGCAAAGTCGGTATTCGCGATGACATTCTGCTCAAGCCCGGGAAACTGGATTCTGATCAGCGTGAAACCATGAAAACCCATGCTGAAATGGGCGCCGAAATACTCGGCAATCATGACTCCTTACTCTTGCAACTAGCCGCCAGCATTGCTCAAAGCCACCATGAACGCTGGGATGGCAAAGGATATCCGACCGGTCTGGCTGGAGAATCAATACCCATTGAAGGCAGAATCACCGCGATCAGCGATGTATTTGATGCATTGACAACAGAACGACCTTACAAAAAAGCCTGGTCTGTTGCCAAGGCTATCAGCTACCTGCAACAGGAGGCCGGTAACAGTTTCGATCCACATCTTGTCGAGATTTTTATCAATAATCTCGACAGAGTGGAAAAGATCAGACAGCAATACGCTGATTAACTACCCTACCAGTCTGCAGCTTCATCAATAATGCCTCTGACCAGTTCCTGCTGCTCTTCTACAGCAGCTGCCGAAGTTTCATCCAGTTGATAAGGTATGCGCGTGGTCAGATGTACATTTTCAGGATCACTGGTTAATACATAAACCGCAATTGAAAACGGACAAATCGTGATATTTTCAGGATTGGCAGCAATCAATTTGTGAGAAATACTGGCACTGCAGAACTCGACAATTTCTCCGGATATTAATACCTGATCCTGAATACCAAAATCAGGACCGGTTCTACCTAGCATTTCACCAGCCGGTAGGGTATGTGCAATGTTGATTCCTTTACCCTTGATAATGTCTTTGACAGTCGACAGGGTATCTTCGTATTGAGCTTCAATAACCCGCGTATAAACCGCTGCATCACCAGCCTGTAGAAGCCCCATGGTTGAAAGCAGGCCTGCAGCTAATAGAGAGTTGAGTATTTTTTTCATTATCCTTCCTTATTTTTATGATTGGGCAATAAATTCTAGCGCATTTCCATCTGGATCCCGACAAAATAACGCCTTGCGGCCAGACCGGCTCAGACTATAGTCAATATTCGCCTGTTCAAGCTTTGACTGCAGCTGGTCAAAATCATCCACTGAAAAGGCCAGATGACGATCCCGTCCACCATGCTCGGGACGACCGGTTTGCGGATCCGGATTAGGCAATTCCAGCAAATGTATCTGCTGACCGGCAATATTTAACCAGGCTCCGGGATAACCTAAATCAGGACGCGACGGTTCGAGTTGCAACCCTAGAACACCCTGATAAAAATCCAGGGCCTTGGCGGTATTGGCCACAATAAGACTGGCATGATGGAATCGGCTAATCATTGATTAAATCCCGCTTCAGAGGTTCTCATAATGTGATACATAAGCTGATAGATATGCTAACGTATTTTAAATTCTTTCGCAGTTAGGCTAGATTCAAAATTTCCATGCAGTATTGTGGCAACATTCCTGACGATAGTCTGGAAAAACTTCTGACTAAATACCAGATGACACTGGTGCATATAGCGCAACAACAGGCCATTCCCGGTTCTCACTGGGGAGATAGTGAGGCAGGCCTGATTGATCATTCCCTTTACGTACGTGATGACACCCCTGTTCACTCAGCCCTGCATGAAACCTGTCACTACATTTGCATGGATCATCAACGTCGTCAAAATCTGCATACCGACGCCGGCGGTGATTATGACGAAGAAAACGCTGTCTGTTATTTACAGATACTGCTTGCAGAATTTATTACCAATAACAGTCAACAGCTTGCCATGCAGGAAATGGATGAATGGGGTTATAGCTTCCGACTCGGTTCAACTGCGAAATGGTTTTATCAGGATGCCGATGATGCACGCCGCTGGCTTGAGCATCATGCTATTATAGACGCCTCAAGCAACCCGACTTTTAATCTGCGAAACTGACTCAGGAGTTATCACATGATCAGAAAATGCCTGTTCCCGGCAGCTGGATATGGAACCCGCTTTCTTCCCGCTACCAAATCCATGCCTAAAGAGGTTTTGCCGATTTTGAACAAACCGCTGATTCAATATGGCGTTGAAGAGGCCATTTCTGCTGGTATGACGCAGATTGCGATTATTACCGGTCGTGGTAAACGTGCTATCGAAGATCATTTTGATATCAATTATGAACTTGAGCATCAAATCAGCGGCACCTCCAAAGAAGTCTACCTGGAAGACATTCGTAAAGTCATTGATACCTGTACCTTTTCTTATACCCGTCAGATTGAAATGAAAGGTCTGGGGCACGCTATTCTCACCGGTGAAACCCTGATCGGTCCTGAACCTTTTGGTGTTATTCTGGCCGATGATCTGTGCACTAATGAATCCGGGGACAGCATTATGAGACAAATGGCACAGGTTTATACGAAATACCGCTGCAGCGTTGTCGCCATTGAAGAAGTGCCTGCCGAAGAAACCTACAAATACGGGGTCATCTCAGCGAATGAACTGGAAAATGGCATTTTTATGATCAACGACATGGTAGAAAAACCTGAACCTGAAAACGCCCCATCGAATCTTGCCATTATTGGCCGTTACATTTTAACGCCTGATATTTTTGACATTATTCGCGACACACCGCCGGGTAAAAATGGTGAAATGCAAATTACCGATGCGCTGAAAATCCAGGCCCAACGCAATATGGTGCTAGCACTTAAATTCAAAGGTGAACGTTTTGACTGCGGTAGCATCGAAGGCTTTGTAAAAGCCACAAACCATTTCTACGACAAGCTTAATAACAGCTAAATATCAGCGTTATACCATCACCGTGCACGCTGCAAGACTTCAGCTTGACTATCAGGAACATCCCGGCGGTATTTTTCAGTGCATCAGACATTTACCCTGGGCGCAGTTACTGGATAGCTGTAATGCTGACAATCCGCATGCCCGCTATGACATCATGGTGGCTGATCCGGTCTACACGCTTATTCATCAGGAACAAGCCAGCCGGGTCTATAACCGCCAGCAGCAACTTCTGCAAAACCATCATGATGCTTTTTCTTTATTGGAAACGTATCTGCAGAAATTCGAAGGGTTGGAATCTGATCTGCCCTTTTGTGGTGGTGCAATGGGTTACTGGGGCTATGATCTCTTAGATATCAGCAAACTCAATGATCAGCGCATTGACATTCTGAATCTGCCGGATATGGCTATCGGCATCTATGAATGGGCAATAGTCACCGATCACAAAAACCGCAACACTTTTTTAACCGGTCTGGATTTAAACCAGTTACAAAGTATAAAAATGCTTTGCGATTGTCAGCCAAATCAGGCAAAAGCCCGTCAGGCTTTAAAAGTAACAAACTATAAGGTTGATAAAGATCTCAATCATTATCGTGAAGACTTTAGCAGGATACAGAAATACTTGCGTGAAGGTGACTGTTACCAGGTCAATTATGCACGTTGTTTTACAGCCAACTGCGAGGGTGATAGCTGGCAAAGCTATGTGCAATTGCGCGAGCTTAATCCGGTACCTTTCGCCGCTTATCTGCAATTACCTTTTGCCGATATTATCAGCAGTTCTCCCGAGCGCTTTATTGATATAACAAACAAAGTCATCACTACCAGTCCCATCAAAGGTACCCGACCGCGATTTAAGGATAAACAAAGCGATGAACAATCGCTTAACGCGTTAAAGTTCAGTCAAAAAGACCGGGCCGAAAACCTGATGATTGTTGACTTATTAAGAAATGATCTGGGTAAAAGTTGTGTTCCGGGCTCTATTGAAGTGCCCGCTTTGTTTGATATCGAAAGATTTCCAACTGTATTTCACATGGTCAGCACAATTAAAGGGCAATTAAAACCTGAAATCTCACCAATACAGGCTTTTAAAAATTGCTTTCCCGGAGGCTCAATAACAGGCGCTCCGAAAAAACGAGCCATGCAAATCATTCAGGAACTGGAAACTTATCAGCGCGGCATTTACTGCGGATCCATTGGCTATATCAGTTTTAATGGACATCTGGATACGAATATTGCCATTCGCACGATGACCGTAAAAGACAATCAACTTTGCTTCTGGGCGGGTGGCGGTATTGTCAGCGATTCAATTGCCGAACAGGAATTTCAGGAAACCAATGACAAGGCACGAGCATTTTTTAGACTGCTTGGCATATCTGAGCCATAAAAGATTCATCAGGTCTTAAAGCCACCTACCAGATGGTGCAATTCTGCTGCAACTGCTGCCATTTGCTGACTCGCTGACTCAAGATTCTGAATAGCATTAGCGCTTTGCTCGGCGACCTGTGAAATATCCTGCACAGTCCCATTAACAGAATTAACCAGAGAACTCTGACTTTCTGCCGCTGAAGTAATCTGCAAATTCATTTGATTAATGGCCAGAATTGCCTGATTAACTTTTGCCAGCGACTGCCTGGTCTCTTCAGCCTTGCTGACAGTATGCGTCGTTTTCTCACGACTGGATTGCATTGCTTTGACGGCCTGATGAGAGGAAGCCTGCAATTGCTCAATCACCTGACTGATTTCTTGTGTGGATTCCTGAGTCCGGCTGGCCAGGGTTCTGACCTCATCAGCCACGACGGCAAAGCCCCTACCCTGATCACCGGCACGAGCCGCTTCAATGGCCGCATTTAAGGCAAGCAAGTTAGTCTGTTCGGCAATACCACGGATGACACCGATAACCGCTCCGATCTTGTCACTACCCTGTTCCAGCGCATTGATGACTGCCGATGTCTGTTCAACTTCACCAGCCAGTTCGTTAATGGAAACTACGGTTTGCTGAACAATCTGTTCGCCGTTGGATGCAGCATTGGCGGCATTATTGGCTTCGCTTGAAGCCAGGCTGGCCTGTTCGGCAAGATCATGGCTGGATTGTAAAATTTCATGCATGCTTTCCGCCATGCTCGATGTTTGTTGTCGAGTCTGCATAGCACCCGAAGCAGTATCTTTGGAAATTGTACCTAAATCAGTCACCGCATGATTTAACTGATTGACTGCGTGACTGACACTGTTAACAGTTTCGCGCAAGCGAACAAGAAAACCGTTAAACGCTTTGGCAAGACGCGCTAACTCGTCACTACCAACAATCTGTAAATCCTTACTAAGATCACCTTCACCGGCAGAAATTTCCTCCATGGCGTGCACTGCCTGGTCCAGTTTACAGACAATCTGTCGGCTATTGATTGCTGCAACGCCACCGCCAATCACAAATCCCATGATCAACATAACCCATAACAACGATACAGTTGCCGAGGAATTAACCTGCATCTGGTTACGCATATCATCGGACAGTTGACGAAGATTATTAACCAGTTGACTAACCTGCGCTGTCATTTGAGCGGTTAACGGACCAATCTCATTTTTAATCAGGTAAGTATCCAGAAAGGCTTTATCACTCGACATGATATTGATGACTTTCTCTGATTCGGTAAAAAATACCGGCACATCACGTTTGATACGATCAAAGGCATCGGCTTGTTCAAAAGTCAGCAAATCATCATCAGATTGTTGCTGAATCTTATCCATAAAATTTTGAACTTTTTCCCGGTAGATAACCGCATTGTCTTTGAAACTGTCCGTTCGCAAACCGACAAAACCACGCACAGAACTGACCACCTGCAACACTGAATAACGCATCTCCTGTATGTTGATCAGCAATGCTTTACGGTCTTCATCAAGGTCCTCGTCACGCTCAGCCAGTACCATCTCAGCTAATGCCTGATAAAGATTACGCGCAGTTGGATTCAATGATTCCTGCATGACTTTCAGCGCCGACATATTAGATGCCGCATCAAAGACCAGACTGACAAAGCGGTCTTTATAAGTAGAATAATTATCCAGATCGGCACGAATAAGTTGCAGACTCTGCTGCAAATTTACATCGTTATTGATGACATCGAGACTTTCGAGTTGCTGTAAACGTTGCTGCAGGTCTTCTATGGAATTGATATATTCCTGCTCAAATTCAGGATTGGCGCTCTTAACGTATAAACCAAGTGCAGCGATACTTTTATGCACAGTGGCATTGAATTCCATTGCGCGAATGACAGCCGGTTGAATATTTTCTGCGATCGCAGTGACTTCACGATCGACCTGACGTAACGAAAACCAGCCTGTCAGAGACACAACCAGTAAAATCAGCAGCAGCAGGCCATTGGCAAACCAAAGTTTGATTCGAATAGAAAACCTGTCCAGAAAAGCGAACATGAAAACTCCTTTGAGTGTGACGCAAATGACTGCTCAAGCAGTCTGGCTTTTATTGATAGCAATAATAGTAGCGTCTACTCGGAGAACTTCTTGAATTCACTCCGGCTTTTTAACTGACAGACAGATAATAACTGACTTTTGTGACAGGCTGTTTGCTGTTAACAGCGGCTTTTAGGTAGGACAGAGCCGGTCAAATCCCAGGAAAAAGTGCAGTCCAGTTCTGATAAAACTGCAATCAGACCAGTCTCACCTTCGTTCAGAATCATTTGTAACGGGGTACGGTTTCGAAAACGACGATGGCGCATACGAATCCAGCGACCTGACATTTCCGGATTACAGGGGTAAGTCGTGCGTAATGCATCAGAAATTCTAAGAAGATAACCGGCGCGACGAATAACTGTATCATCATCAGGCAGCATTTCAGATCCTTCACGAATCTTGTTGAATTTTCTGGCGCGAAAATTTTCCGGCAGACACAACATTGCCTGCATTTCTTCAGTGGCCAATGACCAGGACTGCAAGAGTCCAATAACTGATTTTGATATATCTGAAAGTGTCTCGGAATTTAATGCTTCGGACATGACGACCACCTGCTTACAAAACTTATTATTATAATATCAGACTGAAGCAATAAGTACCTTAGTAAATTAGGCGGTTTTTTTTACCCGAACAGTCTCGACCACCAGCGCTTACGGTTATTGGCTACCACCTGAGCGGAAAGCAGATCAACGGGGCGCAATTTGCTTAACACCCAACCCGGCAAGGGCGGATTATCACTGTATCCGCAACTGACTCCGAGGTTATTGGGATCAAAAATCTTCACCATAGTCGGCTCCTGCAGACTATCGGCATAAACAATGCCGCAATAATCCTCGTCATGTTCTTCACGTAACAGTTTATCGATCTCATTAATGAATTTACGCAATGTGTCATGCGTAGATACCAGTTTGGGAACTTCGCTGCCAATCGCATAGATATACCAGTCGTGACTCACATTGGCACGTAACACTTCCCACAAGGCATCGAGATTTTCCCAACGTAAAGCCGAGGTAAAACTACCGGTGCGAAATTTTGTAACAAATTCAGATTGTGAGTCTATCTGTGTCATTTTGGCTGCAGGTTTTTTATGCTGAAAAGGTTAAAGCCCGATATAATAAACCATTGTCTTTTTACGATTCCAATAAATTTCATGAACACCTTATATGAATCTAATATACCCGGCCTGAAACTCATCAATCGCGGTAAAGTCCGCGATATCTATGATATCGATGACAAACATATGCTGATCGTCACCTCCGATCGTCTTTCCGCATTTGATGTCATCATGTCCCGGCCGATTCCCGGCAAAGGCGAAGTTCTTACCCGGGTAGCTAATTTCTGGTTCAAACGCATTGAGCATCTGGTCGCAAACCAGTTAACCGACATTCCGCTCGAACAGGTTGTTCATGACAAGGCCATCAGGGACCAGCTTGGTGATCGCGCTATAGTCGTTAAAAAACTCAAACCACTGCCAGTTGAAGCGATTGTAAGAGGCTATATCATTGGTTCCGGGTGGAAAGACTATCAGGCCTCCGGCAAAATCTGTGGCATAGAATTACCTGCCGGTCTGCAACTGGCAGACAAGTTACCTGAAGCTATTTACACTCCTTCAACCAAAGCAGAGCTTGGTGAACATGATGAAAATATCGACTTTGAACGCACCGTAGAATTAATGGGACCGGAGCTTGCCGAAAAAGTCCGGGACCTGACCCTGCAAATCTATACCGAATGTGCCGCCTATGCGCTGACCAAAGGCATCATCATCGCCGACACCAAATTTGAATATGGTGTGGATGACGAAGGCAGGTTACATATCATCGATGAAATGCTTACCCCGGATAGCTCACGTTTCTGGCCCGCGGACCAATATCAGCCGGGCAGTAGCCCGCCAAGTTTTGATAAACAGTTTGTGCGCGATTATCTGGAAACACTAGACTGGGATAAAAAACCACCGGCACCTGATTTACCGGATGACATTATTTCCAAAACAGCCGCCAAATATCAGGAAGCAGAAAAACTGTTAACGCAGTAAATCCGCAAAATGCCTTTATCGGAAAGCATATTGCTGATCATGATTCTGCTAAGCATCGCCATGCTTGCAGCAGGTCTGTTCCGCAATATGTCTATTCCTTTTCAGGATTTCAGCGATGTAGCCTTAAATGCTCTGGCTAGCAAGGTACAACGGGTTACATTTTTACCAGACGATGTAATCATTGCCGAAAATGACAAGGGCTCTTCGCTATATATTATAAAAAGTGGTATTGCCAGAGTGGAAAAATCAGGAATAGACCCGGCCCACCCGCTTCCAGCACTTAAGTCCGGAGAGTTTATTGGGGAAATTGCCTTACTCGGAGAACATGTGCGCACAGCCTCAGTGATTGCACAAACTACTGTGATCACCTACCGTTTACGACGTGAAGATGTCAGCCAGCTTTCTCTTGAACACCCTGAAATAGCTCAACGTCTGCAACATGAACGAAATAAAAGATTATGAAGCAAACTATACGTATTAGCCTGTATACAACACGCCAATGCAGCAATTGCCGCAAAGTCAAAGAACTGTTAAAAAAACATAACATACGCTTTATGGAAATGGATGTAGCCACTAATCAACGGGCATTCAAGGAATTCCAGCGGCTTGGCTCCAGAGGTGTGCCTGTGTTGCTGATTGGCAAGTCCAGAGTTGATGGCTTTCAGCCCAACAAGATCGAACAGATCTTAAAACAAAACAATTTAATCTGAAGCAATAAACAAGAGCCAAAAAAAACGCCGCTGTAAAGCGGCGTTTTTTTCAATCAAACAGCGAATTACTTATAGAAATCAACCATGGTTTCCAGGCTTTTCGCAGTAATTTTAGAAGCATGACCGGCACAGCCAAA
>Ga0181576_10002984_pt1 | contig 12496 bp, 11 predicted proteins | sample 101ome_22_FD_132464 | JGI IMG/M metagenome (GOLD analysis project Ga0181576, IMG submission 132464) | Coastal salt marsh microbial communities from the Groves Creek Marsh, Skidaway Island, Georgia - 101412BT metaG (megahit assembly) | ecosystem: Environmental > Aquatic > Marine > Intertidal...
CTCTATTGATCAAGCTATAGAACTAGTTAAAGACGCTAATAAAGCATTCATAATTGGCGGTGGACAACTCTATGAGCAATGCATGGCAAAAGCTTCAAAAATAATACTTACTAGGGTTCATCAAGAATTTGAAGCTGACACCTTTTTTCCAGAAATTGATACTACTTTATGGGAAGTAACAACAGCTATTGATTACCCTAAAGATGACCGTAATCCTATTAGTTTTAGTATAGAAACCTATCAGAGAAGATAAACATAATTCTGATACTCCTTTTTAACAAAGCGTTGCAGTAACTCTAGATGAGCAGTGGTATAAAACCTATGGGTAACGTCAGTGTTATTTGATAACTGATCAGAAGCCTCCAATATTCTTTTAGTTTGTAGGGCTACTGGATTGCTTGCCTCAATAATTCGAAATGTGTTGGAACTTAATTCATGAATCATATCGATAAGATACGGATAATGCGTACAACCAAGCACTAACGTGTCGACTCCTTTTTCAATCATTGGATTGATATAAGTTGCTAAAAGGGTTTTAAGCGTTGTGGTTTGATCTTCACCGGACTCGATAGCTTCCACCAAACCCTTACCCTCCTGAGTGATTAATTCAATACCAGAGGTATAATCCATCACTGTTTTATGAAACATTGATGAATATAGCGTTCCTTTTGTTGCCAACACTCCAACCTTCTTAGACTTCGACATCAACGCTGCTGGTTTGATTGCAGGTTCAATACCCACAAAAGGTAGGTCATACCGACTTCGAAGTTCAGCGATAGCATTTGTAGTAGCTGTATTACAAGCGACCACTATCAATTTACAACCCTTATCGATTAAAAATTCTGTAGCTTTGATCGATCGCATTAGAATTTCATCAGCAGATCGATTACCGTAGGGAGCATAGGCAGAATCACCATAATAGACAGTAGACTCCTTATCCAACAATTGAACAAGAGCATTCCAAACAGTTAATCCACCGATACCGGAATCAAATATACCTATAGGAGCATTATTCATCTATGAAATTTACCTGCAATTTAACGGAAGTTTAGACAATAAAAAAACCGCCAGAAGCGGTTTTTATAAGTTGATGATTTTAGACTACACTTAGAATCCTAATTCCTTTTTAACTGAAGCTAATAAATCCGTACCGTTTGCTACGATAAGACCATATCCTTGAGTTGCATCGATCACATAATCATATCCCTGAGCTGCAGCAACCTTATCGATTGCAGCTTTAGCTTTTTCAGAAATAGGAGCAAACAACTCCGCTTGCTTTTTTTGTAACTCTTGTTGAGCAGCAGCTTGAGCTTCTTGAATAGACTTCTCATAGCCTTGTAACTCTAATGCTCTCTTCTCATTTTCTTCTTGAGTTTTAGAAGAGGATTCGTTAGAGTAAAGTGTATACTTATTTCTAAGCTCTGTCATTGAATCTTCAATGTCAGCTCTATAGGTTTCTTGTAACTTTTTTAATTCAGCCTCAGCTGCTTTCATCTCTGGCATCTCAGACAACAATTGTTGTACATTGATATGAGCAACCTTACTTTGTGCACTTACATAACTAGAAGCTGATACAAAAATTAACACAGCAACTACAATCTTCTTGAAATTTCTCATTTGTTTAATATTGAACGTTTAATTTATTTAAGTTTTACTATTATTGGTGCGTAAATATAGCAATTTATGATATAGAATCTTTAGTTTGTTCACTACTCTTTTTTTGTCTCTTTAATCGCTCTTCCATCAACTGCTTTTTACGTGCTTCATACGCTTCTTTACGTTTGGCTCTAGCCTCTAACTGCTGTTGCCTTTTGTCCTCTTGCTCCTTTGCGCGCTGGTCAAGAACTTCCTTTTTTTGATCTTCGCGCTCTACCACTCCTTCATTTGGATTAACATCGGCCTCTTCCTCTTTTTTAGAGTTGATCTCCTTATCGGAGTTTTCATAATTTGACTTTCGATCAATTTTAGCAAACTCATTAAGGATCATATCACTAAGATCATAACGCTTTTGAGAATACAATAAATTCGCTTGATCTGATTTTTCAAAAATAAAATCAAACTTTTTATCCTCCCCTATCTTCTTAACAATTAAGAAAATTTCGTCTTGAATAGGTTGCATGATGGCTTTTTGTTGAAAAGCTAAATCACCAGTTGGACCAAAACGCTGTTGTTTATATTGCAACAATTCTTTAACAGCCGCATTGATTTCTATTTCCCTATCTTTTATTAATTCTTCTGTCAGCAATACACGTTCCACTTCAAGTGACTTTTTTAAATCATCAATAACCAATTGACGTGCTGCAATTTCTTGTTTCCACAACTCTACTTTTGCCTCTAGGTTCTTCTGAGCTATATCATAGGCTGGTACTTTGGTAAGTACATAGTCTAAATCCACAAAACCAACACGAACTCCACGTTGTGCATAGAGACTGAAACTACTATATATTAGGATCACGAGTACTAAAGATTTTGTAATTGTTTTCATCTCTTAAAATTGTTGACCAATTATAAAGTGTGTTTGCCATCCACTAGGACCTACAGAACCTGGTTGATTATCGGTGTCGAATCCATAACCAAAATCAATTCCTAACAATCCAAATGCAGGCATAAATATACGAATTCCAACTCCAGCAGAACGTTTCATATCAAAAGGATCAAATTCCTTAAATGAATTAAAGGCATTACCTGCTTCTAAAAATGTCATCGCATAGATAGAAGCGGAAGGCTTTAAGGTCAATGGATATCTAAGTTCCATTGAGAATTTATTATAAACTACGCCACCTTCTTGTTGACCTGTTAACGGATCTAAAGGAGTAAGCGATTGGTTCTCATAACCTCTTAATTGTACGACATCTCTTCCATCAAGGGTGAAATTACCTAAACCATCCCCTCCAACAAAGAAACGCTCAAAAGGTACGGACCCAATATCATCATTATAGTGACCTAGGAAACCAAATTCTGTATTAGTTCTCAATACTAGTTTGTCGATAACTCTGGTATACCAATCACCTTTAATTTTTACTTTGTAAAACTCCAACCATTTAAAACGAGCTTCTTCTAATTCCTCAAGACGTTTAATTTGTAGTGCAGAAGCTTCCCCTCTTGATCTTAAATCAATGATCTCGTCACTTTCCTCTTTTATTGCCGCAAAATCTTTGTTAGAGCCCATTAACGAAAATGGAGGTGAAAATTTTGTTGTGAATTCAAAATTAGATCCTGAAGTAGGGAAAATAGGGTTAGGACCCGAAGATTTTCTAGAAAGTCCAAAAGTGTACGTTAATGAGTTGGAAGACCCATTCCCAAAATTAAATAGACCGATATTATAATTATTAAAATCGTATTGTTGATACCCTATTGCAGTTGAAAGGGTAAAGAAATCATCAGGCCATTGAAGACGTTTAGCTAATCCTACAGACATTCCTGTGATTGCAAAAGAACGTGATTTATCCACATCTCTACGGATATAGTCATAAGAGAATTGTTGCGTTCTAGAAAGTGAAATATTAAATTGAACTGGTTTTTTTCCACCTAACCAAGGCTCAGAAAAATTAAGCGAATACACCTTAAACGTTCTTGAAGCCTGAAGTCGTAACGCAAAATTTTGACCATCACCCATCGGAACAGGCTGATAGGCTTCTTTATTGAAGATATTCTTCATTGAGAAGTTATTAAAGGCCAGCCCTAAGGTACCGATGAACCCACCACCACCATAGCCTCCTTGCAATTCAATTTGAGAAGAACCTGACTCTACTAAATCATAATGTAAATCTACCGTTCCAGAATTTGGATCTGCATTTTGAACATCTGGTGATATTTGTTCCGCATCAAAGAATCCTAGTTGACCTAATTCACGAATCGAACGAATGATGTTATCTTTCGAATAACGCTGTCCTGGTCGTGTTCTAAGTTCTCTATAGATGACATGATCATTGGTGCGATCGTTTCCGGCAACAGTAACATGATTTAAAAAGGTTTCTTTTCCTTCAATGATTCGAATCTCAAAATCGATGGTATCATTGGCAGCTGAAACTTCAACTGGATTGATACTGGAGAACAAATACCCATTGTTTTGATAAAGATTGGTTACATCTTCACCATCTGGCTTTGAATTATCAGCAATACGTTTACGAAGTAAAACTCCATTGTACGTATCACCTTTTTTTATCCCCAATAACGAACTTAATTGTTTGTCGGAATACACCGTGTTCCCTACAAAGTCAATAGCTCCAAAATAATAACGCTGACCTTCTTCAACAGAGATATTGATTTCAATACGCTCTTCTCCTTTTTTAACAATGGTATCACGTAGTATTCGAGCATCTCTAAATCCATTTTCAGCATAAAGATCTTTTAAATACCCTAAATCTTCTTGGTATTCTTCAGGAATATATTTTGATTTTTTCCAAAACCTTCCCGGAAAAGCTACTTTAGTTTTCTTGAACGCATTCTTTAATTTTTTTGACTTAAGCGATTCATTGCCTTCAAACACAATATTGCTAACCTTAACCTTTGACCCCTTGTCAACGTTGATAATGACCTGTTGTGCGTTAGTTGCAGAAGTATCTACTTTAGTTACAATAGCAACTTTTGCGTTCAAATAGCCTTGGTCCTTGTATTTATTAACTAAGTAATTTTTTGTATTAGAAAGTAAACTCTTGGTGATTTTCTTTCCCTTTTTAAGGTCGGTATCCTCGACAATGTCAGACACTTTACGTTCATTAACACCGTTAACTTTAACTTGTGAAAGCACCGGACGTTCAATAATTTCTATTTCAATAAAGGCCTGATCTCCTTCTACGTTGTTGAGATAAAAATTGATATCAGAAAATAGTTCAAGATCCCAAAGCTTATTAATGATAGCGCTAATTTGCTCACCAGGAATAGTAATTGGCATTCCTTCCCTAAGACCTGTATACGTCTTTACCGTCTGTTCATTGTAGGTCTGCAAACCAGATATCTTGAGTCCTCCAATGATGTATTTTTTGCCATTTTCATAATCAGCATCTTGAGCGTACCCATGACTACTCATTAAAAGGATTACTGTTATAAGCGTATAAGTAAGTTGTTGTAACAGCTTACTCATGGAGTTGTTCACTTGTTTTTCCAAATCTTCGTTCTCTATTTTGGTAGCTGATCATCGCTTTTTTTAAATCTTCTTTGCTAAAATCAGGCCAATACTCATTGATAAAATACAATTCAGCATAGGCTATTTGCCATAGCATAAAATTGCTAATACGATGTTCACCGCTGGTTCTAATTAGCAAATCAACATCTGGTAAATTGTGCGTGTAAAGATGAGTATTTATAATCGATTCATCAATTTTTTCAGAAGAAATTATATTATTTTTAACGTTGTCAGCAATCTTTTTAATAGCCTGTATCAATTCATCTCTAGAACCATAACTAAGGGCAAGAGTCAAGGTCATTCCATCATTGATACTGGTTTGTTCAATCACCTTTTGCAATTTTTGATTTGCCTTTGCGGGTAATAACTCTATATTTCCTATGGTATTCAGACGAATATTATTTTCCATAAAACTATCCATCTCCTTATTGAGGGATTTGACTAATAATTTCATCAATAAATTCACCTCATGTTTGGGACGATTCCAATTTTCAGTTGAAAAGGTATAGAGCGTTAAATACTTTACCCCAAATTCTGCTGCTGCTTCAACAGTTCTTTTAACAGCCTTTACTCCTTGACTATGACCATAAGTTCTGTTTTCTCCTCGTTCTTTTGCCCAACGACCATTTCCATCCATAATTATAGCAATATGGTGCGGGATTTTTTGTGGATCTAGTTGAAGTTCAGCCATGATTAGTTATAACATTGAGTACAAGGTTTTTTACCAAAACTGTAGGTAAGAGTTATTCCTGAAAACACATACCAATCTTTTGAAGATGTTTTTCCAAAAAAATTAGGTACGAGGCCAGTTGCTGTAGGATATGAACCATCTAAATTATCATTAAAACTATACCTAATACCACTTTCAATTCCAAGTATAAAATTAGATAGTGCTTTGATTTTCATACCCATCAAAAGTGGAAGGGCAAATTTACTATTATCTTCCAATCTTGAAAAATTATTTTTAGTGATTCTATACCAATAATAACTAGCACCTGTTGCTATATATGGCGTCCAAGAACTATTAAAACGATGGAGTTCAAAGCTTTTAAAATTGACTTCTAGACCAGCCATAAATTCGTTCACCTGTGTTTGAACATAAAATCCTCTTTGGGTTCTTGCAGCTATATTGGATCGTCTATCATCGAATACTAATTCACTTTGCGTAACAGATACCCTCCAAGCGTATCGAAGTGATTTGTTCCATTTAAAGAGTAAGCCATAGGCCATGGCATTTGGATTGACATACCTAGTTGATCCTACATCAGAAATACCATTTGCTCCCCCAACAAACACACCGGCCTCATAGACCTGAGCAGTAGCGAAGGTGCTCGCAAAAACCAGTATATAAAACCACTTTAACTTCATTGGATAAAGGATGCAAATGTAACAAAATAGTTGGATATCAGCTATGATACCTTTACACTTTCGTAACTCCGATTTTAAGGTTTTAGTACGTTAATTTCGCTTATCTTCTCCCCAAAGCAATTTATTTCTCAAGGTAGAAATAAAACTCTCCGAATTAAACTTCACCATTTTAGCTTTAAAATTCGCTTTTTTGATAAGTAATTCGGTCTCGGTGTCCACTAGTGCAAGTCTAGAATCCAAAGAAAGGACATGTTGAGGTTCTCTTCCAGACACTTTTATTTTGACAACGGTATCTTCTGAGACCACCAAAGGTCGTGCATTTAAATTATGAGGAGCAATAGGGGTTAGTACTAAAGATCGGGTAAGAGGAGCCAAAACCGGTCCCCCACAACTTAAAGAATAACCCGTAGAGCCAGTAGGGGTAGCTACGATAAGACCATCTGCCCAATAGGATGTCAAATACTCTCCATCCAAATAGGTTTCAATAGTTATCATTGAAGTCGTATCTCTTCGTATTACCGTAATTTCATTAAGTGCGAAATCTATAGGAATTCCCATTGATTCGGCATGTTCTAAATATATTAAGGTTCGTTCCTCGATGGTATAAGCACCACTTCTAAATTCAGTAATCACCTTTTTAACTTCCTCCTTATTAAATGTAGAAAGATATCCTAATCTACCGGTATTAATTCCCACAATTGGAATCCCTAAATCTTTAACTAGCGTAACCGCTCTCAACATAGTTCCATCTCCACCAAAACTCACAAAAAGATCATAGGTTTGATCCAATCCTCCTTCTGCTTCAAAGGTTTGAGCCTCTATAGCACAGGACTGGTTGTTTAGATGAGTTAAAAAAACAGATTCAAAGGCGACTTCTACATCAAAATCTCTTAATGCTTTTAGAAATTCTAAAACAGAATGAGAATCACTTTCTTCAATCTTATGTCCAAAAAGTGCTACTTTCATTAGAGATTTAAATAAGCGTTAAAATATGCGGCGTGATCCTTGAGCGTTTCTTTAAAAAGATCAGAGGCATCCGTATAGGTTAATTGATAACCTGCTCTGGATAAAGCCTCCACGACTCGATCACTGTTTTGAATTGCAATTTTTAAGGTGAGTTCCTGTAAGTGTTCCTCCCCAACTGTAGGAAGCAACCCAAGAATGTTACCTCCGTTGCGCTCAACAAGCTCTACGATAGTCGTATAGTAGGCATCCTGTGCATCGAAATTGATCACAATGATATATCCAGCTTGTTTTATGAGTGATAAATTTAAAATTTCACTACTTAAATCATCAAATCGATAGGCTCCGATATACCGTTGTTGATCATCAACTACAGCTAAAATATTGGTTTTGAACGTAGAAAAATGTTCCAATACATGAAGCCAATGCAAGTCACCGAAAACAGAGTCTGGCCTTAATAAATAGGTATACTCACTTAAATTTTTGCTCGATTCCAAGCTTTCTAAAACAGTGATTGATATCCCCCCCAAAAACAATCCATCTTCAACTACAAAAGCGGCTGCTAACTCGTGTTGATAAAGATAGTCAAGCACAACTTCAAGTTGATCTTGAAGTGAAAATAAACGAATATCAGTGGTAAGCGCTGGAATCATTTGAGATATTTGACTGCAAATTACTAATTAATTAATGGAAAAAGGAAGTGGGTTTTGTATTTTTGTAAGAGAATTATTCAATTATGACAAAACTCAGTGTGAACATCAATAAAATAGCAACGCTAAGAAATGCTAGAGGTGGTGCTATGCCAGATCTATTACAAGCAGCAAAAGACATCGAATCTTTTGGAGCTCAAGGAATTACCATTCACCCAAGACCCGATGAGCGACACATTAAATATCAAGATGCTAGAGATTTAAAATCAACGGTGAGTACCGAATATAATATCGAAGGGAATCCCGTACAACAATTTATTGATTTAGTGCTCGAAATTAAACCTACTCAAGTAACTCTAGTTCCCGATGCTGTTGACGCCATTACCTCCAATGCTGGTTGGGATGCCATTACACATCAAGAGTACCTGAGTTCCATCATTACCACCTTCAAATCTCATGGAATTAGAACTTCAATTTTTATGGATCCAATTGAAGATCAAATTAGAGCAGCTGCCTTAACAGGCACTGATCGTATTGAGCTGTATACGGAGAATTATGCCACTGAATATGCTAAGAATAAGGAACAAGCGATAGCTCCATATATTAAATCAGCTCAACTTGCACATCAGTTAGGCTTGGAAATTAATGCAGGACATGATCTTAGCCTTGAAAATATCGAATATTTTAGCAAAAATATTCCGCATTTAGATGAGGTATCTATCGGTCATGCACTGATTTGCGAATCCCTCTATTTAGGTTTAGAGACTGTTGTAAAATCCTATTTAAAAGCGTTGCGCTAATGGAGCTTCTATATGCCAATGTTATTGGCCAAAGCAATGATAAGGACCTCATCATCCTACACGGTTACTTAGGTATGTCAGACAATTGGAAAACCTTAGGTAAGGCGTTTTCTGAAAATGGATTTAGAGTTCATTTAATCGATCAACGTAACCACGGAAGAAGTTTTCATAGCTCGGAATTTTCATACGAACTTATGGTGGAAGATCTCATTTATTATATGAACGTAAACAAGATCGATTCAACGTCTATACTAGGTCATTCCATGGGGGGCAAAACAGCCATGTTTGCGACATGCACTTACCCAGAACGATTTGAAAAACTCATGGTGGCTGATATTGCTCCAAAAGCATATGCCCCACATCATCAAGTCATCATTGCAGCATTACTCGAGCTAAGTAGTGCTGAAATAAAATCAAGAACCGTTGCTGATGAACAACTTTCCATATCAATTAAAGAAGTTGGAATTCGTCAATTTTTACTTAAAAACTTGTATCGAAAAGAGGATAAATCTATTGGCTTTAGACCTAACATCACTATCTTAAGTCAACACATGCATACCATTGGTAAAGCACTTGAAAGTCATCAAAAATTTAATAAACCTAGTTTATTTATTCGTGGAGAAAAATCCGATTACATTACTGATGAGGACCACTTAATTCTTGCGCACCATTTTCCTAACTTTCAACTTAAAGGAATTCCAAACGCAGGTCATTGGCTACATGCAGAAAATCCAAAACTCTTTTACGAGTATGTAATGGAGTTTTTGAATTAAAAAATAATCATTCATTTTTCATTAAATTTTACTATTTTAGTGGGATGAGCTTTTATGCTTAACTAAACTAAAAGTGTTTATTCATGAAAAAACTACCTTATTTACTGCCCTTAGTTGGACTTTTATTTATCAATTGTTCCAAAGAAGAACCAATTGACACCACCAACAATAATAACAATCAAACGATCACTTACAGTAGTGGAACTGCAGACTTCACCAATTATGTAGCCCTTGGAAACTCGCTTACTGCTGGTTATTCCGACGGAGCATTATTTAAAGATGGACAAGCGGATTCATTTTCAAATATACTCGCAGGTCAATTTGCATTAGCTGGCGGAGGTGATTTTAACATCCCCTATATGGCTGATAATTTAGGAGGAGCTACCTTAGCTGGAACTCCAATTCTTAACAACAGAATGATACTTTCGTTTGCCACAGGCAGTCCTGCTCCACTAGTACTCTCTGGAACACCTGCCACTGAAATTACCAATCATTTGGATGGACCATTTAATAATATGGGAGTTCCAGGAGCTAAATCATATCACTTATTAGCACCAGGATACGGAAATGTTCAAGGTGTGGCTTTAGGTCTTGCCAATCCATTTTTTGCTCGTTTTGCTTCTAGTGCCACTACTACTGTTATTGCTGATGCTATTGCACAACAACCGAGTTTTTATACGTTATGGATTGGTAATAACGATGTCTTGGGTTATGCCACTGCAGGAGGAGCTGCTACCAATCAAAAAGGAAATTTAGATCCTTCTACGTACGGTGGTAGTGATATCTCTGATCCTAATGTAGTTGCTGGAGCCATACAAGGTATGGTTCAGGCACTAAATGCAGTAGGAGCACATGGTGCTATCGCTAATGTTCCTGACGTTACTTCAGCACCTTTTTTCACTACAGTTCCTCATAATCCGATTCCATTAGATGCCGCAACTGCAGCAGCCGTTAATCAAGCCTATGCCGCATACAATGGTGGACTTCAGGCAGCATATCAAGCACTAAGTGGTTTTCCTGGATTATTTACTGCTGAAGAATTAGCTGCAAGAACCATTAATTTTGAAGCGGGCCTTACCAATGCTGTCGTAATTGAAGACGAATCCTTAACAGATTTAGGAGCCATCAATCCGGCTTTTGCAGCTTTACCTCAATACCGTCAAGCTACCGCAGAGGACTTATTAGTATTAACTTCGCAGAACATCATCGGTACACTTGCCGATCCTAGCAATCCGTTATCTGTTAACGGAGTTGCCATTCCTTTAGCCGATAAATGGGTCTTAACTCCTTCAGAGCAGGAAGAAATCAGCACAGCTATTACTGCGATCAATACCGCAATTGCAGGTATTGCTCAAGCTAATGGTCTTGCACTTATTGATACTAATGGATTCTTTACGGATGCAGCATCCAATGGAGTTCAACTGTCTGATGGATCTGTTGTGACTGCTGCGTATGGAGCAGGTGGACTGTTTTCATTAGATGGCATTCATCCCTCACCAAGAGGAAATGCCATTGTTAGTAATTTATTTATTAAAGCGATTAATGAAAAATTTGGTGCAGATTTACCGGAGGTGAATCCACTAAACTATAAAGCATTATATTTACAATAAACGTTAACCAAACTAAATGAAGGCGCCTTAATAGGGCGCTTTTTTTATGCTATTTAGGTATTGTAAAATCATTAAAAAGCATTACTTTTGCAGCCCAATAGAATATTCTAAATAGCAAGAAATGAATGTAGTAAAGACTCAAATCGATCCTTTAAACGCAGAATTAAAGGTGCGTATTGAAAAAGCAGATTATACCACAAAGGTAGATGATATTTTAAAAAATTACCGCAAAACAGCTAATATACCAGGTTTTAGAAAAGGTCAAGTTCCTATGGGAATGATCAAAAAACAATATGGTAAAGCCGTTTTAGTTGAGGAAGTTAATAAATTAATCCAAAGCGGTATCAGTAACTACTTAGAAGAAGAGAAGCTTGCTATTTTAGGAAATCCTCTTCCTAAGGAAGACGATGTAATTGACTGGGATGCCGAGGTTCTTGAATTTGATTTTGAATTAGGGCTATCTCCTGAATTCGAGGTGGCTGTTAAAAGCAAAAAAGCTATTACGCATTACAAAATCGTAGCTGACAAAAAAATGTTAGACGATCAAATAGAACGTATTGCACTTCAATATGGTAAATTAGTTCCAGCTACTGCTGTTGAAGAAAAATCAGAAATCACAGCTATCTTTAAAAATGAAGAAGCAGGAATTGAAAACAAAACCACTTTTACCTTAGAACAAATCAATGCTAAGGAGGCTAAAAAAGCAATCAAGGCTGCTAAGAGTGGAGACACTTTTGAATTGAAAAGTAAAACGCTTTTTAATGCGCCTACTGATTTAGCTAAAGCTGTTGGAAAAGAAGAAGCTGAAGTAGCTGAACTTGACATTACACTCAGTATTGCTATTGAAGGTATCACCAATCGCGAACCTGCTGAACTCAACCAAGAATTGTTTGACAAGCTCTTTGGGGAAGGAATCGTATCTTCTGAAGAAGAACTCCGAGCTAAGCTTACTGAAGATGCTGAAAGTCAATTCATTCAACAAGCAGATCAAAAACTGTTAAATGATGTCACAGAACAATTAGTGGAGCAAACAAAATTCGATTTACCAGGAGAATTCTTGACTAAATGGATTAAAGTTAGTGGCGAAAAACAATTAACAGATGAGGAAGCTAAGGCGGAATACGAAAAAGCAGAACAAGGATTACGCTACCAACTTATAGAAGGTAAAATCATCAATGACAACAAGCTTCAAATTGAATTTGAAGAA
>Ga0181576_10002997_pt1 | contig 12480 bp, 10 predicted proteins | sample 101ome_22_FD_132464 | JGI IMG/M metagenome (GOLD analysis project Ga0181576, IMG submission 132464) | Coastal salt marsh microbial communities from the Groves Creek Marsh, Skidaway Island, Georgia - 101412BT metaG (megahit assembly) | ecosystem: Environmental > Aquatic > Marine > Intertidal...
AATTGAATGGGAAATCTCGATTAATAGAATTAAAGCTGACCAATATGGTGTCGATATTGAACTTATTGGGAATGCAATTCAAATGCTTACTCATGGCTTGAAAGTTACCGAATACATGCCAAACGATAATGATGAGGAGGTAGATATTGTTATAAAGTATGAAAGAGAATACAGAACCTTAGATGAATTAGATAAAATCCTAGTTGACGGTAAAAATGGTCCAGTTTCACTTAGTCTTTTTGTCGATAGAAAACCTATCAAAAAAACTGGGAAAATTACAAGAAGTAATTCAACAAGATCTAAAACAATTAAATTTGATGTATCTGAAGGTACTATAGCTAATACAAAAGTCTTGGAGATAACTGAATGGCTAAAATTATCCAAGCAATTACAATCAAAAGTTATTTTTACTGGACAAGAAAAGGATCAGAATGAAGCAAAAGAATTTTTGATAAAAGCTTTTTTTATTGCAGTTTTTTTAATTACAATTATTTTAATTGCTACTTTCAATAGCTTTTATTTTTGTCTTATTATTCTATCTGCTATAATTTTTTCTACTATTGGTGTAATGATTGGTTTAATAATATCTGGTAAACCCTTTGGAATAATTATGAGTGGAATTGGGGTTATTGCTCTAGCAGGAATTGTTGTGAATAATAATATTGTACTTCTTGATACCTATAAAAATTTGAGAAATAATGGTGAAAAAATCAAAGAGGCAATTTTAAGAACTGGAGCACAAAGACTTAGACCAGTAATGCTTACAACCCTAACAACTTTTTTTGGTTTAGTTCCAATGGCTATTGGATTAAATATTAATTTTTTAGATTTTGAGATCAATTTTGGAAGTCCTAGTTCGCAATGGTGGTTACAACTTTCTAATGCTATAGTTTTTGGCGTTATGTTTTCATTTATTCTTACACTTATTATTACACCTTGCTTAATTTTAATTGGAGAAAAAAGTAAAATATTTAAGACTTTTTGAAATCGTAAAAAGCTAAAGGTATACTTAAAAAGTATACACTTATTAGAATAATCATTGCCAACCAAAAATCAGTCAATAATAAGGACAAAAAACTTGCTAATAAAATTATTACTAAAGGAATTAATTTTTTTTCGAACTTAATTCCCTTTAGTGAAAATGTTGGGATATTTGTGATCATTAATATTGATGGAATTAATAAGTAAAATTTAATGAAGTATTCATTTAGAAAAATTTCTACATTAAATCTAAAGTTTAGCATCATTGGTAAAAGCGTTAAACCGGCAGCAGCAGGCGTTGATATTCCTGAGAAAAATCTAATATCTTTTTCAGATTTATTCTCATGACTAGTAATATTAAATTTTGCAAGTCTAGAAGAGGAACAAATTGCGTAAAAAATCACCATTGCCCATACACCATCAATCATTAGTGATTTTGACCATAAATAAACTATAATTGCGGGTGTAACACCAAAACTAATTAAATCTGATAAAGAATCTAGTTCTACGCCAAAGTTTGAATTTGATTTTAATAATCTAGCAATTTTTCCATCAATATTATCTAAAAAGGAGGCAAATACTACTAGAGAAACAGAAATTTGCCATTTACTTTCTATAGCAAATTTAAGTGCAGTCAGTCCTAAGGTTAGTGAAAAAAAAGTAAATAAGTTGGGAATAAGACTTCTGAGTGATAATTTTTTCATTCTATAAAAATAATATATTTTTACTTCGATTTAGATAATTTTAAATCAGCCAGAATAGTTTCTCCAGAAATAGCAAGTTGGCCTTCCTTAACTTTTACACTAGATTCTTTTGGTACGTAAACATCCAATCTACTACCAAACCTTATAATACCATATCTCTTCCCTACAACAACTGATTGGTTTTCAGTCAAATCACATTTTATTCTGCGAGCAATTAACCCTGCTATTTGTACAACATAAACAAAAATATCTTTTTCTACTTCTATTTTTGCAATCATTCTTTCGTTATGTTCACTTGATTTATCAAGAGACGCATTAATAAATGTTCCTGGAATATATTTTAACCAAACAACTTTTCCTGTTACAGGAATTCTATTTACATGTACATTGAAAACGTTCATGAAAACAGAAATTTTTGTCATTTGTGTTGGTTGTTTATCTTGCAAGTTCTCCGGACTTTTTGCTGAGACTACTTTTACTATCTTACCATCAGCAGGAGAAATAACTGTATTCTTAATATCAGGCGTAACTCTTTCGGGATCTCTGAAAAAATATACACACCAAAGAGAAAGTAAAAATCCAATCCATCCTAAAAAGTCTGAAAATAAAGATAGTAACAATGCAATAAAGAAAAACAATGCTATGAACGGATAACCTGCAGAATTAATTGCTGGAAAAATTTTCTTTAATTGCTCTGTATCATTTAAAAGCAATTTAATCTTTGAAAAAATATCATTATTTTTGCTCATAGAAAACACTCTGTTTTAAATTAGGTATTTTAAAAACTTGTCCGGGAAAAATTAAATTTGGGTCATCTATGATCTTTTTGTTATTTTTATAAATTTCTGCATAAAGAATTCCTCCACCCAAAGTTTTTCTGGCAATTCTCCAAAGACTATTTCCGTCTTCAACAATAATTTTTTTTTCAAAGAAAAGTTTTTGATCAATGTTGCCGTTAAGAATTTTAGTTTTTAAAGATAAAATATTATTTTCGTAACTAGACCGTATCTCTAAGTCAACACTATTAAACTCGATTTTATTTATACTAAATTCCCACATACCATTGCTGTTAACTGAAGATTTGCCGATAAGTTTTTGTGAGAGAAAAATTTGAATCTCATAATCAGGAATGGAACGACCCTTTAGTCTTAACTTATTGTTATCAAAATGCTCAACTGAATCTAGTGCTAAACCTTTAATCTGCTCATCGTTATTCATGATTTCAATTCCACTTTGATTTTTATTTTTTATTTTCACAATTTTTTGGTTTTCTTTTACATCCTTTTCAAAAAAAATAATTATATTTTCTTCTGAATTAAAAACCTTACCTTCAGAATTGCGATGCTTTAAGTTAAAACGTTTTAAACCATCATTAATTTTTTTTTCACTGATCCATACCCAATCCCCATGAAAATCTGAATTAACTGACGAAAGTTTTTGATTTCCATCATAAATATCTACGACTATATCAGGTTCTGTTTTACCAGCCATAATTATACCACCGCTTGGATCTAATCTCACTATATCAAATTTTAAAAGTATATTTTCTTCCAAATTTTTAATTTGTACAGGATTTGTTTGTGGATGTTTTTCAACAACCAGTTTATCATCATTAATATTTACTCCGTTTGGAATACCTAAATATATTACTACTGCTAGGCTTATAAGAGATGAAAGTAATAATATTTCTTTTTTCATTTTGATATTTATATTTATTTTAATATTATAATCAACTTACAATTATCACCATACAAATTTTATGTCATTAAATATAGGAGTTTTTTTAGGATCTAAGTTAGGTGATGACAAAAAAAATTTTAATTTAATCAAAAAATTTTCTAAATGGTTTATTAAACAAAATCATACATTAATAATCGGTGGAACTGATTCAGGTTTAATGCAAATTCTTGCTGAAGAAGTTTATAAAAAGGTAAATGTAAAAGCTATTTATACTCAACAGTCTATTGATTCTTCAAGAAACTATGACTTTTATACCGAGTTGATTATAGTAAATGACTCATTTAAAAAAAAAGAAGTTTTTGAAAAAAAATCTGACCTTTTTATTGCATTTCCTGGAGGTATCGGTACATTAGATGAAATCACTGATATTATTAATAGAAATCTTTTAAAAGAAATTAATAAAAAACTTTTCTTAATCGATGATAATTTTTATTGGAAAAAATTTAATGATTTACTTAACCACCTAAAATTAAAAAATTTTTCTAATGGTAATTATAGAGATTATAATTTAACAATTTGCAATTTTGAAAAATTAAAAAACGAAATAAATAAAATAGATGCCCAAAATAAAAGTTAAAAATCCAATTGTAGATATCAACGGTGATGAAATGGCTCGGGTTATTTGGGATCAAATAAAAAAATCTCTTATAATTCCTTTTTTAGATTTAAATCTTTTAGAGTTTGATTTAAGTATTACTAACAGAAACATTACCGATGATAAAGTCACCGTAGATGCAGCTAAAGCAATAAAAAAAAATGGTGTAGGTGTAAAGTGTGCAACAATAACTCCTGATGATAAAAGAATAGTTGAGTATAATTTAAGTAAAAAATTTCCATCACCAAACGGTACTATAAGAAATATTTTAAACGGAACAATCTTTAGAGAACCAATAATAATAAAAAGTATACCTAAGATTGTAAATCACTGGAATGAATCCGTTGTGATAGCAAGGCATGCTTTTGGTGATATATATAAATCTAAAGAAATTGATATAAAAAAAAATGGTAAACTTACTTTGAGATTTGAAAGTAATGATAAAAAAGAAATTATTGAAGAAACAATTTTTGAATTTAACTCACCAGGAGTTGGAATTAGTTATTTTAACATAGATTCATCAATCAGAGATTTTGCATACTCTTGCTTCAATTTTGCATTGGATCGAAAAATTCCAATTTTCCTATCTACAAAAAATACAATTCTTCAAAAGTATGATGAAAGATTTAAAAATATATTTGAAGAAATTTTTGAAAATGAATTCAAAATTAAATTTCAACATAACAATATTACTTACCAACACAGACTTATAGACGACATGGTTGCATGTATGATGAAATGGTCTGGAGGGTTCATATGGGCTTGTAAAAACTACGATGGCGATGTTATGTCAGATTTAGTAGCTCAAGGTTATGGTTCTCTAGGTTTAATGACATCAGTTTTACAAAGTCCTGATGGAAAAATAATTGAAACTGAAGCAGCACATGGCACAATTACAAGTCATTACAGACAACATCAAAAAGGATTAGAGACATCTACAAACCCTGTCGCCTCAATATTTGCTTGGACAAGAGCGTTAAGCCACAGAGCAAAACTTGATAAAAACAGAGCCCTTGAAGAGTTTGCTAAGAAATTAGAAAATATCTGCATCGAAACACTTGAAAATGGAATAATGACAAAAGACTTGGCATTAATGGTCGGTCCAGAACAAAAGTGGGTTAATACTAGTCAATTATTTAAAATATTGAAAAATAAACTAGAAAACTAGGACAGACTCCTCTAAAAAATTTTTTAGCTTTTCAATTTTGTTTGAAAAAGGAGCTCCGCCTTGAGCCATATCTTTTCGGCCACCCCCGCCTTTACCACCTAAAAAAATCACTATTTTTTTTAAAATATCAATTGCATTAACCTCATCACTTAATTCTTTTGAAACTGAGACAACAACTGAAATTTTTTCACCATTTTTAGTTACTAAGATAATAATACTCGCTTTTAAATTTTTTTTTATTAAGTCGGACAGATTTTTTAATTCTTTCTGATCAATTTCTAATGTATCAAAATAACATTTATATTTTTTTAACGTTATAATATTATTTTCTGAGAACTTTAAATCATCACCTGTTTTATTTTTTTTTAATAAAGCTACTTCTTTTTTTAAAGTTTCAATCTTTTCAAGTAAATTATTTTCATTAGCTTTTAGGCTTTCTTTAATTTGAATAAGTAAATCAATTTGCTTTGAAAAAAAAACTTCAGCACTTTCTCCAGTAATTGCCTCAATTCTTTTAACACCTGATGAAACAGAATGATCAGAAACTATTTTAAAAGTACCGATCTGACCTGTTGATTTTACATGAGTTCCCCCACATAACTCAACAGAAGATAATGAACTATTTCTATCCTCATTTGTAAATGAAATTACCCTTACATTTTCTGGATATCTTTCACCAAACAGAGCGATAGCACCGCTTTTTATCGCTTGCTTTGTCGGCATAAACTCTATGCGACTCTCAATATTTTCCCTTATACTTTGGTTTACTAGACTCTCTATTTTATTTACTTGAGCATTAGTAAGTTGTTCATTGTAGGTGAAGTCAAAACGAAGTTTTTCATCGTTTACTAAAGAACCTTTTTGGCTGATATGATCACCAAGTATAGTTCTCAAAGAGGCATGTAAAAGATGTGTAGCTGAATGATTATTCCTTATTTTTTCTCTTCTTTCTGTATCAACTGATAAAAAAAGTTCTTGATTTGCATTCAAGTCTTCTTTGTTATTTTTCAAATAATGTAAGAAAATATTTCCATCTAATTTTTTTGTGTCAGTAATTTTACCTACTAATTTTTTTTCTGAAGTATATAAGTTTCCAGTATCGCCAACTTGCCCTCCTCCCTCAGCATAAAAAGGCGTTTTATCAAAAATCAAGATTATATCTTTTTCTTCTTTTTCAACATGAGATACAATTTTACTCTTATGTAAGATATATAAAAGTTTGCTCTCACTTTCAGTTTTTTCATAACCTAGAAAAGTGGTCTCTTTAGATTTTTTTATCAAATCAAGAAAAACTTTATCTTCACTTTTACCTTGACTTCCTACCCAAGTGTTTTTTTGTTTAGACTTATTTTGTAATACGATTTCTTCATATTTTTTAACATCTAACTTTATTTTCTTTTCAGTTAAAATGTTTCTTGTCACATCAATTGGAAAGCCGTAGGTATCATATAATTTAAAAGCAATTTCAGGTGAAAATTCATTTGATTCTAGATTTTTAATTTCTTTATTTAGCAAAGATAAACCTATATCTATAGTTTCCATAAATTTTTCTTCTTCAATTTTTAAATTTTTTTCTATAAAAGAAATTCTTTCATTTAATTCAAAATAAAATTTTGAGTATTTGTCTACAGTAGTTTTTACTAAGTCATTAAGAAAAGCACCATTAGAATGGATTTTATTTACTTGCATTAAGGATCTTCTTATCAATCTTCTCAGAACATACCCTCTTCCTTCATTAGATGGAAGGATGCCTTCAGACATTAACATACATATAGATTTTAGATGATCAGCTATTATCTTAAATGAAACTAAATTATTACTTTTACGTTTAAGATTACATTTTTCTTCTATTTTTTTAAAAAGAAATTGAAATAAATCGGTATCATAGTTGTCTGCAGTTTCTGAAATTAACGCTGTAATTCTTTCTAAACCCATCCCTGTATCAACACACTTTGTTCTTAGTTTTTTTAATTTACCTTGTGTTCTTTCATACTCCATAAAAACCAAATTCCAAATTTCTACATACCTTTCTCCATCTTGTTCAGCGCTTCCAGGTAAACCACCATTATATTTCTTACCATTATCAAAAAAAATTTCACTGCAAGGACCACATGGACCTTCCTCACCCATTGACCAAAAATTATCATTTGAATTTATTTTAATTATTTTATTTCTATCAAATCCAGAAATTTTCTTCCAAAGAACCTCAGATTCATCATCATCGTTAAAAATTGTTATGAATAATTTTTTTTTGTCTATACATAACTCTTTTGTTAAGTATTCCCAAGCCATTAAAATTGCATTTTCTTTAAAATACCCTCCAAAAGAAAAGTTTCCTAGCATCTCAAAAAAGGTATGATGTCTTGGAGTGAAACCAACATTTTCTAGATCATTGTGTTTACCACCAGCTCTAATACATTTTTGAATAGTAACTATATTTTTATCACTGGGGTTTTTTTTTCCTGTAAAAAAGTTTTTAAATTGCACCATTCCAGAATTTGTAAAGAGTAAAGAAGGATCATCCTCAGGTATTAATGGTGAAGAGGGAACTTCTGTATGAGAATTTTTTTTAAAAAAATTAACGAAACTTTCTCTTATTTCAATTGATATTTCTTTTGGCTTATTCATTACAATTTAATAATTTAGAATAATTATAATGAAGTTTATACTAATTAATCAATATAGTTTTATTCAGCTTTCTGAGTTTCATCTTCAGCGGTATCTTGATCCACGTTATCTGGAATGAGATCTTTTTGACTTGAAGCTCGAATTGACTCTTCAATTTCATTGGCTATGTTAGGATTTTCTTGTAAAAATGTTTTGGCATTTTCTCGTCCCTGCCCAATTCTATCACCATTATATGAATACCACGCTCCTGACTTCTCTACTATTCCTTCTTTACTAGCAAGATCTAAGATTTCACCTGTTTTAGAGATACCTTCACCATACATAATGTCAAATTCTACGGTTTTAAAAGGAGGAGCAAGTTTGTTTTTTACAATTTTCACTCTAGTTTGATTACCTATAACTTCATCTCTATCCTTAATTGCCCCAATTCTCCTAATATCCATTCTTACTGAGGCGTAAAATTTAAGAGCATTTCCCCCAGTTGTTGTTTCAGGGTTTCCAAACATTACTCCAATTTTTTGCCTAATTTGATTTATAAAAATAACTAAAGATTGTGATCTTGATATTGATCCTGTTAACTTTCTTAATGCCTGGCTCATTAATCTTGCATGCAAACCCATGTGCGAATCTCCCATATCACCCTCAATTTCAGCTCTTGGAACTAATGCTGCAACAGAGTCTATAACTAGAACATCAATTGCATTTGAATTAACTAATGTATCAGCAATTTCCAAAGCTTGCTCACCATTGTCAGGCTGCGAAATAAGCATATCATCAGTATTTACTCCTAATTTTTTTGCATAAATTGGATCAAGCGCATGTTCCGCATCAATAAATGCACAAGTACCATTTTTCTTTTGAGCCTCAGCAATTACATGTAATGCAAGAGTTGTTTTACCAGAACTTTCTGGTCCATAAATTTCAACGATTCTTCCTTTTGGTAAACCACCAATACCCAATGCAACATCTAAACTTAGTGAACCAGAGGATATAGCATCTATCTCGACAACTTCCCTCTCTCCAAGCCTCATTACTGAACCTTTGCCAAAATTTCTTTCTATTTGGCTAATAGTCGTTTCTAAAGATTTTAACTTATCCATAAATGTTCTATAAATGTTCTATAAATGTTCTATATAACATATCATTGTTGATATACAAATCAACAACTTAATTTAATATTCTTTTTCTTTATAAATTTTTTCAAATTTTTCGTGCATTTCTTGGGCTTCAATAGACAAAGTTGCAATTGGTCTTGCTTTAAGTCTAGCAATTGAAATAGGTTTATTTGTTTCCTCACAATAACCGTACGTACCTTCGTCAATTTTTCTAAGAGCTTTATTAATTTTATTCAACAGTTTTCTTTCTCTGTCTCTAGTTCTTAATTCCAGACTTCTTTCAGATTCAATTGAAGCTCTATCTGCATTGTCTGGTTTATTAGAGGATTCTTCCTTTAAATGATCAAGCGTATTCGATGATTCTTGCAAAAGATCATTTTTCCATGCTTGAAGGAGATTTTTAAAATATTCAATCTGCTTGGGGTTCATGAACTCCTCTTTATCAGTTGGTTCATAACTTTTTTTATTTGTTTTATTGCTCATAAAGTTTCATTAAAGATTTAATTGCATTATATTTATATTTGAAAAAAAATGAATCAAGTAAATTTTAAAAAATATAAAAAAGCGGCATTTTTAGATAGAGATGGGGTTATAAACAAAGACACTGGTTATCTCCATAAAATCGAGGATTTTAGATGGATAGAAGGAGCTATTCCTGCTTTAAAAATTTTAAAAAAAAATAATTTTTTGATTATTGTCGTTTCTAATCAATCGGGTGTTGGAAGAGGATTTTATACAGAAAAGCAAGTTAATGATCTTCATAAATGGATTAACGTGCAACTAATAAAGCATGAAGTAAAAATAGATGATTTTTTCTTTTCTACAGAACTTCCATCAGAAAACATAAAAGCTTCTAGAAGAAAGCCTTCACCAAAGATGATCAATGAAGCAATTAAAAAGTATAATCTTGACAAAAAAAAATGCTTTATGATTGGAGATCAAAAAACAGATCTTATGGCTGCAAAAAATGCGTCAATAAAAGGGTTTTTATTCGAAGGTGGAGATTTATCAGTAAAAATTAGTAAAATTTTGAAAGATCATCTATAGTATTTCTAAAAAATCGATATATATATATATATTATTATTAAATTTAAGTTAGATTAATGCTTGATATAAGAAAAAAAAATTTTTACCCAAAGGGAAGAAATACAGAAGACTCTGATGTATCTGACATTAAAAAATTAATAGATCATCTTCCGCTAAAAAGAGATATGTTAATTGAGTATCTGCATCTTATTCAAGACAAATATAACCAAATTAGAAAAAAGCATTTAGCTGCTCTTGCTAGCATCTTGAAAATTCCAATGGCAGAGGCATTTGAAGTTGCAACCTTTTACGCTCATTTCGATGTAATAGAAGATGACGAAGACTCTTTACCACCCACTACAATAAGAGTTTGCGACAGCTTAACTTGTGAATTGTTTGGGTCTAATGATCTTATGAAAAAGCTTAGTTCAACCTTAGATAAAAAAAAAGTTAGAGTTGTTAGAGCTCCATGTATGGGTTTATGTGATAAAGCTCCAGCATGCGAAGTTGGTCATAATCACCTAGAAAAATTTTCAGTAAATGATGTTGAAACTGCTTTGTCTAAAAATGATGTTCACCCTAAAAAAGTTGGCGGAATTGATTTTGAAAAATACATTGCAGAAAATGGCTACAAAACCTTAAGAAAATGTTACGAGGGAAAACTTGGTGTTGAAGATGTAATTGATGAATTAGATAAATCTGGCTTAAAAGGTATGGGTGGAGCAGGATTTCCATCTGGACAAAAATGGAAATTTGTCCGAATGGAAAAAGGGCCAAGACTTATGACAATAAATGGAGATGAAGGTGAGCCTGGTACATTCAAAGACAAGCTTTATCTTGAAACAAATATGCATAAGTTTTTTGAAGGTATGTTAATTGCTGCTTGGGCAGTGGAGGCAAAAGAGATTTATATTTATATGAGAGATGAATACCCAGGTATAAGAAAAAAAATGATTAAAGAAATACAAATTCTTGAAAAAAGCAACATTATTGATAGCGACACAAAAATTTATGTTAGAAGAGGCGCTGGTGCCTATATTTGTGGTGAAGAATCTGCCATGATTGAATCAATTGAGGGAAAACGAGGTCTTCCTAGACATAAACCTCCATTTGTATCAAAAGTTGGACTTTTTGGAAAGCCTACACTTAATCACAACATCGAAACAGTTTATTGGGTAAGAGACATTTTAGAAAAAGGGCATAAATGGTATAGTGATCAAGGGAAAAGAGGGCACAAAGGTCCACACAGTTATTCTGTTTCAGGTAGAGTTAAAAACCCAGGAGTTAAGATTGCACCAGCAGGTATCACTATGAATGAATTACTAAATGAATATTGTGGTGGTATGCAAGAGGGACATAAATTTTTTGGTTATCTACCTGGAGGAGCATCTGGTGGAATTCTTCCCGCGGAAAAAGCTGATATCCCACTAGATTTTGGAACGTTAGAAGAACACGGTTGTTTTATTGGTTCTGGGGCAATAGTTGTATTCTCCGATAAAGATAAAATCCAAAACGTGGTATTAAATTTATTAAAATTTTTTAACGATGAAAGTTGTGGACAATGTACACCGTGCAGAGTTGGTACAGAAAAAGCAGTTAAGTTATTAGAAAAAAATATTTGGGATGAAAAACTACTCAGGGAATTAGTTGACACAATGAGTGAGGCATCAATTTGCGGTTTAGGACAAGCAGCTGGAAACCCAATAACTTGTTCTTTAAATTATTTTAAAGACAAACTATAATATTCAACATGGTCGATTTTTTTCTTAATAATAAAAAAGTAAAAGCAAAAGAAAACGAAACAATCTGGACAGTTGCAAAAAGAGAAGGCATTGTTTTACCTCATTTATGTTTTGCCGATAAACCCGGTTATAGAGCAGATGGAAACTGCAGAGCATGTATGGTTTCGATAGAAGGTGAAAGAGTGTTAGCAGCCTCATGTATTCGGAAACCAACTGAAGGAATGAAAGTTTCAACTAATGATGAGAGGTCAACAAAATCAAGAAAAATGGTCTTAGAACTTTTAGTTACTGATCAACCAGATAGAAAAACTTCACACGACCCTGATTCTCATTTTTGGAACATTGCCTCAAGCATAAATGTTGAAAAAAGTAGATTTGACAAAAGAGAAAAAAAAAGTGTTCCTTGTGAAGACGCCTCACATGTTGCCATGTCGGTCAACCTTGATGCATGTATTCACTGTAATCTATGTGTTAGAGCTTGTAGAGAAGTTCAAGTTAATGATGTTATTGGAATGGGTAATAGAGGTCATCATTCGAAAGTTATTTTTGATTTTAATGATCCCATGGGTGATTCTTCTTGTGTGAGTTGTGGAGAATGTGTGCAAGCATGTCCAACGGGAGCATTGATGGAATCAAATTTATTAGATGATAATGGTACCAAAAACGCAAAACCTGACAGGAAAGTCGATTCACTTTGTCCTTACTGTGGAGTTGGTTGTCAATTAACCTATAATATTCAAGATGAAAAAATCATATCTGTTGATGGAAGAGATGGACCAGC
>Ga0181576_10003001_pt1 | contig 12469 bp, 16 predicted proteins | sample 101ome_22_FD_132464 | JGI IMG/M metagenome (GOLD analysis project Ga0181576, IMG submission 132464) | Coastal salt marsh microbial communities from the Groves Creek Marsh, Skidaway Island, Georgia - 101412BT metaG (megahit assembly) | ecosystem: Environmental > Aquatic > Marine > Intertidal...
AATAAAGACAAAACATCTATCATTTCAGATGACCTTATCACGCAGCAGGACGAATACAACGACATCGACAGCGCATCCGGTGATTCGCTGCGATACGATACCGACGGCGTTCTGGCGATTAAAGGTTATTCGCAAAAGAACATTCAGGACAACGCGGAACAGATTCGAGAATTCAAACTTCTACCGCTGCCAGAGAACGGCGACGCATATTTCATCAGTAAAGGCACAGACTCATCGCGTATTGAATCGCGACTCGCCCGGACGCGACAGCATATCTTTATGACGATGGCTGTTCCCGATATCGAAGACATCGTCGGCGCGACCGGCAGCACATCTGGAATCGCTCTCAAGCTGAAATTCAAGCCGATGCAGGATAACGCAGCGTATATGATTTCAAATCTAAGGCAGGGCGTCAGAAGCAGAATCGAATTGATAAACGCAGTCATCGGACGCATTCAGGATTCGAAGCGCATTGAGAACGTCCAGGTGAATATTGACTTCGCGCTACCAACAAACCGCGTCGAGGAATGGCAGAATATTGGCTCACTCAGCGGCATTGTTTCGCATCGCAAACAACTTGAAGTATTGACTGACGTCGTTGATGTCGACCAGGAAGAGCGCCGGCTTTCGAAAGAATCGGAAGATGCGCAATTTATCGCCAGAACAGACGGGACGCCTGGAGAAATTCAAGCGCGAAGCGAAGCGCAAATCAACGCAAACGCCGAGCTGATTCAGCCGCAAATATCAACCGTTATCGACTCGATTACAGATGCAGTTCTTTCGGAAACGCTGCGACGCTCTCGTACTGAAACGCGGAATAATTCATAATGCCGATTCAGTGGACACCAGAAGAAGTGCAAGAAATATTCGCGGGCGTCGATTTGCCTTCGGGCACGAACTATGACTGGGGCGAACTGGTCAAGATTATGGGTGAAGCAACCGACGTCGAGGGATTGACTGAGCAAATAGTGGCAACCAGTGTTTTAGGCACGACCAGCGCAGAAGTTCTTGCCGCTGCAACATTGCAGGCTGAACGTCAAGCGCGGAAGATTTCTGGCAATCTTGCAAAAGCCCAACTGCAAAGCATCGCTGATAAAGCGCGTCAGAATTTGGCAGAAGGAAACGCGTTCGACAAACTTTATTCCAAGTTAACAGAAATTCAGGGACTCGACAAAAACCGAGCGGCAACGCTGGAAAAATACAAACAGCAACTATTGAATCAGGGCGTCGATGGTGACGAGCTCGCCGGTAAAGTAGAACGTATGCGCCAGAAGTTGCTCAGAGACAGGCGCAAAACTATTGCGCAAACCGAAATGGCGTTTGCTCAGGAAGACGGAAACCGCGAAATCGCAAAAGCGCGTGGCGCAGAATGGAAACTGTGGGTTACTGCCGGCGATGAATTGGTCTCTGATATGGATCAAGCAAACGAGGCGCAGGGCTGGATTCGCATTGATGAACAATTCTCCAGTGGCAATATGCAGCCACCATCGCATCCAAACTGCCGATGCACTCTTGCATATAGACGATTCGAGCCGAGCGCGGACGATAATCGACGGGCGGCTGAATATTCACAATCTACATCTGAGGCTAAAGAATAATGGAAAGCATCACATCTTTCGGAATCGAGAGCGGCGGTATTGCTGCGCAAATTGCGTTTCTATTTTGGGTGTATAAAGCACTCACCAGCAGAGTCGATAAACTTGAGTCTGAAATATCGCGCAAACTCAACAACGGCATCCGTTCAGAGATTAACGAAATGAAAATCGAAGTTGCCCGCATGGGCGAGCGCTCGAAACAACGACGGCGAGGCGACGAGCAAGATTGATTGTTTTTCCACGATTTATTTCGAATCGTGTTATAAATATGTCGGGCGTGATTTGGTAACGACCGACGCGAAACCCGAAGCGGACGCGAAGGCACCTGGGTTCGATTCCCAGCACGTCCACCAAAAACAGAGGAGATTTGAATAGATGGCAGACGAGGAAACGCCGACGGCAACTGCTGACGCGACTGATGATTCAGGCGCTGCGCAGGGGCAAGAAGCCGAGACTAAAGACGCCGAAAACCCGGAGAAAGTATTCACGCAATCAGAAGTCGACCGCCGTGTTACTGAAGCGCTCAGAACTTATCAGGCGAATCAGGATGCAAAGGCAGAATCGATGAAACGAGAGCAAGAGCAAATCAACGCTATTAAGGAAGGCGAATTTGAAAAAGCCCTTCATCTGGTGCAGTCAGAACTTGACGCAATCAAAGCCGAGACGCGCTCAAACGAATACAAGGTCAGGGCGCATGATGTTTTGCGCGAGTTGAATTTGTCGCAATTTGCAGACGTCCTGATTCCCGGTACAAGTGACACAGAAGAATTGATATCACGCGCAAAAGCATTCCAAAACGGAATTCAGCGAGGCATCGAAACCGAAGTGAAACGCAAATTAGACACGGGCGCACAGCGCGTTCCGGAAAACACAAAATCACCAGAGCCGAAGCGCATCGACGAGATGACCAGAGACGAATTCGTCGACTGGAAAAAAGCAAACGGTTTGGTATAACAAAAAGGCAATAAACAATGGCAAATGAAACGACGACAACTACACTCACCGAGCTGATTCAAGCCAGCATCGGCGAAGCGCGAGTAGTATCCTCTCAGGGCGTCAACCTGGAAGAATACGTCACACGCCGACCGCTCGAAGCAGGCAAAGGCTCCGCAACTTTCCCGATTTTTGACGAAGAAGTCATGAATTCAGTCGCAGAAGGTACGGATTTGACGAACACTGCATTCGACAGTACAGCCGTGACGATTACTCCAGGAGAGTATGGGTTGATGACGACGCTTACTGACTTGGCATCGAATCGCGCTGGCGCTCAAGCAGCAATCGACATCGGTCGCGTGATGGGTGAAGCGGCGCGAGCAGCGAAGAATGAAGCAATCTATGCTCTGTGCGATGGCTTCTCGACTGCTCTCGGCACGACCGATACTGACATCACCGAAGCATTGATTCAGCAGGCAGTGGCGACGATTCGCGCTGCAAAGGCTCCGGGTCCGTACTATATGCCGGTAACGCCTTGGGTGCTGGAAGATTTGCTCGGATTGTATTCGACGAACACGAATTACACGGCAGAGGCTCTGCGCAATCAGTCGGTCCTGGAAGGCACTCTTCCGCCGATTCATGGTGTGATTCCTTTGATTGTGGATAACATCACCGGCATCGATGACGCGGACACGAAAACCGCCGTATTCTCCGGAGCCGCTATTGGTTACGTTGAAGAGTGGGATTTCCGAGTCGAAACCGAACGCAACGCTTCACTTCGAGGCACAGAATGGGTCGCGACGAGTAGCTTCGGAGTCGCCGAAATCAAAGATTCGTGGGGTGTTGAACTGCTGGTCGACAACAAAGACTAGTATATTCTGATTGAAGAATCGAGCCGGGGCGCTAATCACGCCCCGGCTTACAACTAAGAAAGGGCAAATCACATGGCAAGGCACGAACAGGGCGTCGAGTATTTCGAGGAGACCATACGCGGCAGAACGGTTAAAACATTGAATGCTCGTCTGTACGCACCCGACGGCTCAATCTTCAAGATGCCGCAAGGTGGCAACGTGACGACTTATGTTTCCAAAGGCTACAGCTTGAAGCCGACCGATGAATGGAAAAAGAAAAACGATATTTACGAGCAGCAAAAAGCAGATTCTCTTGAGCTGTCAAACTTCAAGCGCGAATTGAAAAATCAAGAAGTCGAAAATAAAATGCGCGAAGAACGGGTCGCAGCAAAGGCGGCAATGCTTGAGATGAAAGCGAAGATGGACGCAGAGAGCCATCGCATCGCATCAGCCGAAAATTCACTGGGCGACAAGTTATCCGAAGAAGAAAAGATAAAGCCAAAAATGGACGATGAGGATAATATAAATCCACCAAAACGCAAACCAGGCCGTCCAGCGAAGGCGAAGGCTTAAACGATGCCTGAGTGGATGAGCAATACAAAAGCCGGTGCGCTTCTTGACGAAGTACAACTGAATCCGGAAATCGGAACTGACGACCAGACATTTGTCGAGTCAGTGATTCAGCGGGCAGCGCGCTACATCTGCTCTCAGTGCAATATCGAGCGCTATCCGGAGCAGTCCCAGGGATATGCTCAGAGCGGACCCACTCCATCAACCGATATCTCGTCGCTATCTACGAATTCGATTTTGATTTTAATAGACGACGACGACTACTACGACATCACTTTAGATTTGTCTGTTTGCACAACTTCATCCGGAATCGTTACTGAATTGCAGAGAGCCATTCGCGCAGTTGGTATTGAGTCGTACAAGTTGGCGACCGTTGAATATGAACTGCACCAGCAGCATCATTACACTATCAGTTCGCCGACGTATGGCGAATCAAGCATCGCATCAGTATCCTATGAAGCTGAATATGAACACGTCGCGCAGGCTCTTAAACTTTCGCCGGAATTCGGCGGCATTGAATATATTGGCGGTGCAACTGCGCTACAGTTCGACGATATCGTGGTGCGCTGCGTTCAGCATTGGTACAATCAAGTGGGCGTCGAAGGAATGCGCTCATTTTCGATTCCAGGCGCAGCATCAGCAACCGACTTCGGAATCGACCCTGTCGTTGCAGCATTTATCGAAGATAACAGGCGGCTAGTCTAATGCCACCGCGTCGGCATATGCGCGACAAAGCGCAAATCGGAGTTTTCCAGACGGTATCGAATGGTCCTGAACCAGTAGAATCATTCGTGTACGGTTCAGCGGTATCATGCCGATTCGTTCGAACATCGACACGCGAAGTTCTCGATGGTAAAGAGCAGGACTTGACCGACGTTCAAATTCATTTCAGAGCAGACCAAACGCTGACTGATGCTTCCCGGATTAAGTTGACGCGCCGCAATCTGACAACATTGGCTACGCCTGAGTATTATGAGCTGGTCGGTTTGCCATGGTATACCGACGACAACAGAACCATCGTTTGCAACTGCCAATCCATGCCGACCGGAGCCGAATGATGGCGGGTTCTCATTCTGTAAAATTCAACGATAAAACAGCAGATGCGATTCGTTATGTTTCGAAGTTGACCGGCGATACGTTGATTGATTACACCGAAACCACGACCAGCGTTACAAAAAAATACGCGCCAGTGCGCAAAAAGCGAGGCGGCAATCATCGGCGCTCGATAAACTGGAAGAAATCAGCATCAAACGTTGGCGGCACAATCACCGGAACGAAGATATTCAGTACATCAAATTACGGCGCATATTTGGAATTCGGAACTTCGAAGATGGCAGCGCGTCCGCATTTTTCGAAAGCGATTCGCGAAGTTGCAAAAGAATTCCAAAAGAAAAGCAAGTGGTCTAAATGATAGATCGAACGCAAATAGTATATGAACTTTTGACGGCATCAAGTCCATTATCAACTGCTGTCGGTACGCGGGTTTATTCGCCGGTCGCTCCGAGAAGCTGGGACAATACCGCAAAAACAATAATCTTTCACCAGGACGGCGGCGACGCCCATTTGACGGCAGCGCACAATTCCGCAAACTTCATCTTCAAGTGTTACGGTGGAAGCAATCTATATTCAGACGCCCGTGATGTATTCGGTCTGCTTTACGACCGATTACAAATGGCATCTGAAACTGTAACATCTGGAACGGTGGTGACGGCTCGACTTATCAGCGACGACCAGCTCGAACCCGAACCGGACACCAAATACAAATCACATATCGCACGATTTCAAATCGTATTTAACCACTCGTAAAGGAGTAAAGAAATGGCAAACACTAGCATCGTAAATCGCGTCGCGATTCACGCAACCGCAGGAACCGCACTTCCGACATTGCCGGCATCGCCTGGCTCGAACATTTCGCAGTCTGATTTCGCGACGGCAGGATTCGAGACGATAGGCTCAAGAGAGCTGCGTTCTGATAATTACGACATCGACGAAGAGACATTCACGTTTTCCGTCGAAGAACGATTCCATGAAACGATGGCGCCGCTGTCACATGGACCAGACGAAGTTCTGCTGATTGGTAACAAAGTAAACGCTGTCGAAATCGTGCTGTACGATATCGACGGTGCATTGCTGACCCTCGCATCAGATATGACCTTCGGCAGTTCGCAGGCTACATGGGCAAACAGTTACACGAACCGAACCGTCGCCATCGAAATCAATGGTCTCGGAATCTTCGAATTCCCCAACGCAGTTGTTACGTTTAACAACATCGAGATGGGGATGACCGACGGACAAGTTGCTCGATGTACCATGACAATCAAACCGGTAAATTCAAGCGGATACCCTGGCGGCTGGCGTTACGAAGAATATTAAAACATCGGAAGAGGAGCCGATTAAATGAAGGGCAAAAATAAACACGACGTTGACGTTTTGGACGGCTCGCCGCTGACAGTATCATTCGCGAATCGCGATTATATATGGCGGCAGCGTCCAAGGCGGCAGCAGCGACAAATCAGAACGGCACTCGCAGACCTTGTCGGCAATATCTACGGCATCAACGAAGGCGACCAGTCGCAACAGTTAAAATTGACGGTCGATTCTGTAAATAGAATTTTGGATTTCTGCGAAGATTGGAATTCAGACATGGCAGACGACATCGAGCACATCGAAAACGAGTTGCGAAAAGGCGGCGCTGAATCGATGGCTTTGCTGATGTCAGATGTCCTGGTCCCAATTTATAAAGAATGGCTGGAGCCTTGGATTGTAAGTGACGACGACGAAGAACAGGTCGAAGAAAAAAAAACGAGCACCATGAGACAAAACTCTACGAGCTAGCGATGGAAATGTGGTCGATTCCGTTTCATACGATAGAAAACGAGTGGACCGACGACCAGTTTTTCTCGATGTTCGAGAGGGCAATGGAGCGATTCGATGAGCAGGAAAAAGCAGCCAAAAAAGCGAGGAATAAAAAATCTAATGATAGCAGTGGCTCACATTCTGGCAAGCATCGCACAAGCAAAGTTGGCGCGTCGCAATTCCTCGGACAAATCGGCGCAGCACCGCCGTCGGAGTAAATAATGGCTATTGAAGCGGGCGACGTCGTCTGGAACATTGGCGCGAATAATTCCAAGTTCAATAAGGCGCTGCAAAAGACACGCGACGATCTAAAAAAATTTAATACAAGCATCGCCGACGTATCCAGAAAAACCGGAATGGCTTTCACCGCTGCCGGCGCATCAATTACGGCGGGTCTAGGTGTTGCCGTCGCCAAGTCGCAAGAATTCTCGAAAGCCATGGCCGAAGTAAATACGCTAGGCGTTAAGGATTTGGGCGCACTCAGTGACGCGGTTAAAGATGTGTCCGCTGGATTCGGGCAAGAGTTAACTGTATCTGCTAACGCTGCATACCAAGCAATCAGCGCGGGCGCATCTGAGGCAGAAGTTCCGAGGTTACTGGAAGAAGCGGCGAAGGCAGCGACGGCGGGCGTTACGGAATTAAGCACAGCCGTCGAGCTGGGGACATCAGTGACCAACGCGTTCGGTATGGAAATATCCGAAGCGTCGGTCGTGTTTGACCAGGCGTTCACGGCGGTAAAGGGCGGCGTAACAACTTTCGAGGAACTATCGGCATCGCTTGGCAAACTGTCGCCTATAATGTCTGCGGCTGGACTCAGCACCGGCGAGATGTTCGCAGCAGTCGCAGCACTCACAAAGGGCGGCATCGGTACGGCAGAAGCTGTTACCGGATTAAAGGCCGCGATGAGCAATATCATCAAGCCGGGTGGCGAAGCGGTAAAGATTGCCGAATCGCTCGGGCTTCAGTTCGACGTTACTGCGCTTCAATCGCAGGGACTCGTCGGATTCCTCAACAGCGTCAAAGAGGCCACAGGTGGCAATCTTGAGACGATGGCGCAACTGTTCGGATCAACCGAGGCACTAAACGCGGTTCTCGCATTAACCGGCGAACAGGCTGGTTCGTTTGCGTCACTTGCTCAACAGATGGCAGATGCACAAGGTGCAAGCAATGAAGCGTTTAACGCATTTGTTGACGCCAATCCTGGCTTCGCGTTTGACCAACTAAAGCAGACGATAAGCGTTCTTGCGATAGAAATCGGAGACACACTTTCCCCAGTTTTGGAGTCCATAATTGAAAAAATTAAACCTGTCATAGAATCTGTTCTTGAGTGGGTTCAGGAAAATCAACCGCTTGTCGGCACGTTAACTATTGTCGCGGGTGCAATCGGTGGTCTGATGCTTGTACTTGGTCCGCTGTTAGTTGTACTTCCCGGAATCGTCGCAGCGTTCAGCGCTGTTGCTGGTATCGCGCCAATCGTCGCCGCTGCCATTGGCGCAATATCTGCTCCAGTGATGGCAGTTATTGCGGCGGTCGCTGCTGCTGCGGTGCTTATTGTAAGAAACTGGGAATGGGTAAAGATGGCGACCGCCAAGACGTTCGAAGGCATCGCGGTAACTATCGAGTTATTCGTTCATATTGCGTTGATTCCGATTCGAATCCTGGCTGATGCCATCAACTTCATTATCGGCAAAATTAACCAACTGACGGGAATGAACATTCCGAGCATTCCAGGATTCGCGAATGGCGGTGTTGTTCCAGGTTTTGCCAATGGCGGCAAGGTTGAAGGATTCGCAAATGGCGGAACTGTACGCACTATCATGGTCGGCGAGCGCGGACCAGAATTGATGGCTGCGCCTGTTGGCTCTCGAATTCTAAGTCATAACGATATGATGAGAGCTGCAAGAGGGAATATTTCGTCTGGTTCTTTCGGTCTTGGTTTTTCGACTGCTCCAGAGGCAGTAAATCCAGTTTTTAACATTCATGTTACAGGCGCCGGCATGGACCCGGAACTTTTGGTTCAGAAATTAAAAGGTCCGTTTAGTAATTGGATGGCGGGCGAATTTAGGAAAGCGAGACGATGAGCAACAGCATCACCTGGGACGGCGTAGATTTTGCAGCGTATAATCTTCGCGTTGAAGATTATACGATACCGTTTTTGGCAAATCCGATATTCGCAACGCATCAGACAGCCCAGGGTGATGTTCAATTTACATCTGTAAACACGGCTGAAAAAGCTATCATTCTCAACTGCTATATTTCCGGAACGTCGCAAACTGATTTGCGCACAAACATGGAGTCAGTATTGCAGCGGATGAATCCTATTCTGACGGATAAAACGCTTTTGATTGATAAAGTTCCAGACCGCCGATTCGTCGGCAGAGTGTCAAACATAAGCGCTCCAGAAATTAAAGGAATGTGGGGATTTACGTTCACGATTACGATTCAGGCGATGTCCGAAAGCCAAGCGACATCAGAAACCAATACTTCACAAGCAATCGCAACCGACCCGGACACGCTGACATTCTCCAGCATCACCGGCAATGTTTCGCGCATTCCTGCGGAGTTTTATGTGCGCAACGAGACAGGCGCTTCATTGATAAGTTCAACTATTGTTATTTCAAACGATACCACAAATGAAAGCATCACCTGGATCGGCACGTTAAACGATGACCACTGGCTGCGATTCGGTAACATCGATGCGCTCGGCAGATTCGAATCAAGTATTTCAGTTTCCGACGGCAACGGCGCAGACCCGGAAGCAGAAACCTATTCGAGCGTGTTGAGCGGATACGATTCGGGGGATTGGCTTAGATTAAAAGGCGGTGTCGATAACGACATCACAGTTGCGGGCGTTTCTACGGGGACGCTAGAAATAACATACAGAGGGCGTTATATCTAATGGCTACCGTCACATTCCCAGAATTACACAACAACGGCATCACGACACTAAACGGCGCAATCAACGGCTCCGTTACCACTATAAACCTTGCGACGGGCGGCGCAGCGGCACTCGGCCTGGACAACTCCACGACCGACGCTTACCTGACAATCATCGACGCGACAACGTGGCGCAAGAACCCGCTCACCTCACCAGAGACTCTTGAGATTGTGCAGGTCACAGCCGTGTCTACAGACACGCTGACTGTCACGCGTGGCGTTGATGGTACTAGCGGGATTGCCTTCGCTGATGGCTCTATCGTTGAACTCCGAAACCCGGCAATCGTCACGCAACGAATCACTGATGCCTTGACGGACGGAACGGATGAGCTAAACATTGGCGGCCTTGTCAGCGCGGGGGATGTTACCCCTGCAACAGAGCGCGGGGCAGACATTGGGTCAACTACACTCCCGTTTAAAGATGCTCATGTAGAGAAGCTATACTTCTTCCCGTCTAACGCTGGGAGCCAACCCTCAAGGAGTCACTATGTGCTGGGCAATGTTAGTGGAAGCACATCAGCAAACTGGCTTAAGGTGTTTATTGAGGACGGATCAAGCACACCACAACTATGTGCTCAGTTCTTTGGCGATCAGAGTTTTAAGGTTGTCGGAGATCTGGAGACTACGGGTGGTGACCTGATTGTCGCAGGTGATGCAGATGTTGATGGCGACGTGAATATACCAACAGGATTCCTGAACTTCGGGGCATCAACAGAAGTGACTGTTGCGTCTGGTGTCTTGGCAGTTTCGGGAGTTGGCTCAAATATTAAGGTTGCAGGAGAGGGTGGTGTGGCAGATACAGTATCTAGCATCACGGGCGGAACTGACGGTGACATCTTAATACTAAGGGCTGCTGATGACACCGTAGATATAACTATATCTGATGTTGGCAATATACAACTTCCATCATCAAGAACATTAGACTCTGAATTTGACACTCTCGTCCTTCAATTTGTTGTTGGCGGGACTGGGAACAGGTGGTGTGAAATTTCGATTTCTGATAACGCATAGTAACAACAACACTACAAGGGGATAAATTATGACAAACCAACAGGCTGCACTATACGCGTCGAGGATGAAGGCATGGGCTCGAAGTCTGTCTAAGGCATTGCAGGGAATGTCTGAGCGCGAGCGAGACATCGAAGCAGCAGACCCACCGCTTTCGGATTCATCTATTCAAGAAATAGCAGTTTCAGGGCAGGCGGCTATTCAGCGAATTCTTGATGAAGAGCCAACACGGGAATCTGTAATCGATGAACTAAACGACACAGAAGTCGAATAATGATAAACGGCTCGGCATACAACGCCGCGCTAGTCAACGGCTCGGGCTGGACGCAGGCAGACGCGAAAACCTTTTCACCGGACCAGCCCTATATCCTGCAACTGCGCGATTCATCTGGCGCGATGCTGGCGAAAATCGACCAGTTTATAGATGGCTCATGGCAATCAGGCGTAAATGATAGCAGCACGTTAACTGTTACGCTACCGCTCGATTCTTCCGTAGTTCAGTCTGGCGACGTAGATTATCCGAACCGGGTTTGGCTCTATGATTCCACACTCGAATTGCAGCAGCAGTTTGTAATCGTTCGGCAAAGCATAAATCACACAGACGGCACCTATACTGTAGAGGCCGAGGGCTTGCTTTATCTGTTGGACCAGGAATATATACCGCTCGATACTGCCATCAATATGACGAACTTCCGCGCATTCCTGAAGAGCATCATGGACGTTCAGGTAAACGCAAACCCCATCGAGATTGGTTACATTCATCCCAGCATCGCGAACACGTCTCCGACATGGGCGGGTGATTGGGACAAATCAATACTTACCGCGCTGCAAAACGCCCGGAAGTCCATTGGCGGAATCATATCAGTCGATTCCTATGGTCGGCTCCGATGGGACGCAGACATTGGCAGGAAGTCTGATTATAGTTTGTCGATATATGATGACATCGAGGTTTATACCGAGGATATAGACTCTGACACAGTAATAAATAGAATCTATGCCGAAGGCACAATTTACGCTGCCAGCACGACATCACATATTCGGCGAACGCTTCCGAGTCCAGGATATATCGAGGACACCACATCGCAGGCACAATACGGAATCAGGCCGCAGCGTATATCGTTAAACGTCCGAGATGGCGACGAACTGCTCAATCGCGCAACTAATATCCTGAACTATCTAAAAGACCCACAGAAGAAACGCAATATATCCGCGATTGATTTGGCGAGGGTTCAGTTAGACCCGGACAATCCCATCACGCCGCATCCCGAATATATATTTGCCGGCGCCAGAATTAAGGTTATTCCCCCAAGCAATATTCCCAACGCCACAGCATTTGATGCTTTAATTCTGACGGTGGAACGTTCGCTGGTGGACTTCCTCGGCGTACAGATTACCGTGGGCGACATCGACCCACGTCGGACGAGCTCGAGCGGTGGCAGTTCTTCAGAATTCTTCGACGACCTGGATAATGCTTTCGACGAGTTTGATGACTGGAAAGAACTATTACTAGAGCAAGACCAGACAATCTGGGAAGCACTCGACAACCTGCAAACGGACTTCGACGCAATCGAAGAACCGGAAACCGATGTGAATGAGATTCAGGCGGTCGGCGCGGAGAACGCGCTTGGCACTAACGAGAAGTTCGCTCCAAGCGACCATGCGCACGAAGGCATAATTAAGATTTATGATTCCGACTCCAATGCTGTTTCAGATTTGCCT
>Ga0181576_10003003_pt1 | contig 12468 bp, 5 predicted proteins | sample 101ome_22_FD_132464 | JGI IMG/M metagenome (GOLD analysis project Ga0181576, IMG submission 132464) | Coastal salt marsh microbial communities from the Groves Creek Marsh, Skidaway Island, Georgia - 101412BT metaG (megahit assembly) | ecosystem: Environmental > Aquatic > Marine > Intertidal zone...
AGTGCGGGGTTGTCCCGGTCGGGGGGGGGGCAGAGAGGGCGCCGAGGCCCTCGCGGCGTGCCCGCCCCGCGCCGGCGCCGACGGGCCGGGCGGGGGTGAGGGTTGGCGGTTGTTCCGAGGCCAGTGGGGGCCGCGGGGGCCCGAGGGGAGGGGGGTGGCCATTTGGCTGCTCGAGAGGCCGGGGCGGGACGACGTCGAGAGGCTCGTCGACGGGGGCGACGGGGGAGCGGGCGCGCACGCCGACGAGGTCGGGGGCGGGGGCGCGGGCGGGGGCGATCGCCGCGCCGCCCCCGCCGCTGCCGACGACGACGGCCCCGCCATCAACGACGACGCCCCCCCCCGGCTGCTGAGGTACGAGGGAGAGTGGCGCGACGGACTCCGCCACGGCATTGGCAGGGCGTCCTGGTCGGACGGGGCGACATTTGAGGGGAGGTGGGTGGAGGGGCGCTGGATTCAGGGCGGGGGGTCGGCGGCGACATCGACTGCCGCGACCGTTGTCGGGGGGTTCTGTGGGGCCAGCTGCCCCAAGAGAGACGCCAACGGCGACACCGCGGGACCCTACGCGGCCGTCGCTGGCGGGTGGGCGGTCGTGCGCGTCCGGGTCCGCGACACCGAGGGACAGGGACGGATGTCGGGCGGAGATGCGGTGACGGCGACGGCTCGACCGCCGCCTCTGCCGGCCGAGGCCGAAGGCGGTTACAGTGGCAACGGCGACACGGGGAACGCCTCCGACGAGGCAATGATTGTAATCGTTGCTTGCGACGTCGTTGACCGCGGAGACGGAACCTACGACTGTGGGTTCCGCCCCGAGAGGGCCGGAACGTGGGCGGTTGAGGCGACCGTTGGCGGGACACCCTTGGCGGCGGGGCCGACAACCGTCTTGGTGGCGCCAGGGGTGGCGACGCGGAAGCGTTCGGTCGCGCGAGTGCGCGGTGGTTTACCTTCACGGGCCGGGAGGGGAGATGGGGAGCTGCGCATTGCCGTCTTCCCCCCCGGCGGGGACGGGGGGGGCGACGACAACGAAGCAGACGGAGCGGCGATGGTTGTCGTGTCGCTGCGGGACGAGCGGGGCAACACGGCGGCCCTGCCCGCCGCGCCCACAGTGCCCGACTGCGACCCGTCTACCTCGTTTCTGCGGGCCCGGCTCGTTCCTTCGGCGGGGTGCGGGTGCGGGGACGCAGGGACGGGGGCGGACGTTGAGGTCGCGCTCGCCACCAGCGCCCCTGGCACCGTCGCTGGACGGCTCCGCCCAACGGCCCCCGGTCGGTGGCTGCTTGAGATCGAGTGGAGGGACGAGCGCGACGCGGAGCGGTGGCGCTCGCTGCCGGGCACACCCCTGAGCGTGCTGGCGGTGGCTGCCACAGCGGCCGGGGTCGGGACCGGCGTCGAAGCGGTGGCGCCCGTCGCTGCTGATGCCGAGGCCGCCACGGAGGCCCCCGTTGTGGACCTCTCGGCGCGGTGGGCCCGCGCCGCTCGAGAGGCTTATACCGCGGTCGATGGTGCGGACGACGGATTCACCTCGGACGACGACGACCTCTGCCCCTCCGACGTTGCCGGGGCACGGGCTGACATCGCCCGCGGGATCGACCCCCGCATCCGTGTGGCCGCCCGCGCCGCATCCCGTGCGCAGCCGGGCGTCCCAGTGGTGGAGAACCTTGAGGACATGTGGCGCGTGCAGCGCCTCACGGACGAGCGGAAAGGGAGGGAGGAGGCTGAGCGGCGTCGTGAGGCGGCAAATGCAGCGGCGCGTGCAGCGGCGCGGCGCGAGGCCGTGCGGGCCAGCCTCGTCGGGAAATACGGACCTTTTTGAGGGATTCAACCTTCCCCCTGTTATCACTCCAGCTCACTCTTCCACGGTGGCGCCATCACGGCCCGAGCCGGCCCGTGCGCTCCCTTCCTCGCTTCCGACAGCGGCGTCCGTAGCGGCGGCGGCAGCGGCAGGGCGTCGGGCGGCGTGCCGGCCAGACGCGCTCCCTCCCTCGCTCCTGCCCACGCTAGGGGGGCTGCTCGCTCCACCCCGCACAGTGCGCGTCACCGTCTGGCCGAATCCGCGGACGCGCGCCGACGCCCGGTCGGCGAGAGCGTGGAGGGCGGGGGACACGGGAGGGCGGCGAGGTACCATCCGCGAAGCGGTGTGGGTGGCGAGCCGCGTGAGACGGTCCCTCGCAGCACCGCCGTGGACGCTCCCACCCGCACGAGACCCCGTGCGAGAGGGAGGGCCACGCGTCGAGCCCCCAGCGGCCTCCTCCTCGTCCCGCGAGGCGTCGCCGGCGAGCAAGGGGCCACCGCCGCCGCCGATGGCACGGTTGCCGCCACTGCCGCCCATCACCCGCTCATTGTTGGACTGGTGAATCCCTGCGCCGCCAGCGCTGCCACTCGTGCCACCGCCACCACTGGCTGTGCCCCCCTGCCCTCCCCCACCACTCCCCGCATCATGCTCCTCCCCCGCGCCGTGCAGGTCACGACGGGTGATGATGCCGCAGACGTCGTCGATGCCCGGCGTGACCAGCAAGTGCCGCAACCCGAGGCTGCGGAAAAGCTCATGGCATCGCGCCAGCGACGTGCCGGCCTGTACCACGTGCGGACAGGGGTGGACGAGCGGGGCGAGGTCCAGCCATAGCCGGAGGCGACCGGCGGGCCGAGCGCGCTCGAGTGCGATGACGTCGGCGGGACGGCGGCGGAGCGGGCCCGACCCACGGATCTTGCCCTCCAAGTTCTTGGGGTCGCTGGCGGCCGAGGGGATGCCACCCCAGTCCCACCCGGGCGAGTCGACCAGGGCACCCGGGTCGAGCAGCTCCACCTTGCGAATAGCCTCGGAATCGGGCCCCGCCGCTGGCTGCAGCGCCCGCGCCGAAGCCAGCGCTCCAAGGATATCGGCCCTCGTCACGACGCCCAGCAGCACCCCCCCTCCTGCACTGGGAAACCGTGGTGGTCACACCCGTCCAGCCGCGCCAGCAGGTCCTGCCCTCGCTCCCACCGCCGAAAGGCCATGATGGGCCGAGACATCGCGTCGGCCGCTGTCAGCCCCGACAGCGGCGCGGGTGGCGCCGCTTCCAGGTAGGGCAAGCGCTTGAGCCCAACGTGCACGTCGTAAACGCCCGGCACTCCCGTGGCATCTCCCACGGCCTTGGCCACCACCAGCACCATCATAACCTGCGGCAGCAGTGCTAGGTGATCGGTGAGCTCCAGCAGGATAACGCAGAGAGACACCGTCATCCGCATCGTGCCTCCGAGGAAACTCGCAGCACCCAGGAGGGCCCACGTCCCCTCATCGACATCGGCATCACCGACGACGATTTGCAGAACGCGACGCGCGGCGGCAGCAATGACGGCGCCGGCACCATCCGGGTCGGCGATCACCTCACCCGCAGCGGCGGCGGCAGCCGCCGCCGCGTCGTCGGCCCGGCCCTGCCGCACGAGGGCGCCCACGGCACGACCGTAGGATGCTCCGCACAGGATACACGGCACAAAGAGGCCTGAAGGCAGTGCAACGCCATAGGTCAGGATGGCCAGGGCGTAGAAACTGACAAAAAAGGTCAAGAGTGAGGCGGCGCCGAACTCCCCGCCCGTGCCACTCGACATCAGGTTTTTGATCGCCCCATCTTGCGTGGTGAACAGGAGGCTGCCCAGCTCGTTGTATTGGCCGTCGGGGCAGGCAAAGCGGACGAAGTTGCCGGCCGCAGGGTCGTCGCTAGGACACACGGTGTCCTCGAAGACGTTCTCGTTAGCAGCACGGCGCGGCGTGGCAGGGTCCGCACGGAAGCCGAGGACGCGGGCCCATAGGCCGCCGCGGTGCCGGAGTGAGGCCGAGGGGGAGTATGGCCACACGTGGCGGTCTGAGGCGCGGCGCCGCGGCGTGGCAGAGGCGGAGGCATCGTCTTCGGCGACGGCCCGGAGGGGCAGGGGCGGGGCAACAGCAGAAGATCCGCCGCCGGCACCCGGTGGTGGCGCGTAGCCCATGGAAAGGCTCCGGCGCCCCCCGTCCTCGGGAAAAAGCCAAGTCCCGTCCGGCTGGAGTGTTGGACACTTGCGGCACCCCCACGCCGCCGGCAAACCCACGGCGAGGCCCGAGGTCAGCAACGCTAGCACGATGGCCTCGGCGACCCGTGTGTACCAAGGCCGGCGTCGGACCCACCGGAGCCAAACGCGCGACCGCTCGACGATGACGGCGGCATCTGCCGTCACCTGCTTCACCGCCATGCTGGCGCGCGCGATGGTCATCGACGATCGCCCAAGCCCGCTACCCCCGGGGGAGGGGGGGACGCCTCCGGAGCCTCTTTGCAACGCGGCGCTGTGGCCACCGCCGGCCAGCCCCGACCTGCGGTCGAGGTTGAGCGACGGCCGCTGCGCGAGCGTCGCGGCGATGGTCTCGGCCTGGGCCCGGGTCGTCACGGGACCCCCCGCATCCTCCCGCCCCGGCGCCATGCCGGCACCATCTCCACCAACCACGGACGAGTGTAGCACGTCTCGGCGCCACCTGCAGAGCCGACCATTGACCGTCGTAAACAGCGAACCAAGCAGACCACCGGCGGCGCCGAGGAGCAGCAGCGGGCCCAGCTCCGACCGCAGGTCGAATCGGCTCTGCCCGTTACTGATTTCGAACAGCACAAACGTGCCCTCGCGGGCAAAAACGCCGCACCCGCCGCCCTCGCAGAGGGACATCAGGGCGCGGAGGCTGATACTGACAACGGCGGTGCCCCAGAACGCACGCCACAGCAAAGGGTGGGACCAGTGCGTGGCTCCCTCCTCCATCGCGAAGAGGACGCCTCCGACAGGCGCCCGAAACGCAGCGGCAACGCCGGCAGCGGCGCCGCATGTGACAAGGTCGCGGAGGGGCTGGGGTGCGGCCTCGCGGCCGAGGGCACGCGCCAGCAAAGAGAGGCCGGGGACGGTGCGGAAGGCCCAGCGGGCAAAGCGCGACGAGCCCGGGCTGAGGGCCGAGCCTGGAGCGCCCTGGCCCTCGGCGTAGCTCCCAAGTTCGCCGATGCCTCCGTCCATTCCGGGTGGGACGACGTCATCCTCTCCGATGGTCCGGCTCGTCGAGGGCCGCCATTGGCCGGGAGCATCGCCCTCGGCGCGGCGGCGGGCAAAGTCGAGCCGCGACCCAACGCCGGCCAGCACGTAGCCAACACAGGCGCCCGTGTGCACGAACGGTCCCTCTTTCCCCACCGCCATGCCGCTTGCCACGCTTGCGATGCTACCAACCACTTTGGCTACCAGAGTGCGACCGGACAGCACCTCCGGGGCGTCCACCCCGTTCAGCCAGCACTTGACGTCTGGGATGCCGCTTCCGGCTGCAGCGGGACCCACCAGGGCCACAAAGAGGGCGCCTCCGCCGGCCAGCGCGCTATTGACCGCGCCAAGCACGAGCCACGCGAGACCGCAGCCCGTGGTGAAGCCAAGTGCAGACGAGCCGAGCGTCCAGCTCAGCAGAGTATTGCCGGCGCGGCTGAACTTGGCGTGGGCGATGTTTTCCACGGCAAAGTTGACCAGGTAAGCGGCAGTGGCGATTGCGAGGGCCGTGAGGGTGACCAGACTCCACCGCGCGGTGAAGGAGGCAGCGCCGTCGGCGGGGGTTCTCCGGGCCTGGTCAGCGCGCCAGGGGACGTGCTCGTGCGTTTCATAGTCGATGGATTCGAGCAGCGGCGGGAGGCGCGGCTTGGTGGCGTCGCGTTCCCGCTCGAGCTGCTCGAGGATTCCGGCGAGAGAGGGGTCGAGAACGGGCGGGGTGGGTCCGGCGCTGCTGGCCGCGCGGCGGGGGACAGGGGGGTTGTCGCGGGGGGGGCCGGGGGCGGGGAAGCCGGTTTCGGCGGGAAGGAGTCCGGCCTGCACGTCCATGGGGCCCACGGATGGAGCAGTCTCCACCGCGTCCGTCGCGGCGAAGCGCGTGGAGGCCGATGGCCCCGTGCTTGCTTCGCCCCCTATTCCAGTTTGGTCTGCCGCCATCCCTGAGCGGACTGCGGGGGGGGTGGGCTTGGGTTGACGCGGTCGGGCAAATAAGTTTTGGTTTTTGTACCCGGGAGCCGGTTGCGGAGGGCGGGGGTGAGTGATGGGAACGTGAGAGCCGCTGCCGTGCCCTGAAGCCTTGCCCTCGTTAGCGCCAAGGAGAGCCGCTTCCGAGGCCTCCGTTGAGCTTGAGCTCCCGGGAGGACGACTTTCGATGATGGAGCGCCTAGGATCACGGTGGGCCGGAGCGTTGCGGGACGAGGGGCTGTTGAACCCTCCCTCGAACACCCTGCCCCCCGCCCCAGCTGTCGCTGGCGGCGGCCCGACAGCTGAGGGCCGTCCTTCCCCGGCCACCCCAGCCTCCGCCTCTTCACGGATCAAGACCGAGGCCCTCTCATCATGTCCCGGCTCGCTTTACAGCTGCTGCTGCTGACGTTGGCAGCGACAGCGGGGATGAAGATGGGTGGGGTCGTCGGGGCCGTCATAGAGGACGACCCCGTTCACTGGGGCGCCGCCGGGCCCGACCCCGGCTCCATCGAGGCGAGAATCGACCCGCGGGGGGAGAGGGGGTGCGACTGGGAGGCGAAAGGGCGTGATGCTGTCCCGCCGGCTGTCGATTGGCCCCCTGTTCGCACGACCCGGGGCACCCGCCCGTTTGCGAGAGTCGAGCATCAGCGATATCCCCTGCCCGTGCTCCCCAGCCCCGTCCTTCAACTGAACTGACCAGAAACACAATGATGGCCCTTTCCACCTCGATGCGCGCCATGACGGCGAGTCTGCATGCGCGGAGATACCGGCTGGGCGCCGACGACGTTGTCGGTCGGATCAGCCCCCCCCTCCTCGCCGCTGAAGGACGGCAGCGCGCCCGCCGACAACGCTGATCTTGACGATCCGCAAGCGTCTTGCGCTGCCGAGCGAGCGTGAGCAACCCCTTATAGCGGGACGCCGCGAGGGTCGTCCGCCGCGAGCCGCCCGCCTGCCGTCGACTCTACCCCCCCTCCTTCCCTCCCTCTCGCCAGGCCGTCACCCCCGCCATCCGGTCGGCCCGCCGCACTCTCGCCCTTGCTCCCAACGCCTACGGCACCCGCCAGGTTGGCGAGTCAAACTCTTTCGACTACCGCCTTTTTCTCACCAAGGACGGCGCCGATGTGAGCCCCTGGCATGGTGTTGACCTCAAGAACGCCGACGGCACATACAACTTCTTCTGCGAGATCCCCAAGGAGACGCAGGCTAAGATGGAGTGCGCCACCGACGAGCCGGGCAATCCGATCAAGCAGGACACCAAGAAGGGCGAGCCGCAAGCGCGACGGCTGTTTTTTTATCCCGTCGGCGACAACTGTCCTCCATCCATTCGCACCATCCACACCACCCACCCCTCGTCTTTACCCCAGGCAAGCTCCGCGACTACCCCTACAACATCAACTGGAACTACGGCATGCTGCCCCGCACGTGGGAGGACCCCACCCACCCCAACGCGGAGCTGGGCGGCGTCCTGGGAGACAACGACCCTGTTGACCTGGTCGAGATCGGTTCGGCGGCGCTTGCGTCGGGGTCGGTGGTGCCGGTCAAGGTCCTCGGGGTCTACGCGATGATCGACGACGGCGGGTCGGTTCATCTCTCGTCCCATGTTGTCCATCTTCTCTCCACCGGCCCTCCATCCACGCCCCCCCCACCCATCCCCCCTACTCCCGCCCCCCACCAGGCGAGCTCGACTGGAAGGTCATCGGCATCAGCACTGCTGACCCCCTCGCCGCCAAGATGAACGACGTCGCCGACGTCGAGCGCGAGATGCCCGGAGAGCTCGAGAAGATCATGGTGTGGTTCCGCGACTACAAGACGCCCGACGGCAAGCCCCAAAACGGCTACGGGTACGACTCCAAGTGCATGGACCGGGCCTTCACCGAGGGAGTGATCGCCGAGACGGCCGGCTTCTACAACGCGCTGGTGGCGGGCAAGACGGCGAACGAGGGGGGGCTCGTCCTGGAGTGAGGGCGAGGAGGGATGTGCCACGAACGCGCGCTCGCCTCCCGTGCCTCATGCTCCCCCTTTTGGCGGGAGTGAGTCGTCACTCGTCCGTCCGTCCCTGTCTAAGGGCCGACTCGTCGTCGCCCTCGCGGGCGCCGCGCACGCCCTGCACAACGGCGACAGCGGGCCGGGCGGCACCGACAGCGATGACGGCGGTGGTGGTGCCGGCGCGCTCGCTGTCGCGCTCGACGTGGCCGCGCGACAGGGCGGGGGGGGGAGCGCCCGCACTGCCCGCCCACCCGCCCGTGGGGCTCGGGCCCGACGCGCCGGGCGCGTCCGCCGTCCCGCCGCCGCCGCCGGCCTCGCTAGGGGGACCCTCGGCGTCCGTGTCCCACCCGTGGATCCCCCCCGCGCCCGGCCGCGTCGCCCCGATGACGCCAGACGCGCGCGGCCCGACGGCTGCAGCGGCGGCAGCGGCGGCGATGGCGGCGGCGCCATCGCCGGTGGCTGTGCCATGCCCGTGCCGCCCCCCCCCCCAGAGGGCGCGGCTGCCCCCCGCCCCAGCGCGCTCGAGACGGCCCTGCTCTACCTCGCCCCCGTGGGCACCTCCGATGAGGGTCGCCCCCAGGCCGCCGCGGCCCTGCCCGGCGACCGAGGCCGGCTCGGCCTCGAGCTCGAGCGCTCTGGAGGCGGCGGGAGGGGCCCCGGGCCGCTCGACCTCCCCGCCAGCCCCGCCTGACGAGGCGCCCGGGAGGCCCCTGCCGCGGTGGTGCGCGGCGCCGACCGCGGCCCCGACGGAGCGCTCCCCGTCGGGACTGCCTCCGCGGGCCTCGGCCTCGGCGCGGCGGGCGGCGGCGCGGACGCCCGACGACTCTGAGCCGCGGCCAGGGTCGACAACAACGGGTCGGCTGCCGTTGGGCCCTCTGTCCGCCGAGGCGGCGGGGCCGACGACTGGCCCGGCGCCCGTCGGGTCGCCTCCAAGGCTGTGACCGCCCTGACCGGCACCGGGCCGGCCGACCGACCCGCCCGCCCCGATAGCGGAGAGGGGGGTCGGAGGGGGCTGCACGCCGGCCGCCGGCCCCTGCCCAGCTCGCGCGGCGCGCTCGCTCCGGGGCGTCCCCGGGCCAGCCGCCCCGGACCCCGCGGGCCAGTTCCATCCCCCCGCGAGTTCCACGGATCGACGGTCGCGACTCCACCGGCGGCCGGGGGGCGCCCCGACGGCCGCAGTCGAGCCTCCTGCGGGCGCAGCACCACCGCCGCCGCCCCCCCACGTCGCGGCCCCGCCTGGGCCGCCGCCACCGCCATCGCCCCCCGGGACCCCCCCGATCGACTCGCGAGCGGGGCCCCCGCCCGCGCCTGACGCCATTGCGGCGACGGGACCAGCGGGCGTCGGCGGTCCGACTGAGGCTGGCGGGCCACCGCCGACCGTCATCGCCGCCGCCGCCGCCGGGGGCCGGTCCGGCGGGGCCGGCATAGACACGGCGGCTTGGGCGTGAGCCCAATCCGACGCCCGCTGGGCCTCCGAGACGCTGCCCTCGTCGTCGCTAGATGTTCTTGACCCGACGCCAGGCACAGCGGGGGCGACAGCGGGGGGCGGGAGGGTCGACGTCGCCGCAACGGCGCCGGCACCGGCGCCCGCGGCGGCGGGCCAGTCGCCGCGGAGCGGGGACCGCAGCGCGGCGTTGGGGGCGGCGGCGGCCGTCGAGGGTCCCGCTCCCGCATCACCCCGCGGCAGATGACGAGCGTCGGCGTCGCTCGGCGCATCGGACACCCCAACGACATACCCGACGGCCGCCCCCGTCAACACCACGGCCCGGGCAGGCGACGGAGACGGCCCCCGGCCCTCGGCGCCCCGCGACCCCCGGCCGTCGCGCGAGTCGGGAGGGGGCGCCGGCGCCGAGTCCTCCCCCCGCGCGGGGGCGCCCCCAGGCCCAGGGGGTCCGGGGGCGAGGCCGACACTGAGCGCAAGCCCCGCCGGAGGGAGACGGCCGGCCCCAGTCGCCCCCTCCCCGAACGCCGAGCGCGGGGGCGACCTGGGCCCGAGGGCGGCCGACCCGCCGCCCTCGCGTCCGGACCGGGGCCCGACGCCGCCTCCGTCGACTCCGCCGTCCTCCTCCCCGTCTTCCTCGGAGCCGCCCTCGCCCCCGCCCTCGTCACCCCCCTCCTCGCGTCGGACTCGAAGGGCGGCGGGGGCCGAGGCCTCAGCGGCAGGAGGCGGTTCACGGGTGCTCGCGGCGGGGCCAGCCCCGGCGGCGGCCCTCGGGCCGGCGTCGTCAGGCGCGCCGACGCGCGCCGACGCAGCGGCGACGGGCGGCGGGGCGGGCGCCGAGTCCCTGTCGGCCGCCTCGGAGTCGGCGGCGTGCTCCAAGACGGCGCGACCGGCCCCCCCGTCCCCGTTTCCGCCCCCGCGCGATGCTTCGGGGCCAGCGACAGTGGCACCGGCGTCGGCGTAGGCGGCCGCGCTGCCGAGAGGCCGCACTGCGGCTGCACTGCCTCCTCCGCCGCGGACGGCAGCGGCGGACGGGGCGCCACGAAGGGTGTCCCCGACGGGGTTGGGGCCGGCGCCCTCCCCTCCTTCGACACCACGGCGCGAGGGGGAGGGGGAGAGGGGGGCGGCCTGGCACGGGGAGGGGGCGTCAACCGCCGCAGCGGAGGGGGCCGGGCCTCCGTCCCTCCCTCCCTCTCCCCGTCCCTCGGTGGGGGGGGGGAGACGGCCCGCGCGGGGGCCGTTCCCGATACCGTCCTCGCCCCCCCCGCCCTCCCCGCCCCCCTCCCCGGTGGCGCCCGCTGCCCCCGGCGACGCCGCGAACAAGAGGGAAGGGGGGGCCACCTCGCCAGCCCCCTCGTCCTGATCGATCCCCCTCGGCCGCGCCTCCCCCCCGGCGCCTCCCTCGGAGGCAACGCCGAACCCCGGCGACGGCCCTAACGGCCCCGACCCCTCGCCCGCCCCCTCGCCTTCGCCCTCGAGTGAGCATCCCTCTCCCCCACCCGCGGAGGGGCCTGAACCAGAGCCGGACCCGGAGGCAGAGGCGGCGGGGGCGGCGGGGGCTGCCGGGGCGGGAGCAGGGGCGTCAGCCGTGGCGACGGCGGCTCCACCGTGGGCGCCTTCGGCGGATCCGGCGGTGCCAAGGGCCCCGAGACCCGCGGGAGGGGCGCGGAGAGCCTCTCCCCTGTCCTTTGCGGCAGCGGAGACTGGCAGCAACCCCGGCGGAGCATTGGTGGGGGCGTCCCTGGGGTTGCCCCAGGCCCCTCCGCCCATGTCCCGGACCCCCCGCGGCGCTTCCCCCTGCCACCCGAGGCCGCCACGGCGCAGCAGGCCTGCGGTGAGAGTGGCCGTGACCTCGGGTCGACTACCGAAGTGGGCGGTGGCCCCCGGATCGCCGCGCGGCCGTTCGAATCCGTCGCCGCCACCGGCAAGGGCCCCCGCCGCCGTCTCGGCCGGAGCTGGCCCCGCCGATGTGCCAGGGTGGTGGTGATGCCCGCCTGTGACGCCGCGGCCGTCGGTGCCGTCAGGATTGACGACACCCTGCGACGTGCCGTCGCCCTCGGCAGCGCCGCCGGCGACGCCGGGCCCAACGCCCCCGGGGACAGGCGCGGGGGGGGTGTCGTTGCGGCGCTGCCGTGGCGGCTCGGATCTGTCGCCGTCGTGGTCGTCGGGGTCGCCACCGAGGCCGGTGACTCCGATCGGCGGTTGAGGAGAGGGAGCCCGGTCGACGCGCGCGGTCGCCTTACGTCCATTGGGCGCCATTCCCACGGCTGGCTCGGCCCCTGTCCACCACGGACCCCCCCCCGGTTCTGGCTCCTCCCTCCTCCCGGCCCGCTTGGGCCGGGCCGTCGCCATTGTCCCTGACACGTCCCCCCCCTCGGCCCCGCCGCCAACCCCACCGTCGCCATCCCCACGTTCGACGAGGGCCCACCCTCCGAGGGAGGAGCGGGCTACACTAGGTGCACGGCGAGGGGCTCTGCCGGCACCGCCGCCCGTGGGTGTCCCGCCGACGCCATCGCGATCCGCGGCAAAGGTCTCACGGCCGCTGCCGCGGGCGGGGACGGCGACGCGGGCACCGCCGCCCCCTAATGTGGCAGCCCCGGCGTGGGGGCGGGGAGAGTCGGCCGCCCCGACGCGGCCGCCGGCGTCGCTACCGCTCCGACGGGCGCCCCCGCTGCCGCGGAGGCCAACGCCGCTGCCGCCGACCAAGCGGTTCCGCTCTGGGGGGGAAGGGACCCCGGGGGGTTGTCTGCCCCCCCAGGCGGGTGTAGCCCCCGCACGGGGCAGTCCCCCCTCGGCGATGGACTCGCGGTGAGCGGGGCGACGGGGGACGGGGCCGGTTACGGCGGCGGTGGCAGCGGCTTCCACCACCAGGGCGGCTGGAGCAGCGCCTGTGGCGGCAGCCGACCGTGCCGGACCCGCACCCCGGTCGTCGTCCACGCTGGCCCTTTCGGCCCGCCCGTTCTCGTCCCCCCCCCCCTCCCCCCCCGGGGCCGTCAGGGCCGGCGGGGGGCCGCCCTGGGCGCCGGCGCCGGCGGGGCGGGGGGGGGGGGGGGGGCCGCCCCCCCCCG
>Ga0181576_10003013_pt1 | contig 12457 bp, 9 predicted proteins | sample 101ome_22_FD_132464 | JGI IMG/M metagenome (GOLD analysis project Ga0181576, IMG submission 132464) | Coastal salt marsh microbial communities from the Groves Creek Marsh, Skidaway Island, Georgia - 101412BT metaG (megahit assembly) | ecosystem: Environmental > Aquatic > Marine > Intertidal zone...
CAGACAGGGGTCTTTTCTGATACATCCCAGCAGATTCCAGCCAGCGGAGTTGCGGCCTATCAGGTCACCATGGAGCCATGGGAAAATGGAGCCAAGGCCTCGCGCTGGGTAGCCATACCAGAGATGGTCCCCGTTGAACTCAACGGCCATTCCCCGGCTTTTCCAAGTGGGAGTGTGCTGGCAAAGACTTTGTCTTGGCAAAACACTGACCGCACTCGCCATGAGCCCATTGAAACCCAGATCCTTCATTTCGACGGCCAGCAGTGGTATGCCTACAGCTACATCTGGGATGCGGAAGGTAAAGATGCTGAGTTGGCTCCGGCACAAGGCAGGCGCCTTCATCTTCATGACAAGGATGGCCCTCTTGCCCGCGTTGAGGCCATCGGAGGGCCTGATTCTTGGCAGGTGAGTGCTCGAGCCGACTGTTTGCGTTGTCATAATTCCTGGAATGGGTTTGCTCTGGGCTGGAATCCCCTCCAACTGAGTCCGCATCGGCCAGAGCAGACTCAAGTGGCCCAGTCATCCCAGGTGTTGCGATCCCTTGATCTCATTCAGAAGGACCTGCCTGCTCTGGAGTTGGCGGCTGAAAATCAGGAAGCCTTGAACTATGAGGCTCGCTCCTACCTGCACGCCAACTGTGCACCTTGTCACCGAGAGAACGCAGGGGGCATGGTGGAGAGCATGCTTTATCTGGACAAGCCCCTGAATCAGGCTGGGTTATTGGATCACCCACCCATGCGCGGGGATTTTGGGGTGCAGGATGCAAGGGTGATCGCCCCAGGTGATCCCTTTCGCTCCATGCTTTACTTGAGAATGGCTAAGTCTGGGGCTGGTCATATGCCTTTGATCGGGCCAAGGCGTGTGGATGCTCAAGCGCTTGCGAATGTGTTTGATTGGATCATGGCCATGAAACCTAGTGTGGGTCAGCCCAATCTGACTGTGGAGGCGCTGAAAGCGCTTGAGGGGCTTGAGAATGCCATGCAAGAGCCAGAGCAGGAAGCGCAGCTCGACAGGATGATGCAAACCCTTCCCGGGCTATTAGCCCTGTCCAGAGCCTTGGATCAGAAAGCCCTGAGTGCTGAGTTGAGGGCCAGGATTGAACAACGCTTTCAAACCCTCAAAGATCCGCTTTCAAGGGATATCCTGATCCGTTTTTTCGAGTCCTCTGATGGCTTGGTTGATGGACTGGATGCCGATGCCATAGGCACGCTGCAGGGTGAGGCAGATCGCGGGAAGCTTTTGTTTCATGATGATGCATCCCTGCAATGCAGTCGATGTCATCAAAAGCAAGGCAAGGGCCAGTTGCTGGGACCGCCTCTGGACGGACTTCATCTCAAGTACAGCCGAGACCAGATACTGTTTCACTTGCTCAACCCCTCTGATTGGGTGGATCCACGCTACCGTTTGCTGGTCCTTGAAACCCTTGATGGTGAGGGGCAAAGCGGGCGGTTGATCAAGGAGTCCGACTCCCATGTTTGGTTGCTTGATCTGCTTGGGCAAGAGCAGGTCATTGCTAAAAAGGATATCCTTGAGCGGCAATGGTCTGAATTTTCCATCATGCCTGAAGGTCTTCTGGATGGGCGTTCTCCTCAGGATGTCGCAGATCTCATTGCTTACTTACTCGCTCCCTGAACTCAATGGGCTTGCAAACCGATGCTGGACCTTTGTTGGGAATTGGGTCAGTTTTTATTTTATGGAAGCTTCGGCCAAGACCTCAAAAAAACCTGCTGGACCTGCTCCTCGAGGCCCGTGGATCAGCCGGGTATTCATCTGGTTCCTAACTGGAGCTTTCGGTCTCTTGGCTTTCGTGCTCGAAGGTTTCATCCTACGGGATATCGAGTCTATGCCTCAGCCAAACTGGCAGACCTACCAGAGCCAGCAAATGGATGTGTCTCTGGGGGAACTCCAGGAGCGCTCCGGACAGCTTGACCTGGATCTCAAGGACCTGGCGCGTCAGATCACTCGGCAGCAGGAGGAACAGCGTGTGCTGCAGGACGGCTCACGTAACTTGCAGGAGACCCTTGGGCAGTTGGTGGCATTGCAGCGTCTGGCCATCCAAAAGGAGCTTGCGATGAGTCAGGAGGATCAATCCAACCTCTCCAGTGCTCTGAACCAGTTTTTGCAGACGCAAACTCGCTATCAGGAATTCAATAGGCAGCTGCAGGATCAAATTGAGAAAAAGGGGCAGGCTGAAGATGAAAAACGTCAGGTTGACACTCAGGCCGCTGAAGCACTCAAGCCGATTCGGGAATCTTATGATCGTGAAGTCAGCCGTTTTCGCATGCGACTGGCACTGCTGCAGCTGATGGTGCTGGTCCCCTTGCTTCTGGGGAGCGCCTACTGCATCTTGCGCCGGCCCAAGGGGCGCTATGAGCCGCTCTTTCTGGCCTTCGGGTTGGCAACCCTGTTCAAGTGCTACCTGGTTGTCGACCGCTATTTTCCGGCGAGGTATGTGAATTATGTGCTTATCATCCTACTACTCGGAGTGGTTGGTAAACTCTTGGCCTATTCCCTTGGAATGATGATTTCCCCCGCCAGAAAATGGTTGATCCGCCAATACCGTGAGGCCTATGAGCGGTTTCTCTGTCCAGTGTGTGAGTATCCTATACGAACTGGTCCAAGAAAGTACCTGTATTGGACTCGCCGAACTGTTCACAAGACCATCCCGCCTCAAACCGAATCCGCAGGAACGGAAAACCAGGATGACTATTGTTGCCCCTCATGTGGTACAACACTCTTTGAAGCTTGCTCGGAGTGTGGGAAAAACCGGCATAGCCTCTTGCCGCATTGCTCGCACTGTGGTCAAGAGGATGCATCGGTCGCTGCCTCCAGTCACGCTAGTTGCTGAATGATTTGATTCATGGGCCATCAGGAAACCTATCGTCACAATGAAGACTACGCTGCCTTCCTAGAAGGGTGGCCCGTTTCTTTCTTTGAAAAATACATCACGACCTTACTGCGTGCCAAGGGACAGGGCAGGATGCTTGATGTCGGTTGTGGGGTTGGGCAGGTCGTGGAATCTCTTCTCCACCACGAGGTGGAAGCAATGGGTGTCGATGTCTCTTTTCCTAACATCCGCAAGGCTCAGGCCCGAGGCCTTGCCTGCCAGGTATACGATGGTAAGTGTCTTCCTTTTGAAGAGGGCTCCTTTGCCTCGGTGGGTGCCTTCAATGTCCTTGAACACGTTGATGATCCCGAGGGCTTTCTGATTGAACTTGTGCGCGTTGTTCAACCTGGGGGATGGGTCGTGGTGTCTAGCCCTAATTTTTTCAGGGTCCTAGGATGGGCTGACTACCATCCGAGGATGCGTGGCATCGCCAACAAATGGGGCAACCTGCGACGCCTGCTTCAGAAGCGTAGGATACTCAAGGGAGCCCGTGAACATTGGTCATTTGACCGCATGGAGCCAATCAACCGGCCGGTGTTTTCGCCGGATGATGATGCCATCATTGCCACCAACCCCATGGAAATCGCTGCCTTCCTTGGAGATGCGGGTTGTCATATTGAGTCCGTTGCCTGCACGGACCGTCCGGTGGCTGGGTGGTTAGATGCCTGCCTCAATGCCGGTCCCTGGAAATATGCCATGCTCAATGGCTTTGTGGTTGCCAAGCGTCTTTAGCCAGTCCTGCTGCTGCCTCATCCGTCCTGGCATGATGGCGTGCTTGAGCTCAGCTCGAGGACATCTTCGCGCAGGGAGCTGGCCAGTAATTTGCGGTCCAGATTGTCGGGATGCCTGGTCCTGCCGAAAGAGACTGATGCTGTGATTGTGCGCACACTCAGTAGCCTCAGCAGGTGAGGCACAAAGCTCATGTCTCGCCAGAAATGAACGTCTTCACTCAGATTGCCTCCTTCGCACCTGTAGCTAATATGAACCGGGGTGATCGGTTTATCCTGTTCACAGGCTGGTTGAAACAATGAGGGATGAAAGGGAAGGATGCAGTCGCCATTGGTGGTTGTGCCTTCAGGGAACATGGCAAGTGTGGCGCCTTGATCCCAGATATCCTTGAAGTGTTGCTGCAGACCGACCAAGGCCCGTTTGTTTTCCCGCTTGATGTAGAGTGTGCCAGCAAAATCCACAAATTTGCCCATGATCGGCCAATGACGCACCTCATCTTTGCTGAGGAAAGTGACCGGCAAGGCGCTGGAGAGGACCATGACGTCCAGGTAGCTCAGATGATTGGCAACCAGCAATCCTTCCAAGGGAGGGGTACCCGTGATCTTCAACCTAATTCCCATGGATTCAAGGCTCTTACGACTCCACTTTGAAAGCCAGAGGTTGCGTTGCCTCAGGGAACAGGGTCCCTCGTTTAAAAGGCGACGAGCATCACGATGTGCTGCGATCAGAAGCCTTGCAAAAGCAAAGGCTCGAGTCATCAGTCTGATTGGATGCCGCAGCAGCTGGATCATGAGCCAATGTCCAGAGCATGGCCAAAGGCCTCGTGTCTTGGCAATGAGAACCTTTGACATCCTCCATCCATGTTGTTAGCTTGCGCGCTTCTCTTTGGAGATCCGTCGAATCTGCCAGACTCAAATGGGCAGGGACTCCGAAAAAAGGGCGAGTTTGGCATGGCTATTCTCTCAAATCATTCCAGAAATGAGCTTTCTGGCTTAGGTCTTTTCTTTAGGGAAATCTTTCAGAGCAGGCGCTTCATGGGGGCGGCTGCTCCCAGCGGCCCCATTCTGGGTAAAGCCATGGCCTCCAAGGTACCTTCCCTTCAACATGGTGAGGTGGTGGTTGAGTTGGGGGCGGGAACCGGGGCGATCACGCGGCAATTAATTAACAGTGGTCTCAAGGGGGATCAGTTGGTTTCCGTTGAGAGATCACCAGCCATGTCCACCCACCTGCGCAAGACTTTCCCGGGGCTAAGGGTATTGGAGGGGGACGCGGGTGAGCTTAGGGAGTTGCTCAAGCAGCATTTGGGCCTTTCGCCTGACTCAGTTGCCTCGATTGTTTCTGGGCTTCCCCTCAAGTCGCTGCCAAGCAGCGTGGTGGATGCGATCGTCAGGGAGGTGCATGCAACCCTCTCACCCGGTGGACGCTTTATTCAGTTCACTTACGACATCCGTCCAAGAAAGAATCCAGTGCTCGCCATATTCAAACGTCAGGAAACCCGAGTTATCTGGGCCAACTTCCCTCCTGCTCGAGTGGATGTTTACGAGCGGGTCTGATTTTGTTTCATTTCAACCGACTTGATCTTTCATGCAAGCAATGCAACCTCTATCAGGCTCCGAAAAGCGCGCACTCAAATCGAGGGCCCAGCGTCTGGAGGCCTCTCTGAAACTCGGCCGGCAGGGAATGAGCCCGGCCTTCTGTCAGCAACTTAATCAGGCTCTAGAGCACCAGCAATTGGTGAAGGTTCGTTTTGTAGAATTCAAGGATCAGAAAAAAACGATGGCCAAGGAGCTGGCTGAAAAAACGGCTTGCCATCTGGTGACCATGGTGGGGCATGTGGCCGTGTTTTATCGCCCTGAAAACGAGTCTTCGGCCTCCAATCAATCCGCTGTCGATGCGGGTGACCCTGCTTCGGCCTCCACCCAAAGCTAACTCGATCCAGATTCGGCCTCGACGCGATTCGAGGCCGGTTGGAGCTCTTCAAGGGATGGCATCGATGCTTGAGCTCCTTTGCGAGTCACCGAAAGACTGGCTGCCTGCACAGCTTGATCCATGGCTTCTTCATCAGCCATGCCTGCAACCAGACAAGCCGCCAGAACGCCGTTAAAACAATCTCCTGCAGCAGTCGTGTCCACGGCTTGCACCTCAGGTGCAGGCAAGTAAATGCTTTTCAGCGCAGTGGTCATGAGGGCTCCCCGGGGTCCCATCTTGGTGATCACTTTCTTGGCCAGGCCCTGATGACAGAGTCCAAGGGCTGCCTGACTGATCGTCTCCAGAGGGGAGTTGCCATGAATCGCCCGTTGGGTCAGTTGAGCCAATTCCACCAAATTGGGCGTCAGGTAATCGATCGGATGGCTGCGCCGACCTGGCAGATGACGGGCCGGTGCAGGATCGAGCATGATAGGCATATGGTATTGGCGGGCCAATTCCATGGCACGTTCCAACACCGGGTCGGTCATTTCAAGCTGCAGCAGAAGCAGCTTTGAGGTGACAAAAAGGTGATGTAAGCCCTCTAAGGTTGCCGGTTCAAACCGATGATTGGCTCCGGGAATGAGTATAATCCGATTTTCGCCGGAATTTTCCACAAGTATCAGAGCCGTGCCCGTTGGGCATGAGGGATCAAGGGCGATGGCGTCGCACCTTATGCCATCTTCAATGAGTTGTTTCAGGTTGTGTTGGCCGTTGGGATCTTTTCCCAATCGCCCTACCAGCGATACCTGAGCCCCCAGACGTGCGGCGGCAACTGCCTGATTGGCGCCCTTACCTCCCACATAAGTTTCCAGCGTTTCAGCGACAAGGGTTTCACCCGAATCAGGCAACCGATCGACTCGAGCTACCAGATCGGTGTTAATACTTCCGATGATGAGGATGCCCCGACGAGCTTCTTGATTATTCACTGGATGATTTCTGGGTTTCCTCAGCCGAACCAGAGCTACCTTGTGGCAAGGCTGCCATCAGGGACTCCTGTCCGCCAACCACTGGTAGGTTGAGTCGGGTTGATTCCAGGTCGATGGTGAGCTCGGTTCCAGGTTGAGGCCAGAGCGTGTAATCCTGATCACTTGAAAATATCATCCACGCTAGTTGCTGGCCTTCAGGAATGATCTGGTCATCAGGCTGCAGGTCAAATTCAAGGGTGATGAACGCACCAGGTACCAGTGGCTGACTTTCTCGAATGGATTCTCGATTCTGAGGGTCGGCCCATCCTCGGGTGATGATGTTGTCGGTGATTCGGGTATCCTTACCCTCCTGCCAGGGAAGGGAAACAAGCCATACCGACAAATTGGCTGCAGATTTGCTGCTGGCCAGAGTGATGCTGACTGAAGGGGTTCCCGATAAATGGAGTGGTTTTTTGAGTGGTTGACTCAGATAGAGTAGACGATGTTGGGTCCACTCAGCTTTGGCCAAGGAGGCCCCGTCAAAGGAATGGTTGTCCACCAGGGTCTCCAGGACTCGTTCTTCATGAGACTGCAGGTTGAGTGAACCATGTCCGGGTGCGCCAGGGTGTGGAAAAAGCGTCACGATTGACGCTGCAGGATTAGGATAATCATAATAGGAAGTCGGCTTGCTGGCCTCATCTCGCTCTCGAACAATCCATGCCTTTGGCTCGTTTTCAACGTCGTTTTGGATCCCATGCAGGTAGCGGGTGAACCAACGATTCATTTGTCTTAGTGGTGGTTCGCCCCCGTGCCCGCCCTGATGGTAATAGGCCTGCACAGGAATCCCTTTATTTTTGAGTGCCTGATAGATCCGGACACTATGCTCGGGCATGACATTCCAATCATTGAAAGCATGCGCCATCAAAGTGGCTGCCTTAAGTGGACCCAATTGATTGAGGTAATCTCTGCTAGCCCAAAAATCATTGTAGTCACCATGGATCCTGTCCATGCCCTCAGCCATGGCCTGGTCGCGGACGGTCGTATCGCAGAACTCAGCTCGCTCAGGATTGCCGCTGTGAATGAAGTCGTAGAGGCAGTCAATGTCTTCCCCGATGTAGCCTCCGGGGTGTCTGATCAGGCCATGGCTACGATAATAGTGGTAATAGGAAGTATTCGGGGCAATGGGTATGATGGCTTCAAGCCCCTCGACCCCAGTGGTGGCTGCAGCAAGTGGCAGGGTCCCATTGTAAGAAGTGCCCGTCATGCCTACCTTGCCCGTTGACCAGTAGGCTTTGACCTCTTCCATGCCATGAGCAGTGGTGAAACCACGGGCCTTGTGGGTGAGCCATTCAATGACGGCCTTGGGAGCCAGGGATTCGTTGATACCACCGACTGTTGGACAACCCTGTGAAAGCCCAGTGCCGGGGGAAGATGAATGAACAACCACATAGCCTCTGGGTACCCAGGTTCGGGTGTGGCTTTTGGATATGATGGGGCGTTCTCCACGCCGCTCAACAGCCGGGGCAGCCTTGCGGGTTGGCGGTGCCAGGCCCAGTTCCTGATGCGGGTCCCAAAAATATTCAGTCCCGGCACCTGTGGTTCCTGCAAAGTAAGGGCTGCTCACATAAATAACCGGCAGTTTCAGTCCCTCTGTTTCGGTTTGCTGAGGCCGAGTGACATCCACATGCATGCGGTCTAGTTGGCCATCACCATCTGAATCGAATGAGGTTTCAACCCAAAGGTCGTGCCTTATCCACATGTCAGCATCCTTGAATCGATCCACGACCTGTGCTTCCCCGTCCTTGAATATTGGGAGGGCAGGTTCAGGACGACCTGATTCGGCTAAGACGCCAGCTGAGCAAAGCAGGGAGATGGCCACGAGCGCTCCGGTGGCAGGCTTTCGACCCGTATATCTAAAAAAGGTTTCTCTCTTCATGATGAGGTGGCTGGTTATCTTGTTCTCGATAGCCTATCATCAGCCGGGTTCAAGTAAAACTCCTCAATGTGAGGGGACCGCATCCTGCCTGCCTGGACTGGGCAAAATTCCCTCAGTTCCCCCTTGCCAGCCATGAGGAGCTTTGTGAAACTTTGACATGGCAGACACGCAGCCAACCAACGCACTCGATCAAACTTTCTTCCTTCAGGCAGACGATTTTTTTCTGGCCCATCGAGATTGCGGGCTGACCTACGATGACCTGAGCCTATCAACCCTTTATTCTGAGATCCTTCCTAAGGATGCGCAGCTTGATACTCATCTTAGCGAAGGGATAGAGCTTCACATGCCGATCCTTTCCTCGGATATGGATACGGTGACCGAATCCCGCATGGCTATTGCCATGGCTCAGCATGGAGGCATGGGTTTGATCCACTACAACATGAGCCCCCGGGATCAGCTCAGGGAAGTTTCCAGGGTCAAGAACCATGTCCACGGCTTGATCAACGACCCTATCACTGTTCGTCCTGAGAGCCTCATAGGTGAAGTGCTCGAACGAATCGACCGGAAGGGATTCAGCTTCAGTACTTTCCCTGTTGTCGACGAGGGCGAGAAGCTCATCGGACTGCTGCCAGGCAATGTGGTCCGGCCGCGCAATGCCTCCAGATCGGTTCAAGAGGCCATGCTTCCCAGAAGCGAAGTGATGACCCTGTCGCAACAAGATCTAGGAAATGATCCTATTGCTGTCGCCGATCGGGTGTTTGCCCAATACCCTAGGATCGACAAACTCATGGTGGTCGACCAAGAGGACCATCTGCGTGGCTTGTTCACGCTCTCTGATGTCGATCGCATCACCCACGAGAGACAGGAACAGTTCAAACCGGCTCGCGATGCTGAATTTCGGCTGTTGTGTGGTGCTGCCATTTCGGCTGTGCGCCAGGCTTCTGGTGAAATCGACAGGGAAAAAACCCTTGAGCACATCGCAGGCCTGGTCGAGCGTGGGGTCGATGCGGTAGCGGTCTCAACCGCCCACGGCCATACCCGAGGTGTGGGTGAGACCGTGCGTCTTATTCGGGAGGTTTATGGGCAATTGCCCATCATTGCCGGCAATGTGACCACTGGCAGTGGGGTTGAATACCTGGCCCAGTGTGGAGCCAACTGCATCAAAATAGGCCAAGGTCCTGGAAGTATCTGCACCACTCGCGTGGTGGCTGGTGTGGGGATCCCGCAGATGACAGCCCTTTACCTGGCAAGCCGTGCTGCTCAAGAAAGCGGTGTGACCATCCTGGCCGATGGTGGCATCACCAAATCCGGGGATATTGTCAAAGCACTGACCTTGGCCAATGCGGTGATTTGCGGCAATCTGCTGGCTGGGTGTGAGGAGGCTCCAGGTGAAATCCTCGAGATCAGCGGCAAACTCTACAAGCAGTATCGTGGCATGGGTAGCCTGGCCGCCATGAAATCAGGTTCGGCTGCACGCTACGGGCACTCCATTAAGGATCATTCCCGCAAGATTTCTGCCGAAGGGGTGGAAGCCCTGAAGGAAGTTTCCGGTCCCGTTGACAAGGTGCTGGCGCAGCTCATGGGCGGTATCCAATCGGGTATGGGATACCTGGGTGCTGCGGACCTACCCACCCTCAGGCGTAAGGCCCGCTATGCCAGAGTGACCCCTGCTGGTCAGCGTGAGGCAGCACCCCATGACATTGTCGAGCTGAAAACAGGTCGGCAGTGAGTCCCACCGATTCCTGATCCCCTCGGGGTAGGTTGCCATTCATGGTGCTGAGGGCTCCAGGCCTTGCATCAAGGCTGCTACCGCTTCCTCAATGTGGTCCTCGACTTGGGATGACCATCGCGCCGGTTGGCCATAGTAGATCATGGAACCTCCTCCTTCATAGCCGCCCTCTTCCCAAACTCGCCGCGATGGGATGTAGCCCATGACGTCGTGGGAATAACCCGCAACCCAGAGAGAAGGACCAAAGGTTTCCTTGAATTTCAAGGGGTAGTCGATGACTACCTCTCCTCCCAGGGTCAACCAATGTATGGTGTCACCCAGGCGCCATAGACCAATAGGATAAGGGTAGGTTTTGGGGAGACTACCTCCTGCATTAATCACCTCGAGCCACTTACGAGCGCGCGCTGAGGCGTAGGGATCTTCAGAGCGGGATTCAGTCTCGAGTTGTGAACGCGTCGGCAAAGTATCAAAGGACAGATCAATCTCCAGGTATTGAGTCATTAGTTTTGGAGAAACCTCATCCATCACCCCTCTCAGGGTCGAGGCAACTGCCAAGCCCAGCTCCTCCCCATAGCGCTGTGCCAGCCTTGCGGAGCGGCGTGGAAGTGGGTTGATGTCAGCCCCAGCCCCTGCCCAAAACATAGCCTGAACCCCTTCCAGATGGCTCTCCAGTGCCATTTGAGCATATCCAGGGTAATCGCCTGACCATTGGTAGTCATTCAAGACAGTGGCATGGCAGGCATACCCAAAAACCACCGCGATCAACTTTTGATCTTGATCTCGAATGGCTAGAACCGGAACCGCATGATCCACCGGACCGCGCAATCGTCCCGACGCCCGCCAAGCTGGTACCAGTGATTCTGGATTCTGTCTGCGATTGGTGCCGAAGGTTGCCTGAGCCTGGCCCGATTGAAGGGAAGCAGGTTGGAGTCCTTGCAGTGCTTCAGCGCCCAAACTAATGACCTGATCGACCAGGTGTTGGGTATAGTCGGTAATGGCCTGCGATTGAGCTTCGTCCAGCACATACATCGTGCGTAGGTTTTCCCCGACAACGGGTCCGGTGTGGGTGTGAGAACAATTGATGAGGATGTCTGCTAGTTGCAGGCCGTGTTGCTTGGCCAGACTCTTCCTGATGGGAAGGGTGACATCACGAGAAACCCCGACCAAATCCATGGTGATCAGCAGGGATCGCTGCCCTTGTGCGTCCTCCAGGGCCATGGCCTTGGCCCAAAGTTCGGTGCGTGTTCCCTCGGCTACATGGTCTCTGGAGGCGTAACCGCTCATCCAGATGGGTTTTTCAGGGGTGATGATGGATCGGCTGAAGCCAGCCTTCCAGCCATCAGCCCAAGCCTCACAACAGAGCATGAAGATCAGGCATCCTTTCAGGAGGCTTTCAAGGCCAAGGTGAAGCAAGGCTTGCTGCTTCAATCGTAGAGGGAACATGGAGGCATACTAGGTAGGTTTCATCTCCCTGGAAAGCTCAACAAAGCGCTTGATGAGGCCTCGGACAGCGTGCCTACAGAGCCACTGCCGGGTGGCTACCTCGCTCGTGCCGCCTCCAGTGTGTGTAGCCAGCCTGTTTTGCCAGTGCCACGGCCGCCTGAAAGTCTGCCCCCACTTCATTGGGCGCATGCGCATCGGAACCGAAAGTCAGAGCCACACCCATCCGGTGAGCCATTTCCAGCAGGGCAGGGCAGGGGTACATTTCCTGGCAATCCTTGCGCAGACCAGCGGTGTTGATTTCGATGGCGACATCATGGTCCCGGGCAGCTTTTAGAAAATGCTGATACCAGGCGCTGGGGTCCTTGCTTGGGCGATAGTTGAATTTCTTGCACAAGTCGGCATGGCCGATGATATCATACAGTCCTGAAGAGGCGGCTTGAGCAAGTCGTTCAAAATAAGCCTCCCAGATGGCATCCACATCCCCATTTTCCCATTGGTCTTTTTTGTTGGGATTGTCGATATCGAAGGTGTCGCTGATGTAGTGAACTGATCCGATAAAATAATCAAAATCAGCTTCCTGCCGCAGTTGGCGTACCCATGATTCGTGCCCTGGAATGAAATCGGTTTCCAGGGCAAGCCGGATTTGTAATTCAGGAAATTCTTGGCGCGCTTTTTCCACATTGGCCACATAAAGACCCAGATCCTCATGAACCATGTGCCAATCATCCCAGTCATCTCGAATCATGGGGTTGTGCTCTGAAAAACCAATTTCGCAAAGTCCTTGGCTCACCGCATGGCTGGCAAGCTCCCAGGGCTCGCCCTTGGCATGGTGGCACAGAGGGGTATGCATGTGATAATCA
>Ga0181576_10003031_pt1 | contig 12419 bp, 7 predicted proteins | sample 101ome_22_FD_132464 | JGI IMG/M metagenome (GOLD analysis project Ga0181576, IMG submission 132464) | Coastal salt marsh microbial communities from the Groves Creek Marsh, Skidaway Island, Georgia - 101412BT metaG (megahit assembly) | ecosystem: Environmental > Aquatic > Marine > Intertidal zone...
AGACGGCGTTTGGGCGAGACGGCAGAGCCACGCACGCCGACGTCGCGCGAAGAACGAACGCGCGAAGAACGAACGCGCACGCGATGTCTCAGACGATGCGGGCGATGCACGCGCGCGCGGCGCCCGCGCGCGTCCTCCGCGCGCAGCGAGCTCGACGGGTCGCGAGCGGGCGAGGGACCGCGTCGGCGCCGACGCGGTGCGCGATCACGGCCCAGCGCGCAGGCACGCCGGGGCAGGGGCAGACGCAACACACGATGGTGATGAAGTTTGGCGGTTCTTCGGTGGCGGACGCGACGCGCATGCGCGAGGTCGCGTCGATCATTCTGTCCTTTCCCGAACACATGCCGGTGGTGGTTTTGAGCGCCATGGGGAAGACGACGAATAACTTACTCCTGGCGGGCGAATTGGCGATGGACTGCGAAGGTATCGAGGAGGTGGAGGCATTAGAACCCATTCGAGTGATTCGCGCGCTGCATGAGGACACGATGGCGGAACTGGGGACGGACGAGGCGACGGCGAGCGAGGTTCGGCGGCTCTTGAAAAAGTTGGAACAAGTGTGCACGGGAATCGCGCTCATGCAAGAAGTGACGCCGCGAACGCGCGCGTTGTTGGTGAGTTTCGGTGAACGAATGAGCACGCGGATCTTCGCGTCGTTTTTGCGCTCGAACGGAGTGAACGGGGAGCAGGTGGATACCGTTGACGACATGTTCGTGACCACGGATGAGTTTGAGAACGGTACCATTTTGGACGACACGTACGAGAAGACCAAGGCGCGTTTAACGCTTCCCGCGGGTGCGGAGCCGACCGTTCGCGTCGTCACCGGATTTTTGGGACGCGGTGTGGAGACGGGCGCCATCTGCACGCTCGGTCGTGGAGGGAGCGACTTGACGGCGACCGTCATCGGTAAAGCCCTTGGTTTGAGGGAGGTGCAAGTGTGGAAAGACGTCGACGGCGTTCTCTCGGCGGACCCGCGCTTGGTGAATTCAACCATCCCGATGCCTTTCCTTAGTTTTCAAGAAGCGACGGAGTTGGCGTACTTCGGCGCGCAAGTTTTGCATCCGCACTCGATGCGTCCGGCGATGGATTCAACCGACTTGAGCGTGCGCGTGAAGAATTCGTACAACATCAGCGCACCGGGGACCGTCATCGGTCACTCGCGCGGTACGGAACTTCACAAAGACTGGCTCCTCACGTCCATCGTGCAGAAGAAGGACGTCACGATGCTCGACATCACGTCGACGCGGATGCTCGGACAGTTTGGCTTTTTGTCGAAGGTGTTCACGGTCATGGCGGCGAACAAGATATCCGTCGACGTCGTCGCCACATCGGAGGTGAGCGTCTCGTTGACCCTTGATCCGTCCAAATTGTGGAGCAGAGACCTGCAGCAGGCGGAGCTCGAAAAGCTGGTGGAGGATTTTGAAAAGGAAGGCATCGCCCACGTGGACGTGAGCAGCGGTTACTCCATCATATCTCTCATCGGTAACGTTGAGCGCAACAATGAAATCATGGAGCGCTCTTTTCATGCACTTCGCGCGGCTGATATTAAAGTGAGCATGGTCTCCCAAGGAGCCTCGAAGACTAATATTTCTCTGTTGGTGAATCGAACGCAAGGCGATGACGCGGTTCGAGCGATTCACGCGGAGTTCTTTGAATGAATTTGAGTTATCGCGTCTCTATCATTACCAATATGGTAGGCATCTAATAATTTCCGATAGCTATCGACGTGTAATCAAAACTACGTTTCTACTTGCCGATCGCCTTCTTGAGCACCGACTCTTTGAGGGTGACAATGCGATTGAGCACGGGAGCGTCCACCGTGCTGTCCTTGTCAAACGCAAAGAATCCGAGACGTTGCAACTGGACCTGCGTCTCGAGAGGTTTACCAGCGAACTCCATTAGCGCTGGTTCCATAAGAGCGTTCTTGTGCGTGATCAGAGAGTTAGGGTTGAGCTGCGTCAACCAATCCACGCTACCTTCGTCCTCGCCTTCTTCCTCGGCGTCGTCCCCGTTCACATCCGCGGGCTTCGACGCGTCGGCTTCAGTCGCGACGCTCGCGTCTGCCTTGCCCGGAATCTCGACCGAAAAGAGCTTGTCGTACAGGCGGCACTCGCACTTGACAAAGTCCGGCGTCGCCCAGTGAAGAATACCCTTGGGAGGCTTTTGAGAGCGAGACTCCATGTCGATGGTGACGTTGATTTCCTCGATCGAACCATCCGTACCCGTCTTGTAATCCGTGCACGTGACGTTGTAGCCGAATTGCAATCGAACCGTCTTACCCGGCGCCATCCCGAAGTAGTCGTTGACATCCTCGGTCTTGAAATCGGCGCGCTCGATGAATATGGTGGACGTCAAGTTGATGCGGCGCATGCCCCGCTCCGGGAACGACGGGTGCACCGGCGCCTCGCAGATCACCTCCCCACCCGGATGGTTCGTAATGTTCACCTTGACCGGATCCACGACGGCGAAATACCGCGATGCGCTATCCTTCAACTCTTCCCGCATCACTTGTTCCAGGCGTCCGAGGTGTTGCGTGTTGTCGTTGCGAGTCACGCCGAGCGACGCGCAAAAGGCGTTGATGGCGGTGGGCGTGTAACCTCTTCTGCGCAAACCCTCGAGAGTCAACAAACGCGGATCGTCCCAACCGTTGACGTATCCCTTGGTCACCAGCAAGTTTAACTTGCGCTTACTCATCACGTTGTACGTGATGTTGCAGCGAGAGAATTCCCAAGTGACGGGCTTGTACGTGTCAAGAGCGTCCAGAAGCCAATAGTAGGACCCGTTCGGCGCCTGTCTAGATTCAAACTCGAGCGTGCAGAGCGAGTGCGTAATGTTTTCTAAGCTATCCACTAAGCAGTGCGTGTAGTCGTACGTCGGGTAAATGCACCACTTGTCGCCAGTGTGCGGGTGGCTGGCAAACTTGATGCGGTAAGCGGCTAAATCCCACATACTCGGGATATCGCTGCGTAAATCACCCTTCATGCGCAGACAACACTCGCCCTCCTTGAATTCACCCTTCCTCATCTTTTCGAACAACGTAAGGTTCTCCTCGACGCTGGTGTTTCTCCAAGGGCTCTCCGCGCCTTCTGGAAGCGGCGTCTCGTAACGCGGAAGGTTACCGTCCACGCACGTCTTTTGGAACGTTTGCAAAAGCTTGCGCGAGTTGAACGTTTGCTCCTTATTTTGAAAGCAGACGTACGCGTTACCAGATTTGATTAACTGCAGCGCGTACTCGTAAAGCTGATCAAAGTAATCGCTCGAGTACGTCGTCTCCACCGGTTCGTGTCCCAACCATTTCACCGAACCGATGATGCTGTCAATGTATTCTTGCTTCTCCGCCTCCGGATTCGTGTCATCAAAGCGAAGAATCGTCGTACCACCGAATTGCTTTGCCACACCGAAATCGAAATACATCGCCTTGGCGTGTCCGATGTGCAAATACCCGTTCGGCTCTGGCGGAAATCGCGTTCGCCACTTTCCGCCCGTCGCCGCCAAGTGCGCCTTCATCGCCTCCGCTGAGTTCACCGCGTAATTCTTCGCCCCAGGCGGCAAGTTGTCCTTCGATTTCGCCGTCACGTGCCCCTCCGATCCCGGCGTCGGCAAATGCGTCGCCTCGAGCGCGGACTTTTCAACCTTCGCCGCCTCTTCCTTGCTCGCCTTTTCGCCGCTCTCCTTGGCCGCTTTCGGCGCCTTCGGCTTCCCCTCCGCCTTCACCGACGACTTGGCGCACAGTTCCTCCGCCCTCTCAAACGCCTCCTTCGCCTTGGCGTAGTCCTTGAGCTTCATCGCCGCCATCCCAGCCTCGATCGCCTCCAGTCCCAGAGGATCCGGTCGCTTTTTGCTCTGCTTCTCCGCCGCTTTGAGCGCCTTTTTCGCCGCGCTCATGGACACCTCCGGCGCGCCCTCGCCCTCGGCCGACATCTCGACCGTCGTCGCTCTCGCTCCACCGCCTCGCGCGCTCGAGTCACGCCCGCGTGCGCGTCGAAATGCGTCCCGTTCGTCCGCCGGTCGCGTCCCTCGGGACGCTTAGGGTCGAGCGAATGACGCGAAATGAATGAATGCGCGCGGTCGTCCGCGGCGGCACAGCGACGCGCGAGCGATGACGTCGGTCGACCACGGACGGGAACCGTGCCCACACAGAATCTTCGATGACATCGGCGGCGCGTTCGCCATGGGCGCGGTGGGCGGCGGCGTCGTGAACCTCGTCAAGGGTGCGTACAACTCGCCGCGAGGCTACGCGATGATCGGAGGGTTCGAGGCGATTCGTCGAGAGGCGCCGAGGATCGGAGGGTCGTTTGCGGTGTGGGGAGGGTTGTTTTCGGCGTTTGATTGCGCGCTGGTGGCGGTGCGGCGAAAGGAGGATCCGTGGAATCCGATCATCTCGGGAGCGGCGACGGGAGGCGTGTTGCAGCTGCGATACGGGCTGCCGAGCGCGGCGAGGTCGGCGGCGTTCGGTGGGTTTTTGTTGGCGGTGATCGAGGGGATTAGTATCATGTTGACGAGGTTGACGGCGCCGCCGCCGCCGCCGCCGGTGATGGTGATGCCGGGCGAGGGGGGCGGAGGCACCGCCGGCGCGGGCGTGGAGACCACGAGCGCGGGGACGCCCACGGAGGCGGCGCAAGAGAGTGGATCCATCTGGGGGAACGTGTTCGGCGGTGGACGCAAGGAGGAAGATTCCACCACGGCGCCGAACATGCCCGATTTCGGCGCGGCGACCGAATTAAAGTGAGAGAAGGAAGAAAAAGACGGAGACTTGGTAAAGTTCCGTAGAGGGTAGAATTGATTTTAAATCGCAACGTGAGCGAGCTAGCTACTAAAATTATTTCACATCAAACCGTCGGTAAGCGCTGCGCGACCGCGCGCGGGTCGCGCTCGAAGGGAAGGATGAGATCGCGAACGTCTACGCCGCGCTCGCCCAGCGTCAGCGCGCGACCGGGGAGGAGCGCGAGCGGCGCTCTGTCACCTCGAAGGTGGAAGTCATCGAGCGTCGCGTAATCGCCATCGATGATTTGTTCCAGCACGCGATACGATTTCAAGTCTTGACGCATTTGATACGGCATCTCCACCTCGAAAGAATTCACGCCAACGGACAACGCCGAAAACTTTGCGTTCGTCGCCCAGAAAGCGTCGACGTCGCGGCACATCGGGCATCCTTTCATGGCATTTGTCTCCATGTATGACGCGAGACACGATTGACAAAACACGCCGCCGCAACACGGCGCCCGAGCGACGTCTTCGCTGGACGTTTCTTCGAGACAAATCGCGCACCCGTCGAGCGTGGACGCGTCGTCGTCCACATCGACCAGTGGCTTTGGTTTCGACTTGGTCGGCGATTTCGACCCTTTCAAGCCGACAGGAATCATGAACAGTTTGTGATCAACCTCGTCGTCGCGAGAGGTCCTCGAAGCTTGCGAACTGATCGGCGCGTCTCGCGTGACGACGATGAGATGAGAGTCTTCGCCATACAAACCGACGTCCAATACGGTGCGCTTGGTTTTCGCGTCGGGATTGGTCACGCACGATTCGACTCTGTGACGAAACGTCTCGAACAAGTCTCGTCGCACGTCGTTCGACGCATTGGCTTTACGGTCGATGACGTGCACCATCTTCTCACCGTCGGACCAAACGACGACGATGAATTGATCCGAAAGCGCGGCGCGAGGTAACGCCGGCATCGTGCGAGGTTCGCGCTCAAGCGCTCTGTTTCGCACCGCCCCAAACTTTGGCATCCATCCCAGATCGACGCGCCGCGGCTCGTCCGAATCTATCTCTCGCGCTTGCGCTCTCCCGCGCTCGTTGGTGACGAATTCATACGCTTTCCGCTCCAACACGCAATACTCGTCGCTAAAATTAATCGCCACTTGGAGATATTCCAGCGCCGCCGCGCCGCGCGCATCTTCAAATCCACGCATCGCCGTAAACGGCACCAAGATTTTCTCCTCAGCCATGCCACCCTTCAGACTCCTCCGCTCTGCGCTCGAGTGAAACACCGCGAAAGGAATCGTCTCCTCGCCCGACAGTCGCCACGCTGCCGTCGTCGCGCTGTTCCCGTAAAACTCGTCGCCCGAGTGGTTCCACTTCACCGCCGACGTCGCCCAGAAGACATCACCCACGCACCCACACGCGCCGACCGCGCTCATGCCCGCACACGGCCACGTCATGGGTAACCGTAGCGTCTTCACCACCGTCCCGTTCTCGAGGTTTACCGCGTCCACCGTCGGCGGCGTCCCGCGACACCGCGCAGCGAGTCCCATCTTCATCGACACGCGCGTCGCGTCCACGCCCCGCGTGACGTCGTCCGCGCGATCGACATCGATCGAGGGCGATCCGCGGGCGATCCATCTCGGCGTCGGCGGCGGCGACGACGACGACGCGTCGACGTCGAAGCGCGCCAAAGAACCGTCCTCGTAACCGACGAGGACGAGGTAATCACCGCGGTTGGGCGACGACGACGACGACGCCGTCGACGCGAAGGCGGTGGCGCGAACGTCGAAGGCACGTTCGCCGTCCATCTCGGCGTCGCGCCGAAGCGCGCGCGTGACGCCGGACGCGCGCATCGCGGAGTGACGAGAAGCTGGGGGTGCCTGGAGGGACGCGCGCGGGCGAAAATAACGTCGTTCGTTACGTGCTGTCGTGTGCTATGTGCGTGATGAATGTGTTCATGATCTGCGCGCGTACAGGAAAATGTACCCCTGACCGGTGCGAACCTCGTCCGTGGTCAGAGAGTTGACGTCATCGTCGTTGAAGTGTTGCCAACTGTCGCCGACGTCGAGCTCGCGAGCGCACGCCGTGTAGTGGCCGCTGCCCGCCTGTCGTCCGTGATGCGTGATGACGGCGACGAGGTCGTAGATCTTGTCGGTGGACGACGTGGGTGCGCTCGCGCCCGAACGCGGGGTGCGACGGGAGCGTTTGCCGGTGGATACAGGCGTTTCCAGCGCGTCTTGCTCGGCGACGGTTTCCTCTTCGCAGCAGTAGGGCGCTAAATCTAAGCCCTCCAACGGGAAATCGACATCGTTCGTCAGTTTGGTGTGCGTGGCGTCACCCTTCCACGTGAATCGTTTCAAGTGCAGACACAACACGGGAGGAAGACTCGCGATACGGGTGAACTTTGTGGCGTTTTGATCCTTGCCGCAGCTGTCGCAGAAATAGCGCCCGTGGCCGCTTAAATTTTCGTTTCGCACAAAGGCGGCGAGACATTGCTGCAACGTCGCTTCGCCGTCCGCGCCTTCGCCCTTTTCGATATCGATTGAAGGTGAATGCGGCGTGGTCGGTAGGGATCCGTCCTTACTCAACACGGGTGGAATCGGAAGCGAGAGATCCATAAACGGTTCCCGACGGTCACTCGAAAGGCCACACTTCGTGCACGTCACTCTCGTCAAACAAACCCCACCGAACAGCTCCATCACCTTATCCGGACTCTTGCCATCGTCTCTCTCCAACGGCGTCGGATTCACTTTCGGCGTGTGCGGGGAAGCCAACGCGTGTCCGTTTGCGCGTTCGTCCTTCATCGCGTGTTCGAGTTGACGCTTCACCTCGTTCGCGGTGACGCCTCGCGACAGACGAGACGGAGATGCGAACGTGCTCGACGGACTGCTCAAGTGCGTCGACGCGCTCGTACCGGTGTGCGTCTGTCTCAGTCTATCGCTCGCGTTCTCGGCTTCCTTCTTTTGTTTCGATTTGCACGGACGGCACGCGCAACCCGTCTTGTGCCGCTTGGCTCCCCAACGCGAGATGATGACGTACCCATCGCCGTCATCGTCGCCGTTCCCAGATTTGTCCACCGATCCGTTCGACGGCGACGTTCCACCACGCTCGACGACGGAATCACCGACATTCATCAAGAAACTGGGCGTCGGACTCGATCGTCCGCTTCGACTGCGCACGCTCCTCGCGCGCGTGGGCGGATTTGGAATTCCATTTTCGCACGGCGAGTGCTCTTTCCGTCTCGGCGTCACCACGCCTCGCATTCGAATCAAGTGTCGACCGCTTCTCAACTCTTTCCTCAATCTATCCAACAAAATCCGCATGAACTCGTGCGCGTCTTGTTGTTCGTTCCCGGCGAAAGACGGCACGAGTTTCCAAACGCTTCGCAATAAATCGTGCGGCGGAAACGCCTCGTACTCTCCTCGCACCATCGTCCGCACCAGTCGTCGCATCTCAGCCCCGACATTCAACGCCTCCGCGCTCGCCATGTCCGCTCGGCGTTCGCGCGTCATCGCCGGCGGACGCATCGCGAACCGTCTCTTGGCGCTCGCGTTTGAACTCGAACTCGGCGACGCTCCGTCGTCGTCCCTCCCGTGTCTTCTCGAACCTTTTCCTCGCTCGCGCTCCCCGTCGCTCGCGCGCTTGCGCTTCAACGAATCGTCGAACTTCAACAGTTCGTCCTCGGGGGCGAACGAGCGCCTCTCGCGCGCGCCGCGACCGGGCTTGCCGTCCCATTTCGCCGATAAGTACGCCGCCGCCTCGTCTCCAAGGAGGTACTCTCTGAACTGGGGCACGTGCGCGAGCGCCTGCGAACGACGATGTGCGCCGAGATGAAGCGTTGAGTCAGTCTTTGCGCGCGTAATGGCGAACGCGGAGGCGTCGAAGGTGCGCGTGAGCGCGCGCGGGCGCGCATCTTTTCGCCAACCGCCCCGATCGTGTGCACGCGCACCTGGACTGTCGCGTTGAGGTAGCAGGTGTTACTGGCGTTGTACAGACCCGAGCGCGGCGGCGCGTCACCGTGGGATGCGCTGGGAGGGTCCTCGCTCGCCGCGCGCGCGCGCGCGCGGGAGCGTGGCATGTCGCGTGGGTTCAGTGCGAGTCGCCGTGTGCGGCGCGCGCGTATCCAAACGCGACAGCGGGAGAATCGAGGCGCGCGACGGTGATGCGGGCATTCGGTCGAGACGCGCGCGCGTGTGGTTTGCTTAAATACATTTCATGTTTTCTACGGCGAGCAGGCGTAAGTTTGACTAAAGCGGGCGGCAAATCCTGCTCTGCGCAGCGGCAAAGGCGGAATTTCAATTTAAAACAACGTACAGTAAAACAACGAACGCGATGCGCTGAATGAGCGCTCGCGATGTTTTGGACGACATCAACGCACGTCCGCGCGACATGTCGGACACGTCGAGTGACGTTGGAGCCAAGGCGCGATGCAATCAATGCAAAAGGTGTGTTCGCACGCGCGTAGTCGCACGAGTCTCGCGTCCCTTGCGAAGCGTTCCAGACACACCGGACACGCGCGCTCGTCGACGCGCTCCATCTCCGCGACATCGCTCACATCCACCAGTCGCACGCCAGTCTCGATCGCGCTCGAGCTCGTGCCACCGACGATTTTCGTGAACGCATCCATCGCCTCGCGCGACGCGCTCGACGCGTCCCCTTCGCCTCGCGCCAACGCGTCCCAATACGCCGTCCACAGCTCCTCCAATCGCGCCTCGAACTCGAATCCCACCGTCTCCTCGTCCTCGAGCGTCATCGCCCACACCGCATCGCGCATCGCGCGCGCGTTTTCGGCCTCCGTCTTGTTCGAGGACGACTCGGGCGCGCCTCTCTGGGTGCCTGCCTCCAACCACCCGCGTCCGAGCGATTCGGTCGACCCCCGTCCGCGCGCGCGTCGACGCCTCCGACGCCGCGCCGCGCGCGCCGACGTCGACGCAATTATTTCTTCGCGAGTTTTTAGAAGCGTCGTCGACGCGTTCGTCGTCGCATCGCGCGCCTCGGCGCCCTCATCGAAGCTTCGCGACGCTTCGCAAATGATATTTTCATCGCGCGCATCGGCGTCGACCGCGTCGGCGTCGACCGCGACGCTGCCGTCGCGAACGCGCCGCGAGAACGAAGGCATTTTCGTGCGCGCGCTCGCCGTCGACGAACCGCGTCCTCGTCGCGCGCGATGACGCGCGGACTGGCGAGATGGCATCGGGCGAGGGACGAGGACGCTGCGGGACGCTGCTCGAGGCACCTACTAGAAATTTTTTGGGATATTGAAAGTGGAGTGGGGCGCGGACAACGAATTCGTGACGAGCGTGTTTACCAAGCAATGTGCTTGTATTGCTCGCCCGCGTACACAGCCTTGTCACCGAGCTCTTCCTCGATGCGGAGGAGCTGGTTGTACTTGGCGAGACGCTCGGAGCGGCACGGGGCGCCGGTTTTGATTTGACCGGTGGACAAACCGACGGCGAGGTCGGCGATGAAGGAATCCTCCGTCTCGCCGGATCGGTGGGAGGCCATGACACCCCAGCCGGCAGCCTTGGACATGCCGACAGCCTCGATGGACTCGGAGATGGTACCGATTTGGTTCACCTTGAGCAAGAGGGCGTTGCACCACTTGCCGTCGATGGCGGCTTGCACGCGCTTCGGGTTGGTGACCAACAAGTCGTCACCGACGATTTGGCAGTTGCCCTTGGCGGTGAGCGCGGCGGTGTTTTCGGCGTCGTCTTGGTCGAACGGATCCTCGATGGAGATCATCGGGTATTCGCTGATGAACTCTTGGTACAAGTCGATCATCTGGGCGCCCGTCTTCTTCATGGAGCCGTCGTTGTTCTCCGTCTTGAAGTCGAGATCGTATTGCTTGTCTTCCGTCAAGAATTCAGACGCGGCGACGTCCATACCGATCTTCATCTTACCGGTGTAGCCAGCCTTTTCGATGGCTTCGACGAGGAGGTCGAGACCTTCCTTGTTGTCTTGAATGTTCGGGGCGAAGCCGCCTTCGTCGCCGACGTTGCAGGCGTCTTGGCCGTACTTCTTCTTGATGACAGACTTCAAGTTGTGGTACACTTCGGAGCCCATTTGCATGGCTTCCTTGAAAGAGGACGCACCGACCGGGAGAATCATGAACTCTTGCATGGCGAGCTTGTTACCGGCGTGGGAACCACCGTTGATGACGTTGAACGCCGGCACCGGGAGGATCAACTTGCCGTTACCCGCGAGGTCGGCGATGTGTTGATAAAGCGGCACATCCTTTTCAGCGGCACCAGCCTTGGCGACAGCCATGGAGACCGCGAGCACGGCGTTCGCGCCGAGCTTACCCTTGTTGTCGGTACCGTCGAGTTCCTTGCACATGAAATCATCGATAGCCTTTTGCTCGCGCGGATCCTTACCGACGAGCGCCGGGGCGATGATCTCATTCAAGTTTTTGACGGCTTGCGCGACACCCTTACCCATGTATTCCTTACCACCGTCGCGAAGTTCGACGGCTTCATAGATACCGGTGGACGCACCACTCGGCACCATGGCGCGGAACATACCCTTGTGGGTGTACACATCCGCCTCGACGGTCGGGTTCCCGCGCGAGTCGAAAATTTGTCGACCGACGACCTTGGTGATCGCCGCGCTCGTGCGCTTCTTCATGTATTCGCTCTGCGTCGTGAAAGAACGACGCGTCCATCGCGTCGCGCATCATCATCGTCAGTCCATCATCGTTCGTTCGCATCGCATCGCGTCGCGCGCGGCTCTCTCCCGTCCCGGTCTTCCCGCGAAGACGCCTCCGTCGACCCTCCCTCGAGGGTTGGTCGCGAACCCGTCGAGAACCTTCATCCGCCATCCATCCGTCATCGTCGCCACCGCGCGCGCGCGTCCACGTCTCGACGTCCCGACGCGCGCGCGCGCGCGTTCGACGACACGAAAACGTGCGCGTCCATCGACGCGATCGCGCACGCCGAACGCGCGTCGCCCGACGCCCGCATCGCCCGACACGCGTCGTCAAGAAGAGGTCATCGCGAAGACCAGTCACAATCACCGCGAGATCCATCGCGCACGCACCACGAACGCGAGCGGTTCGTCCGCCTTGGCCTTGACGGCGGCGTTGAGCGCTTCCTCAACTTTTTTGGAGAGATCGTGCTTTTCGAGGTACTCCTGGACGCTCATCGTGAACTCGTCGTCGTCGTCGTCGTCGTCGCGGTGTGCCGCCGCGACCCTCTCGAGCGTCGGCGTCGTGGGTGTCGTCGTCGTCGTCGAGGCGGGTGACGACTTCGTGACCACTCGACGCGGCGTTCTTCGTAGTGTAGGACGTCCGAACGCCGTGTGGGGTGGTTTTTGCCCGAGAACGACGACGCGCGACGCGAGTGCCATCGTCCTCGATCACCGACCGGTCACGACTCGACGCGTCGACCCCACACGCGCGTGGACGCGAGGTGCGGGACGTCTACAAAAGAAAGGGGCGACGCGTGCCGAATGTCCGAACTTTTGTGGTGTGTGACACCCGGACCGTCGGGGCGTTCGCGCGGACGCGTCCTCGTCCGCTCGACCGGTCGCGCGGACGCGCGGTGGAGGCGCGGCGGACGCGCGGCGGGGCGGCGACCCGTGTGTCGAGTCGAGTGGAGTCGACACGAGTTCGTTCGTCGACGGTCGCGCCGTCGGTCGGTCGGTCGGTCGGTCGGTCGGTCGGTCGAGCGCGGCTGGACGCGACTGGACTCCACCGCGCGTGACTCGGACGGCGACGGGAG
>Ga0181576_10003032_pt1 | contig 12416 bp, 7 predicted proteins | sample 101ome_22_FD_132464 | JGI IMG/M metagenome (GOLD analysis project Ga0181576, IMG submission 132464) | Coastal salt marsh microbial communities from the Groves Creek Marsh, Skidaway Island, Georgia - 101412BT metaG (megahit assembly) | ecosystem: Environmental > Aquatic > Marine > Intertidal zone...
CGCAAAAGGGGGTGGGTGGGTGGGGGGAGGGGGGGGGCGGCGGCGCCCTGACGGAGTGTGCAAGGGGGGGGGGGGGCAGGGGCTCGGGGGCATCGGGCGTCTCGGGGGACGCTGGCCTGGCGTCGGCGTCGGTGTCAGCGTCAGCACTCGCGTCGGCGTCCGCGAAGAGCGGATTGGTTGCCGTCGGCGTGACCCCGGCTGGCTGTTGGGGGCGGGGCGACGGCGAGGGGGAGTCGGCGGCACCGATCCGGGGCACGGAGGGGGTTGGGCGCCTGGGAGACATCCGGAAGAGGTCGGCGACGGCGGGCGGGGACACTGTCTTTTGGGGGGCAGTCGTCGCTGTGGTCAGGGGGGGGGGCGCAGCATTCGTTTTGGACGCTGCAGAGGCCTCCGGCAGGGGGCCGAGATCGTCCAGCGTGTCGTCCAGGAACCCAATGAGAGGTCTCGCGTCGTCGGGAACAAACGCGAGCGGCGCCCGCACGCTCGCCGGCTTGGACGAGAGGGCGGCCGGTGTCGCATTGGGCGTCTCCAGCGGACCAGCTGGGGTGAAGCGCCGGTTCGTGGCTAACGAGAGCGGCGTCTGCGTTGGCCGGGCCATGATGCGGATCAGGATGGGTCAATAAACGAAAGGCAAACAGCATTGGCCCAAGCGGAGCCGAAGTGGCCGGCCGGGGTGTTCCCCCGTGTTTTTGTGCTCGCCCTCTGCTCTGAAGCGGAGACGCACGATGAGTCCACGTCTCCAGGGACACGAACCGCCAGATCGTCGAACATCGCAGCGCAGGATGCAACGCAAGCTCTCTTGCGGCGGGAAACAGCTAGCAGCACTCAAAAACGCAGCACAGCCCCTTTCGCCAGAGGACGAGCTCCACACGTTCCACGCGCGACAGGGCGATGACGCGGGCGGCTGACCGTCAACTGCTGTGTGGTGGGGACGAGGGAAGGAGAAAACGGGTAGCCTCCGCCCTCGTGGCAAACTCGAGGCCCACTGTTGGGAGGGGCCGTCGGTCCTCCAGGGGAGCTTTCACCTTCGCCTGCCCGTCTCAGTAGGTCGACAGGGTCACAGGAACGGCTGCCCCCGCCCGGAGCTCGGCCTGGCGGGCCACCGAATAGCAAAGATGCCCACGCTTCTCCTCGGACCCCCAGACCCACTCGTCCGCACCATGAAGCCAGGCCGACAAGCGGGCAAGGCTGTCGGGCCCCGGCGCGGGCGGAGCAACAAAGCTTGCGTCGCCCGGCCAAGCCGCGCCCGTCGGCCATAGCCCCGCGGCCTCAGCATCGGCGCGCCACCGGCAGCGGCTGGCCTCCTCACGCTCGCACCGCTCCGCGAGGGCACCCGGAGCAAGGGCTGCGTCCCCCAGCCGGTCGGGGCACTCGAGCGATGCATCTGACACGAAGACGCACCGGACATCGAGGCCCGCGGCCATCGCTACCGGGGCCCAAGCATCCCGCGTCCGGGGCCCGTGAAAGGCCGACGTCACGACGGCGACGCTCGTCCAACGACGGGGCACGAGGTGGGTGACGGCCGTGAAGAAGGCATTGCCGAGCGTGTCCATCGATGCCTGCTCGCGCAGGACCGAGGCTGGGGGGACCGTCAGCCGCCGGGGGAGCGCGACGAGTCCGTCTTCGGCGGACGCGTGTCCCTCAGATGGCCAGAAGGCGTCGCGGCGGTCGGCGCCCTCTTCCCCCGTAAGGTAGGCGGCGGCGACGTGGGCCTCGGGGACGGGAAAGCCGCGGGGGCAAAGGGGCGGGGGCCGGTGTGGCGTTCCCCACCCGGAGCAGATGACCGAGGGGCCCGGCGCGCCTTCGCTCGACAAAGCGTGGTGGAGGGCAGCGCCGACGTCGAGCCGGCGTCGGACCCACGGAGGATTGCCCGCGGGCAGAGAGGTGAGGCGAACGAGGCCGCCGGCGAGGACGACAATTGCGTCGGGCCGCCACGGCTCCATTCCCGACGGGATCAGGATGCCCGTCTCGTCCACAGAGAGAAAGCAGGACAGAGCGGCGAGATCGGCCGAGGCAAGTGCGCGGCAGCGCCCCCTCTCACCCCAGGGGCGGACCTCGTCGGAGAGGCCTCCTCGGAGCCCAGCCGTCACCGACCTGCTCCAGCGGGCGCCAACGCGGCGGCGCCTGCCCCCCCCTGTCGAGCTCGCCACGCCAGTGCCCGCGCCTGATTTCGGGGACGACGTCGAGGGAGGCGAGCTATTGAAAGGAAGAGGGGTAGCAGCGTCGCCGTCGATGTCCGAGTTGAATGCTGACTCGTCCTCGGTCCCGGACACCTGGGGCAGTGGCACGAGCGGGGCAAGGCGCCTGTCGAAGAGGGCAGCGAGGCCCTCGAGGAGGCGCAGGCGGTCAGGGAAGGATGCAACGCCGAGCCGTTCCCGCGTGATGCAGTTGAAGAGGCGCTTGTCCCCAGAGACACGCCAGAGCCCAACGAGGGCGGGCCCGTCGACGTTGGCCTCGCGGAAGGGCGTGACATGGTCGTCGAGCGCGATCATGGCGAGGAAGGTCGAGACCTCGTCGACTGTCCACGTGGCGGCATCGGGGTCTTCGAGGAACCAGAGGTCGAGGACGGCACCGCCGCTCGACTGGACGTCCACGGAGAGGACTTCAGGACCGACAGCGTGTTCCTCGTGCTCCTCCCAGAGATACTGGAAACGAGCAAGGTCTTCCTCTTCCGCCTCGACAATGCCCCGGTCCTCCGGGTCACTGAGGCTACCCGACTCGCTCGAGGAACCCACGGGGGCGAGGGTTGCGTCGACGAGGGCTCCGGTGCCCAGCTCGCGCGCCATGGCCCGGAACTTCCGAGAGTTGGGCGGCGCACCCTGCTCGAGCCACCCCGAGAGGTTGAAGTAGAGCTTGGTCCCCAGCAAGGCGCCGAGCCAGCCTGTGGGCTGGTACTTGGACTCAAGGTACACTGGCACGATGCGCTTCTTGCACTGGAATGAGTATTCGGCGGTGGTGCGGCACAGCTGTGACTCCTTGTACTTTTTGCTGAGAAGGGTGACGACGACATCGGCCGCCTCGACACCCGCTGCCATCTCCTCGAGGGACGACGCCTGCTGGTCGCTAACCCACGTGCCCATCCAGACGCGATAACCGAGGTTCTCCAGCTCTGCGCGCACGAGGTTCGCGTTGCTCTCCTGTCTCGCCTCGTACGACAAGAGCACATGGGGCTCCATGGTCTTCGGGACTTGAACTGACGCGGCGCCCCCCTTGGTCGGGGCGCGCTTGCCCAGCATGGCGAGATCCTCGGGGAGCCCGATGGTCCATAGGGCACCCTTGGCGGCTTCCCGCGCCGATTCAAGGCAGTCGCGATCCGCGAGAATGCGACGGAGGGCGGGGACACACCCCGGCTCATTGATGATGGCCTTGCGGCCCTCAGGCAAAAATGCGAGGTTCCAGAGGGCGGTGCACGTCCAGAGCTCGACCCGAGTCTGCTGTTGGTGCTGGCCCTGGAGAACATCGGCCAGCAGCTGGACGCCGCCGGCTTCGACGACCATCACCTTGTTTGTGTCGGGCACGCAGAGGGATGCCAAGCCGACGACAAGCTTCCACAGCGTCCAGTACTGGCCATAGGCCATGCGACCCATCATGGCGGCCTGAAGCACCCCCAGAATCTCCCGCACGAGGAACTCGTCAATGTGCAGCTCGCGGCACGCGTCCTCATCCCGTCCAACTAGCGAGGCCAGCGCAACAGCGGCCGAGAGCCGCGCCGCTGGGTCAGCACCTGTGCGCATTAGCCGGCTAAGGATGACGGGGACGCCAGCGCCCAGGAGCGACTCATGCAGCGATTCCGTCAGGCAGAGGTTGCGCACGACAGCAACGGCGCGGGTGAGGAGGGTCCACTCGCCCGTCGAGTTGCGCGAAGGACGCTTGGGCCTTTGCACGTCGGGGCGCTTGACGGGATTGGGAGCCCACTGGCGCGGTGCCCACGCAGTGCCCCACTGGCGCATTGACGCTTTGTAGTCCTCCATCTCGGCGCGGTACCGCTCGGCCGCCACCGCCGCCGCCTCAGCCTCGGCCTCTACCTCGGCATTCAGTAGGAGGACGAGTCGCTGGACGAGACCGACCTCGGAGAGAGTGCTGTGGCTGTCCGCGCGAAAGGCAACGATGGACGTCAGTAAGTAACACGCCGCCGAGGCCACCTGGGGAGAGGCGCGACGCCCGCTGGGGCTCAACGAGGCTGCGACAATCGAAGAGAGGAAGATGGGGACATGTGAAAGGGGGGCACTCTTGAGCAGGAGCATGGTGGACGGAAAGCTCCCCTCCGCGGGTCCGGATAACACACCACGCTGCCACCTGCGTCACGGACGCACGTCACGGCACGGGCTCAATCTGCAACCCCCGAGCCTTCTCGCCAGCGATGATGTCCGGGGCGTTGTGAGCGAGGACGGTCGTGATGGCGACCTGGTGGCGGAAGCAGAGGATCTGGAGCGCCTCGAAACACACCGTCCTCCCCTCGTCGCTGTACGTCTTGTCCCCGGCCGCCAAGAGAAGACGTGGGACCGCCCCTCCACGCACGGCGCGTGTCTGCAGCTCGAGATAGTTGGGGGCGTTGGTGTTGACGGCGCGGCTGACGAGGTCGCGGACCATCCGGGCTGCGGCCGTGCAGACCTCGGCCTGCGCTTCGTTCCCGTCAAGCCTGATGTCCTTGGCCAGGTCGTCCAGCAGAGCGCCGCAGTCTATCCGATCGAAGTTGGTCAGCGCCGTCTCCCGCTTCTTGTCGATGTGGGCCGCCCGCCGCGACAATTTCGCCTCCACTTTCTTGTCGGGCACCCTCTGAACAGTCCTTTCCGTCTGCCCACCGGCCTTGGATGCAGCCCCCCACAATCCCCCAAAGCCTCCGACTCCGGTTGCGGCCGCCGAAGGTATCCTACGGATTTTCCACTCCCCCCTCCGTTTCGGGCCTCGCCGGCGAACCGGCTGGCGGGGTTGCACGGCACTGGGGCATCGTTCCGCGGACAGGCACGGCACCGCCATGGCCTGCGACGGACCTCGCGCTTCGCAGTAAGCTGCGTTCGAATATCGCAACATTCCGGCGGGGGTGACGATCGTGTTCACAGCGCGCGGGGAATAGGAACATGAGCAGAAATGGGCGGCCGAGACCAACGACCCACCAGCAACAAAAGGCTCCCGGCGGCTGTAACGGTACAATCACGCGGGAAAGTCGCGCGCGGGCCTCCGCCTGGTAGCCGTGGTGGCGGCGGCGGTGGCGTAGCGAAGCCAAAAAAGTCGTGCTTGTTTGCGCCGGCCGGGCTGAAGAACCTTTTTGGCCGCTTGCAATGGGCGAGCAACCGGTTTGAGGAATTCTACCAACGTGAATTGGCTGTACTGGCTCTGGGACGTCGCGGGTCTCGCTCCCTGTCGTTCTTCCGAAAGTTGCGGTGTGGTCAGCAACGTCCTCACCCACGTCGCCAGTGTGACTGCCCTCGCCACCGTCGCCCCGCCGAACTCCGGCCTCCTCGCAGCCTTCACCTCCGGCGGGAACACCGCCGCCGTGGGATCTTCCCTGTTCCCCGCGTCTCCCCTGGTAGGTTCCGGCGCCGCGACGACACCTGCGACGGGACGCTGGGGCAGCGGCGTCGGCGCCCCTGCCGCGTCATTGTCGGGAGGGCTCTTTGGCGCCCCCGCAGCTGCGCCCGCTGTGGCGCCGTCCCTGTTTGGGGGTGGGAGCAGCTTTTTTGGGGCTACCGCCACGTCGGCCCCGACTGCTGCCGGTGGAGGCCCATTTGGGACCGCTGCGCCATTAGCCAGCGGTAGCGGCCTCTCTGGCGGCGGCGTCGGTGGGGTCACCTTCGGAATCGCGTCGACGGCGACCGTCGCCCCTCTTTCGGCCGCCCCCGCGGTGGCGCCGCCGGCCTCCGCCCCGCCTCCATCGGCCTTCACGCCGCCCCTGGCAACGCGCGACGGACGGCCAGTGGGGCCAGATACCCGCTTTGAGGACCTCGCTGATGCCACGCAGCACTGGCTGCTGGCGGTGGAGGCGCGCATCATGGAACAGCGCGTCGAGGCTGGGGAGCTGCGCCGCACGCTCGACGCCCCCCTGGACAGCGCGGAGGCAGGGCAGCGGAACCAGCGGCGCCCCCCTCCCGCGGGCGCCGACGCGCATCCCCCTGCGGGCACCGCGGCGGGGGCCCACGCCCAGGCTGTCGCCCGTGATGCCAGGTTCGCGGCGGGCGCGGCTGACGCCTTGCGGACGCGGCTCGAGGCCGACCTGGGCCAGCTCCGGGCGGTGCAAGCCCGCGCCCGGGGCATGCTTGCCCACGCTGAGGCTGCTGTACGCCTGTCGCAGCGCACCCGTGCTTGGGAGGACCTTGCAGCCCAGCGGGCGCGGCCGGGTGGCTCCGCGCCCCAGCTCCCTGCGGGTGTATCGCTTGAGGAGCTCGCGCTGCCGTGCCCGCTGCCTTCGGCTGTCTTGGCAGATGCCGTGGCTGCGTTCGAGGCTGAGACGCGGCAGTACGCCAGTTATCTCGAGCGCATCGAGGCCGCGACGCGAGCTGGATCCGGAGCGGCGGGGGGGGACGCGGCTGGGAGTCTTGAATCACCGGCGCAGGTTGCCGCCGCCCTTCCGGAGCTCGTCGGGCGCCTTGTCGACTGCCTTGTCGCGGCGGCCGCGCGGGTCGAGCGCGTTCACGCGGGTGTCGTGGCCTTGACCCGAAAGCGGCGCGGGGGGGGGGGGCGTGCCCGGTATTGAATTCGAATGAAGGGTCGTGTCGCGTCGCTCATCGCGTTGCGGTGTTGTTCCCGCCCTACCCAAAAAGGACGCCGCGCGACAGTATCTGTGCGGCCACCGGCTCGAGAGCAAAGCGCGCCCCAAAGTAGAAGAGGGCACCGAGGAGGATGGACATGGGGAGTGCGGGCAGAGTGCGCCGGCCCGCTGCGAGGGCAGCGAGGGTCAAGACGAGCCCGGAAAACACGCCTAATACAGCCGCCAGGACCGTTGCGAGGTCGTAACGCGCGGCGAGGGCCGCCAGTGTTGAGTAGAACACGAAGTCACCGAGGCCAAGCTTGAGCACCCGGCTCTCGCTCTCGCTGTCCTCAGGGTCGTCGTCGAGGTCGTCGTTGTGGCGCTCCGCCAGCGGCCCCCCCGCGGGGACGGTGTCCACGTGGACGCCGCGGGGCGTTGATGGCAGCGGGGTGATGGAGGAGGACTGCGCCGCTGGACCCGGCGTGCCACGGGGGCGTATGTGCTGGCCGCGGTTTCGCACCTCGTAAACGAGCCCTGGCGGCAGACCGACGCCTCCAGGGGCCGTCGCAGCGTCGACCAAGCGCCCAAGGGGGCCCTTTTGGTGGAGCACCGCGTAAATGTCCCATAAAGCCATGGCTCCCAGCACCGACCACCCTGTCCACTCTGGGAGCCGGGAGAAGACCCATGAGGCGAGGATCGCGAGCGCAACGGTACATGTCTGGAGGAAAACAACGGGCGCAGTTAGGTGGCGGAGCAGACCGCCAGCGGCGACGACGGCGACGTTGACAAGGACGATGACGAACGAGGCAAGATCCCATGGAACGTCGTATCGATGACCCTGTGGATGGGTGGCGGGGCGCCGTCGCGGGCGTGCAGAAGATGCAACGAAATGCACAGCGCTACAGACCCGCAGCGTCCCCCCGTTCCTGTCCCCCCGTTCCAGTCCCCCCAGACCCACCAGAGCCAGCATCACGCTACCCAGGATGACAACGTAGACGTCGACCAGGACAAAAGCCATGAAGCCGTCTATCGCCTTCTGCCAGCGCTTCTTGACGCACACGAATAGCCCCAGTGTCATCACAGCGACGAAGCCAACAAAGACGAGAGCGTTCAGGAGGGCACCTCCGAGGCGCTTGCTGGACCCGTCGCCGGCAGCGACGCCCTCGATCTCGTCGTAAACGAGCTCGGCGACCGACGACGACCGCGGCGGCGGTGCCCTTCCCTCGGGCGGGGTTCCTAGGGCTTGCACGAGGAGGACGGAGAGCGCGATGCACACTGCGACAGGGATGACGATGGCCCAAACCTCGGCGCCCACGTCGCGAAGCCGGTGGACGACAATGGGGGCAGCAGCGTCATCGCCACCCAGTGAGAGTGACGACATGCTGGTCTCAGCGGCGGCGGCCTCGTCACGCTGGTCTCGGCGGGCGCCGGCGGGGAGGCGGACCAGCTGGAGCCAGGACCGGCTGGAGATCGCACAGCGTGGACCAGGCAGAAGGTGTGCGTGTCGTCTGGCGTCGTGCTGACGTCGCCTTTTCCATTTCGCGGAGGGCCTGCCTCGACCGCCCTCGCGAGCTGAGACACCACACGCGTCTCTATGGGAGCGCCACGCCCACCACGGCAGAATTTTTTCCACAGTTCTAGGTCAAAAACACACACGAGCTCGGAAGAGGCGAGCCGGCGACCGAGGGGAGTCGCGAGGGAGGCGGGCCGCGGTCAGCCGTGCCAGTTGTCCCGATTCGCTTCGAGTACCGCTCTTCGGGCGTGATGCCTCCTGATTCCGGGTTTTGTCCGATTTTATGGCGCGGTAGGTGCAGATTTGCTGCCGCTGCGCACTCGGGTCTCCGGTTGGCTTTGTCCTCCTCGGCGGACATTTCCGCCACGTCGCCGCCGTGCGACGCGCTTTAACTGGCATTGCATCCCGCGGCCCGCCCTCTCGTCGTCCCACGACGACCCGCCCCGCCCCCCCATTCCTCGCAGTCGAACCGTCACCCTCTTATCCCGCCTTCCCCCACCGTCCTCACCGTATTGCTGTCGACAATGACAGCACGGCAAGGAGGCGCTGGCACCCCGCCCCAGTGCCCCGTTTCTCTCGGCGGGGCCACCTTCATGACGACTAACACGGGCCGCCCCGTGGCCAACAACCAGAGCAGTCTGTCGGTTGGCAACCGCGGCCCTCTGCTACTCGAGGACATGCACCTGCAGGAGAAGCTGGCACAGTTCCATCGTGAGCGCATCCCTGAGCGAGTCGTCCACGCTCGCGGGGCCGCTGCTGAGGGCTTCTTCGAGGTGACGCACGACGTCTCGGCTCTCACGTGCTGCGACGCGCTACGGGCTCCCGGGACGAGGACCCCCGTGGCGGTGCGCTTCTCGACCGTGGTGCACCCCCAGGGCTCGCCCGAAACGCTTCGGGACCCGCGCGGCTTCGCGGTCAAATTCTACACGCGCGAGGGCAACTGGGACATCGTGGGGAACAACCTGCCGGTCTTCTTTATCCGCGATGGGATCAAGTTCCCCGACATGGTCCACGCCTTTAAGCCCAACCCGATCTCGAATGTCCAAGAGGGGTGGCGCATTCTCGACTTTCTCAGCCACCACCCTGAGTCTGCCCACATGATAGTGCACCTTCTCGACGACCAGGGCGTGCCGGAAAACTACCGTCGCATGAACGGATTCGGCGTGCATGCCTTCAAGTTCATCAACAAGGCGGGGCGGGAGACTCTCGTCAAGTTTCACTGGCTCACAGACCAGGGCCTCGGGGCGTTGGACGACGCCCAGGCCGCGGCCGTTGGGGGCGCCAACCACTCGCATGCAACCCAAGACCTATACGAGGCCATCCAGCGCGGCGACTTCCCCTCATGGCGCCTCGCCGTTCAGACGATGGACCCGACCGACCAGGACAAGCACGCGTGGGACCCGCTCGACCCGACTAAGATCTGGCCTGAGGACGTCTACCCGCTCCACCCCGTTGGCCGCATGACACTTAACCGCAACCCGGGGAGCTTCTTCAATGGCAACGAGCAGCTCGCCTTCTGCCCGGCCAACGTTGTCCCGGGCGTTACCTACTCAGACGACAAGCTCCTCCAAACCCGCATATTCAGCTACGCCGACGCCCAGCGCTATCGCCTTGGCGCGAACTACCTCACGCTGCCGGCCAACGCCCCGCGGTGCCCTTTTGCTCAGCGACACTTCGACGGGCAGCTCAACATGGTCGAGCATACGTCCGAGGTCAACTACTTCCCTTCGCGTGTCGCGCCCCTCGCCCATGCGCGGCCTGGGCCAGGCAACCTCATCACACAGGCATGCCCGGCATCTGGGGCGCGCGTCAAGGAAGTCCTGGCGAAAGAGGACAACTTTACTCAGGCCGGACAGCTCTACCGCTCCTTCGATCCGGCGCGGCGGGCCCGCTTCGTCGACAGGCTCGCACGATGGATCTGTGACCCAAAGACACCGCGGGACGTCCGCGCTGTCTGGTTGGGCTACTGGAGCGAGTGCGACACGAGCCTGGGCAGGACGCTCGCCGATCTCGTGCGGCGCGCAGAGGCCGCTGTGCCCAGCAAGCCATCAGCCGTCATGTAGGGGGGGGGGGAAACGACGCCCCAAACAAGCGAAAGCCACGACCCCTCTTTCGCCTGCCCTCCCCAGCCCCTGCGCCACAGCCGCTGGCGCCCGGGAGGCCACAACGGTCCCCGTCGGCATGGCCTCGCGGTCGAGCGCGGCCCAAGCCCTGTCGGATAGGTCCGACAGGTTCACGGGTCTTTTCCTTGTGTCACAGTCGGGGGACGATGCTGACCCTTGCCTCGTCGACGTGGGCCTGAGGACGGGCGTCAAGGTCCTCTCGACGTCCGGCTCCAGAGTTATCCGCGATATAGCGCTGCAGAACATTGAGAAATGGGATACGCGAGGCTCTTTGTTCACGCTGGAGCTCAAGAAGGGGGGCGGACGCGCGGGCTGCAGTGACGACCTTGTCCTGACGGGCCCTCCGCTGTCAGTCTCCGCCCTTCTCGACACTGTGGTTTGTTGCTGCGTACAGTGAGTCGGAGAGCCCGCGGTCGTGGCGAGAATGGACCAAAAATGACACGCGGTCCCAGCCGCACGACGTCGTTGCCGGACGTCCTCCCCAACGAGCCTCCCGCGTCCCTCGTCTCCCGCAGGGCCGCGGAGCTCGAGGAGGTTACTACACCTCCTCGTCGTCCGCTACGTCGCGACCCCAGCCCGGTGAGGGAGGTGGGGAGTGGAATGGCCCATAGATGACAGGGCCAGCAGCTTGCGCCCCGCTGCTCCTCGCCCCCACCCCACACTGCTCCTCGCCGCCGCTACGTCTTTCCCCCGACCGAACTTTCCCCGCCCCTACTTTCGCAGGCGTCCCGTTCCTACCTCACGGCTCGCGGGGACGGGACAGGCGCATCCGCCGGCCGCGTGCGGTTCTGGCATCGGCCTGACAAGGCCGGGTGGCTCCAGTCGCAAGGGGACCACCTCCGGACGTGGCGTCGTCGATGGTTTGTGCTCAAGGATGGGCACCTCTTCCGCTTTAAGGCTCCCGGGCTCGACGCAACGTCTCAGCCGCGTGGTCAGATCCACGTTGCACGCGCTGTCGAGGTTAGCGATGGGTCGATTGCCAGCGGGCGGCCCAACACGGTGCGCGTCGTAATGCCTGGCGGAACAGTGCACCTCCTCCTCGCGGGCTCCGAGACCGAGACCGTCGAGTGGATCTCGGCCCTGGAGGCTTGCCGCACGTCGGGAGGCTCCGGGCCGTCGGCCGGCCACGGAGCCAGTGGCGGGTCCTCGACGAGCCGCGCCGGTGGGGCGATGGCTGGTGCGGGCCTGTCCTCGTCGGCGAGCTGGATGTCGCAGCTCGACGCGCAGCTCGCTCTCCACTCGTCTCGCGCCCCCGCGCGCGTAGAGCCTCGTCGCGCCGAGCCCCGAGCGAGGCCCGCCCCCCACACCCTCAGCTACGAGCACTCGGACTGTGGGGGCTGGGACGATGGAGACGTTCGGGATGACCACGGGTGGGGTGATGACGGTGCCGTCGACAACGTGGGGTGGGAGCGGGAGCAGCACCATCATCGCGAGGCTCCGCAGTCGTCGGGGCGCGAGCGAGACCGCCGGGACGCCCCTCGTGCTCCCATCATCTCCATTGAGGCTCTGAACTACCAGCCGATGCCCGTGGACGACATCGGCCGCCTCGCTGACCAGGTCCAGCATGTTCGGCTCGCTGAGGCCGCGCCCCCGGCCCAGGCCTACGGCCAGGCCTACGTCCACGTGGCACCCGAGGGCTATCCGTCGGGCTCGGGCACCCCAGACGACCCCCGGGGCTCCGCGTCCGAGCGGTGCGGCGGCAGCTACCTGTCGACGTGGCCCTCATCGCCCCCGCCAGGGCAGGCGGCGGCGCCTGTTGGGGGGCGGGGGGCGCACCACCATAATGCCAGCCCCATCGTGGCGGGAGGAGCTCCCGCGGCGTTGGTCGAGTACTCTCCTCACCACCACGTCGGCGGCAACCCTCCTTTTGCCGCTGCGGTGGCGCCCCGGCACCCTGCTCCCGCCGCCGGCTCACCTGTCCCACCTGCTGTGCCTGTCGGCCACGTGCCATCGCCCTTGGGCGCTGCTTTTGCCGATGGTCACTACCAGCAGCAGCAGCAGCAGCAGCAGCAGCAGCAGCAGCAGCAGCAGCAGCAGCAGCAGCAGCAGCAGCAGCAGCAGCAGCAGCAGCAGCAGCAGCAGCAGCAGCAGCAGC
>Ga0181576_10003034_pt1 | contig 12411 bp, 9 predicted proteins | sample 101ome_22_FD_132464 | JGI IMG/M metagenome (GOLD analysis project Ga0181576, IMG submission 132464) | Coastal salt marsh microbial communities from the Groves Creek Marsh, Skidaway Island, Georgia - 101412BT metaG (megahit assembly) | ecosystem: Environmental > Aquatic > Marine > Intertidal zone...
CTCCGATTTAGTGCAGAATTGAGTTTAGGAGATGAGGATGTCAAATCCATTGAGTTGAAGGTAGATCAAACGCTGAAGCGATTGGGGCTGTGGGAAATTCGAAACTTGCGCGTCGGTTCTTTGATGGACAAAACCATCTCAGGTGGTCAACGCAAAAGGCTCAACATAGCGCTTGAGTTGATTCGCGAACCATCGGTTCTGTTTGTCGATGAGCCCACAAGTGGCTTGTCCAGTCGGGACAGCGAGCACATCATGGACATCCTGAAGGAGCTTGCACTTCGCGGAAAGGTCATTTTTGTGGTGATTCACCAGCCCAGTTCCGACATATTCAAATTATTCGATCGATTGCTTTTGTTGGACGTGGGAGGTTTCCCCGTTTATCAAGGCAATCCCCTGGAATGCTTGGATTATCTCAAGCAAATGTCCAATCAAGTCCTTTCGCGTGATACGCTTTGTAAATCATGTGGGACGGTGAACCCAGAGGAAATTTTTGAGACCATTGAATCTTGTATGGTAGATGAATATGGACATTTAACAGATGTTCGTCGGGTGAGCCCTGAGGAATGGAATGATTATTACAACATTCTAGGTATACCTGAAGCAGCAAAACCTGAGCAAGCACCAATGGCTTTGCCGAAATCGACAGTGAAGCCAACGTGGTGGAAGCAATTGAATATCTTCAGCCGAAGGGACATGCTGGCGAAGCGAAAAAATCGTCAATACGTCTGGATGAATTTGCTGCAAGCGCCAATGTTGGCTTTGCTGCTTGCGCTGTTCACCAAATATCAAAGTGGCCCAGGTGAGTTTATGTACCGATTGAGCGAAAACCTACCGCAGTTCCTCTTCATCTCGGTCATTGTCTCGCTTTTCTTGGGATTGAGCTTCAGCGCAGAGGAAATCTTTCGCGATCGTCCGACGCTCCGACGGGAACGATTCCTGCGCTTGAATTGGAATGCCTACCTCGCTTCCAAAACGGGCATCATGTTGCTCATTTCCGCAGTCCAAAGTTTGTTGTATGCAACGGTCGCGGTTCTCGTGTTGAAGATTCCCAACGCATTGATTTTATTGTTTTTGACGCTCTTCAGTTTGAGCAGTTTTGCGAATATTTTGGGATTGAGCCTTTCTTCCGCAATGAAATCGGCCAAAAACATCTACATCATCATTCCCCTGTTGATCATTCCGCAAATCATTTTTGGCGGAGCCATCATACGCTTTGATCGATTCAACCCGATTTTCACACAAGTCGACCGCGTTCCGGTCATTGGGAATTTGATGGCTTCTCGTTGGGGGTTTGAATCATTGGCGGTGTACCTCACACGCGAAAACGAAGCAGATCGACCTTTTGTAGCTGTTGAAGACCGGATGGAAAGAGCCGCTTGGCGCCGTGATTTCTGGTGTCATTCCTATCGTGATCTGCAGGATGAAGCAGTCAAGGCAACGGAATGGAGTCAAGCCTTGAAAGAGCTGGAAAGCTGGGGATACGCGGTGGTGGACATAAACACCTTGAATGAACTCCGCGATGCATTCAAATTGGCTTATCGAGATGGATTCAAGGAAAGGGATGTATTGCGGGAATCGATTGCTGCACACACCGATTTGAAAGCAATGAAAGACCGCCACCACAATGATGCTCTGCACGATTGGGTGATGCAAACTGACCGATCTCAACGGATTTCCTTGTCAGCGCGTGGATTGGTTCAAGAGACGGCTTTCATCCATCAATTGCCGCAGGGAAAGCAGGCGTGGAATGCTCCCTTTTACGCTCCATACAAGCAACTGGGAAACCGATCATACCCTACACCTTGGTTCAATTTAGCTGTGTTGTGGGCCATGAGTGCAGCGCTGTACTTTCTGCTTGCGAACCGCTGGCCTGAGCGTTGGGGGTGGGGTAAGCGATTGGATTGATTACGGTTTCGAGGCAATCAATCGGAATGGCATGTCGATAATGGCGTCGTAGTCTTCGCCTGCTTCTAGCATGTCTTCGTCTTCGTCCTCGTAATACCACAATACACTTGACTTAGTGGGCATTTTTTCAACGCGTTTGAGCAAGTCCATCAAACACTTACTACTGCTCGTATTGAAATACTCCAATCGAATCGAAATTTCAACCGTAGCCTCGGCATTGGAAAGATGTTCCTGTACCCAATCCATCAAGGGCTGGTAAAACTCGATGGAATTCTCTGGAATGGACCTGCCTGAAATGCTCATCGAAAGCGGTGAGTCGATAAAATCTACTTGCGGGGTCTTCGGGGTGCCTTCTAATCGAATAACGCTCATTGATGTATGGGTAATTCTGCGGTGAATGTAACGAATACGTGCTGTTCCTCCTGTGAGATCTGCATTTCGGCTCGACCGTCTGCTTTGCGCAATATGTCATTCAACCCAATGCCGCCGCCGCCATGCGAACTCCTTTCTTCCTGGGCAACTTGGTCTCGTTGCGCTTGACGTAAATCAGCCGTTCCTAAATTTTTCAATTGCTCCCAGCGGTCTTGAAGAACGTGAGCATCATTCCGAGAAATGCGATTTCTCGTTCTCAATTGCCAGATTCCGGGAGTGGACTCTTCAATTTGGAATGTCGCGCCGTCCACAGGCTCGGCTGCGTGGTGATGGAGATTCTGAAGGAGTTCAATGGCAATGTGGATGATGCGTTTGCGTTGAAGCACGCCAGCATTCAGTTGGCCCAGGCGATCTTCCAGCCAATGCACGATGAATCGCGTTGAAGAATCGTGTACCGGACCTGTCCATTGAAATTCAGCGGTGGTGCCGTTATTTCCAGAGATTCCTTCGCTCATGCTTCCTTCGAAGTGAGATGAGGATGAATCAGATGGAAAAACCGTGGACATGGTTCAAAATAAAATCACAAGTCCGAACTTTGCTCGGGCATTCCCAACGAGTAATGATGAACGATTTGTGGAAAAGCGATACCGATTGGTTTGTGAAGTGGTTCAATACCGAAGCGTACCATGTGCTTTACGATCATCGCGATCAGGAAGAAGCGATACACCTCGCTGCTGCGTTTTCGAAAAAACTTTGGAATGGGCAGGCGAAACATCTGCTCGATTTGGGCTGTGGTGCTGGGCGCCATGCGGAGGCATTCTCCAAACTGGGACATGCCGTGACGGGTATCGATTTGAGTAAAAACAGCATCGATGCTGCAAAATCCCTTACCTCTGGCTCAAATCCGGTGTTCCAAGTGGGTGACATGCGGCTCCTTACGAAGTATTTCCCAAAAGCTTCCTTCGATGTGGTCACCTCGTTATTCACCAGCATGGGGTACTTTCACGATGAAGAGGATTTGAAGAGGACGCTGCACGGCATTGATCACGTGTTGAGACCTGGTGGCACGTTCATTTTGGATTACCTCAATTTGCCTCGTGTCATCGCTGACCTGATACAACAAGAATCGGTAAATAAGGGCGCTTATTCATTCGATATTCATCGACGCGTTCACGGCGGGTGGATTGAGAAATCCATTTGTTACACAGACAATCAAGGATTGAACCAACATCACGTTGAACGCGTGAGGGCGTGGTCTGATCTCCATTGGGCTGAAGCTTTTCAATCGGTAGGATGGCAGTTACAAAGCGCTTTCGGTGATTATATGATGAACAATTTGAAGGAGGACAGCCCGCGCTGTATACTTGTCGCTCAGAAATCGCCATGTGGATAGCAGCTTTGATTTTATTGGCCATCACCCTTGCGGGAGCATTGGCTTATGATCGTTTTGGGAACCGGTTGCGTGAGCACTTGAACTTGATACTTGCTTTTGGTGGATCATTCTTAATCGGTATTATTTTTAATCATTTGATTCCTGAAGTGTATGCCATGGATGGGCATGCGGGATGGATTGTCGTCATGGGTTTTCTGTTGCAAGGGGTGCTCGAGTACGGCAGTCAAGGTGTAGAACACGGCCACATTCATCACCACGAACACGAAAACAAATCGGCGATGCCATGGGCGATGTTTATCAGCCTGTGTTTGCACGCGTTTATTGAATCGATGCCGCTGCATGGTGATGGGCATGGTGGGCATCATGAGCATCACGATCACAGCGGACACATTCATTTGCATGGTATTGAAGGTGTTGATACGGCGCTGCTGATTGGCTTGATTCTGCATAAATTTCCTGTAGCCTTGGTCTTGATGGGGATGTTGGATGCTTTGGGGATTTCCAGGAAGTCACAATGGCTGGCTTTGGTCACGTTTGGTTTGATGCCATTGCTGGGGATGCTGGCCTATGGGGGACTTCTCAAACTTGGAACCACTTGGCAAGAAGCACTGCCATTGTGGACAGGGGGAATTTTGATTGGCATTCTCTTGCACATCAGCACGACCATCCTGTTCGAAGCGGGAGATGGGCATCGTTTTAATCGGAATAAATTACTCGTGACCATTGCTGGTCTGGGATTGGCGGTATTGACAACGGGCATTTAATCGACAAAACGAAACATTTTATCGATAAACTCGTAGACATGAGCACTTAACCACGCTCATGAAACATTACCGCATCCACATCGACATTCACAAGTTTGAACAGATTTACATGCACCGTCATCGGTTTGAAGTAAACCTCTTTGAATACTGCCTCAATTGAAAAATTGGGGCTTTTTTTTAGGCAGATTGAAACAAATCAACTGCGAGGCTCATGGCTTGGTTCCATGCGCGCATGTCCAAATCCAATTTCTCGTGGAGCCCGAGCGTTTCTACAATGGTCTCTGTTGCCAAATTCCCAACAAGCGCATCTTGCGCCATGGGACAGCCGCCAATGCCGCGCAAAGCTCCGTCAAATCGGCGGCATCCCGCATCCCAAGCGGCTTGGATTTTCGCTGGAGCATCCCATGGTGTTGCGTGTAAATGTGCACCAATGGATTGATTTGGAAAATGGTTGAAAACGGTGGTGAAGACATCTTTGAGCAGGTCGGGGCTCGCCTGGCCTACGGTATCGCTCAATGAAACGACTTCGGGTTTGATGAGTTCGTTCAGTTTTCCCGTCCAATCGGTAACCATCTGTGCGCCCCAATCGTCCCCGTAAGGATTTCCAAAACCCATGCTGAGATAAACCACGATGCGAATGTCACTGCCCTCAACTAGCGATCGGATGTTTTGCAATCGCTCGAGTGCTTCAGTGGATGTTGCTTTTGTATTCCTGAGTTGAAATGTTTCTGAGAGGCTAAGCGGAAATCCAATAAAGTCGATTCCAGGTGTCGCCAATGCTTCTTTTGCACCTCGCTCATTTGCGACGATGACCAAGGTCGAGGTTGTCCCTTCCAACTTCCCCTCGTCATGAAGCGCATTGCATACCGCACGGGTATCGGCCATTTGTGGGACTGCTTTGTGGGAAACGAAACTCCCCAAGTCCAGGCAGTTGAAACCGACATCCAAAAGTGTTCTGTAATAGGCCAATTTATCCGCAGTTGAAACGGGGTGGGGCCAACCCTGAATGGCGTCACGAGGACACTCGATTAATTCCAATGGACGCATGCCCAAATTTAATTGAATTGAGCTGAAACCTTTGAGGCACGAAATACGTAAGAGGCCTACGACTTCACTACTATTATATACCAATATGGACTTGACCGCTTTCAACCGATTACCCCTCGACGAAAAGACAAATTATATGTGGGATCATGGCGTTTGTCTCGCCCAACGAATTGTCGAGAATCGATACATTTTGTGCATTTTTGAACTAAATGGTTTTTACGTAGAGGCGATATATAGCCGTCGCAATAACCGAGTTAATGCGATTCTACCCATCGCAGATTTGCCCGAATGGGAGGGTTATGTAGACCAGGTCATTACCAACTTGCTTCAACTGAATTAAACGCATAGCGTCGGAAGTGCACGGGGTCTCCCCATGCGGTCGCAAGACTGCTGTCGGCTCCGAAGGCTATCGAAACGCTGGAATCGCCCATTTGGCTCATGCTGAATGGGCGATTTTGTATGAGCCCAATTGTGTGCATCTCGCTGGGTCGAATGAGCCAATCTCCTTCTTTATTTGACCAATAAGTTCGTGGATGAAGAAGTCTCACTTGATGGGGTTCATTGCATAGAAATTTAAACTTCTTGCAGACGGCCGATTGATCTTGAATATTCCAAACCAACGGTGTACAGACCGTCTGTAACAAAACATAGGGAGCATGACGCATCCCAACGTTCATCACAGGTTGACGTACCCACCAAATCCATGGAACCGCGCCTATGAAGCAGCAGCAGACCAAAACAAAAGGAAGGCGCCAAGAGCGCATACCCTTTAATTCCATTCCGACTCCGAGAAAGAAAAGACAGCTTATAAACCAGCCGAAGCAGGCTGGAAATTGACTTACATCGAGCGCCCAATGATCCTGGTTCTCTGTGGTAAGCCAAGAAATAATGGATGCAATCAGGTGCTCAATAGCCCCGGAGAATTGCGCCAGAATTAGGGGTGCCCAGCCAGTGTGCTGCAGAAGAAACCAAATGGCTAGGATAAATCCCAGGAGGATCATAATGGGTGAAGCTACCAGATTGAAGAGCAGAAAATGAACCGGAAACAGGCCGAAAATGGGCCATGTGATGAAGCTGGTGCCTGCTTGCGCAGCAATTGGAATGGCTAGGCTTGCCGCCGCTTTGGCTTGAGTTCGGTGAGAAATGAGCTCGAGCGTCAAGAGAATTGAAGCGACGGCGATAAAACTCAATTGCGTGCCCAATTGTTGCGCCCGCATGGGTGCGAGCAATAACATAAACCACGCACTCAGACATAGCATATGCATTCCACTCACGGATCGATACATCAGCTGAAATCCTGCATATATCGTTAACATCATCCCCGCCCGAATTGCGGAATCAGGACTTCCGCAAAAGCCAATGAATTTCCAAACACCGAGTAACGAGACCAAGCCAATAAACCGAAGCATGATTTTTTTGCGCCGCAAGAGCCAAACAGAAATCAGCGCAATCAATCCTACATGGTAACCACTGACAGCCAGCAAATGTGCTAAACCGGCTCGTGACAATGTTGCTTTCAACCTGTCCGACAAACGCGACTTATCCCCTGTGGTGATAGCCAATAATAACCCGGCAACTTCTGGACTGAAAGTGGAGTTCAACCTTTCCCAGGTTCCTGCTCGAGGTGAAGTTTGCTCCGGCCAACGCCGGGTTTGCTTGTTATGTATGAAAGGTGTTAAGGTTCCACGGGCACCCTGTTGGTATTCCTAGCGATTCCAGCTCGAACCCGAAAGGTTGTATTCACATGCTGTACCAAGAATGGGCCTCGCAAAATCTGGAGGTTGTTCATGGTTCCATTCCAATCGAAAGGAACCCCAATCACTTGAACACATCAACGCTTTGGCCTTGGAAAATTCCAGAATGTCAGTTGAATCACACGTCCACATGGTGGTTATGGAAGTGTGTTGAAGCTCGGTACAATGCTGCTGGTATTGGACAGCAGCCCACCCCAATCCCCAACTAAGGCCCATAGTCAATGCCGGTAATACCCTCAATCGCGCATGCCAAAGCACTGTGCTGCAAATGCAAGCGGCCCCTATGGACATCAAAGCCCCTTGTTCACCAAGGCATCCAAGCCAAAAAAAGCATGTGGAAAGGAAAAGAGGGGCACGGATGCAAGCACTGGTCACTGCGTGAATTACGCACGGCAGTTGATTCAATCATTTACCGATTTGCTTTCGTGAAAGCCTATTTCAATTTTGACTTCATGAAATCGTCATTCGAGAGTTCCTCGAAGACGTGTTGGTGCTTGAAGAAATAAGCGATAAGGATGCTTCGTTGATACCACCCCGCATAATTTAAAGGTTGGCATGGGGGGGAATCGGATGCTGATTTAATGGCCTGAGATTCTAGACGACGCCTTTGCTTCATGGTTTTGAATTGCGCTCGAAAATCCCGGTGGGCTTTCCAAACGGCGCCAAACAGCGGTGTGGATCCTTCGCTCAAAAATTTGATCGCCGCAATCCCATCAAGTACCATGCGTCGCAAAAGCATCGGGTAGAGCGGTTTGCGGTGGTGATTTTTAACCAGTAAATACAGGTTGTTGCGGAAATTCAAGTAGGACTTGAATGGGCTGATTTTTTGCAAGGTTCCACCTCCGAGATGATAGACCACAGACGATCCGCAAACGCCAATGCGATGCCCTCGGTTTTTGAGGCGCCAACACAAATCAATTTCCTCCATGTGTGCGAAGAAATCATTGTCCAATCCTCCAACGTTGTGGTAGGCAGCTGCGTTCACGAAAAGGGCCGCTCCCGAAGCCCAGAAAACTTCCCTGTTGCCGGGGTATTGGCCTTCATTCGATTCAAAAACCTCGAAAATGCGGCCGGCACAAAAGGTAAATCCATCGCGGTCGATGAATCCTCCAGCTGCTCCGGCATAGTCAAAAAGATCAGGATCTGAATCGTTGCAAATGAGCGGTTGGCAGGCGATGAATGATTCTGTTTCCATCATGTCTATCACCGGAGGAATCCAGTCTTTGGTGACGCGAACATCGCTGTTGAGCAAGACATAATAATCCGCTTTGACTTGAGCTAAACCAGCATTGTAGCCTCCTGCAAAACCAAGGTTTTCCTCAAGTTCGATGATCCTCACATTGGGAAATGAGGATTGCAGCCAAGAGATGGAATCATCTGTGCTGCCGTTGTCGATGACCACGACCTCCGCATGTCCCTCAGAATACTCAGCCACAGACGGCAAATAGGTTTCCAGGTGATGCCTGCCATTCCAATTCAAGATGGCTACAACAACATGCGGTTGGGTTGGAGGATTCATCGCGGGTTGAAGAACAAATCCTCCGGTTCTTCGCCGGAAAAAGTGTCCCTTCTTGGGTTGAGTCGGTTTAACTGACTATCCGTTACGCGAAGACGGTTCTCACGGTTACGTAATTGGTGCAACCAATCAGAATTTTGAACTTCTCCCAACATGTCCGAATGCAACAAGGTGAAACATTCGGCAACCATGTGTGGCGAGAAAAACAAGAACCGCTTATTGGTGAATGCGCCTGCGCGGTGATAGTGCCAAATTTCGTACGGGTAGTAGTCCGTTTCATTGTGTCGCTTTACAATGGTGTTCGGTGGTCCATACCTCAGGTAGATGTAGCCCATGTCCGTTTCCGCGCCATGTCCTTGACGACAAGCGCCATAAGCGGAGTCGGCATAGGCGATGGCCGTGGCATATGAACGCCAGCCGACCTCGGGATTTTCAGGGGCATTCTCTTCCCAGAAATGCGTCAGAAATGCTTGCATTTGAGAGACGGAAGCGTAATCAATGAACCCGTCGATGGTCTTGCGTTGGGACGCATCTGCCCTGGGATGGTGGTCTCGAATGTGTTGTTCGAGTGCGAGAGAATCCGTGAACGCACGGAAATAAGCAGGGATGTCTCCATTTGCCGCAACGGCATCATATGTAGCCATCGGATCGATGAATTGCAGGGGCAACCGGTTCTCAGCGATCAATTCGTTGGCCTTGGTGACAGCTTGAACCACCAATTCCAGCGGTTTTCCAGCTGAATTGGCGGTCAGTGGAATGCTAGTGAACACGGGAAGGATAGGGGCGGCAGTTTTGCGAAAAAAGCGGCGAGAAGCGGGCACGACTTGTCCGTTGGGCTCTTCTAACCAGCATGATACCAGTAGCATCGAATCAACTACCTGATCAGTTTGGTACAATTCGGCATAAAATTGGAGCTTCGGAGCTTGAGTCGAAAGTTGGGCTGAAACCACAGGCAACATTTCGTAACCCGAGCGAGTCAAGGTGGATTGTTCGGTTTGATCAGCAGGTGCAAATGCCTCAACGATGAATGGATCCGACCAACTTGGAGCTTCGGGGTCCTGCACCATCACCGGTAGATTGATTTCTTGAGAAAAATTTGCTCCAGGGTGCGCATCACTGATTTTGACCGAGACGTTATAGCTTCCGGCGGGAACGGTGATGCGTTCCAAATGGAATTGATGGCCGATTAGGGCGGAAAGTGAGTCCGTTGAAGGAGGGCCTGAAACATACGTTTTCCCATAATTGACAATGCCACTGGAAGAAGAGACAACCGCCTCAATCAACGCATTCGTTTTCCATGAGCCATCTCCTTGGATGGGCTGGAAAAAGCGACTTTCAAAGTCAAGGTGTACCTCGATAAATGGAGACTTTGCACTCTGAAAGCGCAGAACATCGCACGAGATACCCGATTGCCCCATCGCTCCATTGAATTGAAGGAAGGCAGTTGCCAAGAACACGAGAATTTCTTTTCGTTGCATGAGGTAAAGTTATTGCCTTTCGAGTTCCTGTGCAGGATATCGTACATTGTCCTAATAACCGATTGCCATGATCTGCCGAAACAACGTCGCTCACTTCTTGAATGTTGCCTTTTTCGTGGCCTTCGGTATGGGATTTGTCGTGAGGGCAGGAGCGACGCATTTGGTGGGTGGGGAGATGACGTACGAATACCAGGGCCAGAATGCAGCTGGTGAAAATATGTTTGAGGTGCATTGCTATATCTACCGTGATTGCAGTTCAGCGAACACAAATGGCACCGGATTCGATGGTTCTGCGGTTATCGGAATTTACCAAGGTTCCACCTTGGTAGAAACGGCATCAGGCAACCTGGATCTCAGCTTGGTGACGGATATTATTCCTCAAAATCCCAATAACTGCGCTTTTTTACCTGAAGACTTGTGCATAGAGCGTGCGGAATACATCATCAACATATCCCTCGAACCCAGTCAAATTCCTTACACGTTGGTTCATCAGCGATGTTGCCGTTCGCCTTCAATCACGAATTTGGAGAATCCTCAAGATCAGGGTTTTTCACTCACGACGACTATTCCTGGAAACGTCGCCTTATCCAATCCAAACTCTTCTCCCACGTTTAATGAACTTCCGCAAGCATTCGTCTGCAACAACTATTCTTTCCAACTGAATAACAGCGCAACTGACTTGGACGGCGATTCTTTGAGTTACACCTTATGTCCCATTTTCTTGGGTGGCACTTACACGGTTCCAATCCCCAATCCGCCGACCGGGCCTCCTTTTACATCTGTGGGTTGGGCAGCAGGTTTCAATGCCCCGAATCCGCTCGGAGGCTTGGCTGGATTGAGCATCAACCCCGTAACGGGCATGTTGACGGGAACCCCGAACATCGTGGGGAAATTCGCGCTCGGAGTTTGCGTCATCGAATGGCGTAACGGACAGCAAATCGGCTCCATCTTGCGCGATTTTACGCTGGATGTGGTCACGTGCAACATTCAATCGCCTGGGTACGACGTGCCTGAGCCGTGCACTGGAATGACCATAGCATTTGACCAGCTCACAAACCCCAGTGAGTCTTACACTTGGGATTTTGGCGTGCCCGGGACTAACGATGACGTGAGTAACGTCGCGGAACCGAGTTTCACGTATGACGAACCCGGCATTTACAACGTGAGCTTGTATTTCGAAACGGGCACGTGTTCCGATTCGCTTTGGTTCGAAGTAACGGCCCACGATCCTTGGGATACAGATTTCGAGATTGTTGACTTGTATTGCGACGATGGAGGCTGGACTGGGCAGGTGGAGTTGGATACTTCAGCGTGGTCTTCATATGTGAATTGGACCTGGGATTTTGGCGACAATTCACAACCTCCCTCGTTATCGAATGCGCACCCTTCGACGGTTTGGTTCCCACAAGATGAAGAAATTGAAGTGACTTTGAATTCTTCAGCATTCGGGTGCGTGAATGATGCCTCCGTACCATTGGAATTGCCGGCCTTGCCATTGGCTTCTTTCGATGTCGTTTCCGAACCTTGTGAAGGATTGGAAGTAGCGTTTGAAAATCTATCGCCTGGAAGCGGTCCATTTTCTTGGGATTTTGGAGGCGGAGCAGGATTGCCCAACGATGAAACCAATCCCACCTTCACGTATCCCGCATACGGCACGTACCAAGTCACATTAACCGCAGGAGCTGGAAGCGAATGCGCCGATACAGAGACGATGGAGGTGACTGTTTTGCCGGCTATTCCGTTTGATTCGACTTGGGTGATTCAGCCGCTGGCCTTGTGCGATGATACCGGATTCATGCTGCTCCAATACCTCGGATCAGGAGCGGACGAAATCGAGTGGGACTTTCCAGGGGTCATCAATTCTGATGAATTTACCGTTGAAGCGGATTTTCCGGCTGAAGGGACGTATCCAGGCTCGATCACGCTGTACAATGCGTACTGCGATGTCGAGGCTACGTGGACGGTGAATGCTGTCGTACCGCCACCTCTCCAAGGGGTGGAATACATCATTCCCAATGTGATATCTCCCAACAACGATGCAAAAAATGATGCGTTTACTGCGGCATTGATTGGCCCAGACGGTGAGCCGTTTGAAAACTTAGACCCGGGACAATTCAATTATTATGATCTGCAAGTTTTCAATCGATGGGGGAATCTGCTATTCAATACGAAGCAAGCAGGA
>Ga0181576_10003040_pt1 | contig 12405 bp, 11 predicted proteins | sample 101ome_22_FD_132464 | JGI IMG/M metagenome (GOLD analysis project Ga0181576, IMG submission 132464) | Coastal salt marsh microbial communities from the Groves Creek Marsh, Skidaway Island, Georgia - 101412BT metaG (megahit assembly) | ecosystem: Environmental > Aquatic > Marine > Intertidal...
AACCTGGGTTTCCACTAGAGGAAGGGATCATAGGTAAAACCTGGGTTTCCACTAGAGGAAGGGATCATAGGTAAAACCTGGGTTTCCACTAGAGGAAGGGATCATAGGTAAAACCTGGGTTTCCTTTATTTAGAGGATGGGGTCATAGGGGAAACCTAGGTTTCCCCTAATAAATATATGGTAATACTATAATATGCCTAATAAAAAACCAGAAACAAAATTATTAGGAAAAGGAACGTATGGTTGTGTATATACACCGCCGCTATTTGATAATACCCACAAAGGAAAAATAAACAATACACAAGTAAGCAAAATCCAAGAAAACAATGCAGAAACAAAAAACGAAGTAGAAATCGGGAAAAAAGTAGCAGCCATTCCGAATTATTCTTTCTTTTTCGGACCTTTGCTTGATTCGCATCAAATAAACATTTCCCAAATAAACGACAACGACCTGGAACAATGTGACGTTGTGCAAAACAATTTGCAAAAAGAATTTGTATCCAATACAATGGACTATATTGGAAACGAAACACTTGCCGACTATTTCAACAAATCGCTAATCGAAACAAAGAACAATCCTTCCAAAATGAAAACATTTATAACCAAACTCATTAGTATACATTTATATTTACTGGAAAGTGTGCATTTATTAAACAAAAACGGAATAATACACAACGACATCAAATCCAACAACATTATGTATCACGAATCCAACAAAGTATTTGTGTTGATCGATTTCGGACTCAGTGTAAAAAGCGAAAACCTGGATTTCACAAACTACAAGACAAACAAAAACAAGCCATTTGGTATTGTCGCAAAATGTTATAAACCTTGGTGTATGGACATACAAATACTTACCTTTGTAGCAAGAATAGTCCAACCATTAAACAATGAAAAAACGGGTTATGCACCAATAAACGAAGCAAAATGGGAAGAAAAAATAAACAGATCAGATGCAATTGAAATGAAAAGACTCGTAAAAGATTTCTTGGAAAACAATACCTTGTTTTCAAGCAAGAAGCTATTTCCAACAAAAGACTTAACCGAATTTTCCTCAAAATACAATGCCATGATTTCCTCATGGGAAAGCGAAAAAAAAACATGGAAAGACATTTGGATACAATTACAAGCAAGAAAAAACACATGGGACGCTTATAGCATCAACGCCATGATGTTAACCTTTATGGAAAACACGAATATGGTCAGTTTCTTGGATTACAAAACCAAAGAACTACCTACAAAACCAAAGAAAGTACCAGAACAACTCCAAGACACAATCAAAATGACCTTTACAGGTTCATCAAACGACCTCCAAACGGTCCATTTCTTTAAACAATATATATTATGGTTGAAAGAAAGTATAGTAGCCATTCCAAGTGAACGACCCACATCATTAAAATGCAAGGAAACAATCACTACCTTGTTTCGAAAAATCACAAAATCCAGTTTCAAACAACTCGAAGAATTCATGTATAATACCATAACCACACCGACAAACGTCGAAAAAAGCATCAAAGTACAAGAAAAAAACAAACTAGCGGAAATAATAAACGAAAAGAATCTGAGAAAACAACATCCTTAGTTACGCAAAAAGAACGCAAGACGTTTTCGGACATAATCGTATCGTTTATGTCCCAAAACCGCACCATATACGTGAGATTCATTTTTATATTCGCCATCTCCACTTTGACCAACAAACCGCCTGGACGATTCCATAGAACATTTTCCTTTAAACACCATTATGCTTTTCTCCACATTGACTTCATCACTCGATTTAACCAGATCCCAACAAGAAGTCCGACCCGCAAAGACACATGGCATAATAAGAGGCTTCAAAATAGTTACAATACATTGCAATCGTTCAATAAAAGTCGGTTTGTCACCATAGTCGACCTTCTCCAGAGCGAAACCATTATTAAAATAGAAACAATACTTACCATTTGTTTCACTCAACAACATGGCAATCGCCAAACTCATACACGATGATTGACAACAAAGAGGCTCATCAAAAGCGAGCAATACATCATATTCGTGGCTCTGGTATTTGCGAATCCATGATTGCACATGACTTTTCCAAAGTAAATGCAGCAACATGGACGTTTCATACAACACGTCAGTTGCTTGATGCATGGTTTCCAATCCCCGTTTCACGAGTTTACCTGAACATTGCGAAAATACATACGGCATGTCGTAAATACGCTGAAAAGTATATTGCGTAGAAAACTTCTGGTCACATCGCGCATGTAAATGTTTCATCAAAAAATACCGAAAATAGGGGTCGCTATCAAAAGATTGTGTTTGAAGGAAACGCCTCGCATAACGAGTCATATACTTGGGATTGCACAATTGATTAAACGAATACGACACACGATTATCTTCCGTGATTATGGTTTCGACCAAGTCCATTGAACCTCGCAAACGAGAAACGACCTTGCGAAACGCACGTTTATTTCCGTCAGAAACGTCGAAACTCGAAAAAGACCCAAATTCATCGTACATATTACAATATTTATGGGCCATCAATGCAAAAATCCAGCCTCCGCGTGATTTTTCACGCGGCATCCATTTCATAAGTGGCGTATCCGTTTTCTTGTGATTGCGGAAAAACATACATTCCTTACGAAAAGCGCGATACAAATAATTACATATGTCAACCACAAAGTCATGGGTTTCGTGAAATCCACATTCATATTTCAAGTAATTTAATAAACCAAATATATCACGGAAACTACCATACGGAAACGGTTTATAACTCTCCAATGCAATCGACAAAATAGATGATGCCATAAGTGGATATACGCGATACCATTGCACAATAAGATCGTAAAACAACGTGCGCTTACCGAGACCATGTGAAATATCACGTACATAAAACGTCATTACAAAAGCCTGTTCCAAATACGTGAAAAACGATGGCGAATTCCGATCCAATTGCTTCAAAAAAGAATACATAGGAACGTGATTTTCCGAATCACTGTGAATCGAGTCCCAACATTTACACAAAGACAAGCCGAAGTCCCCCTTGGGAAAAACAATTTCCGTTCTCATTATTTCATAATACACCACGTTTTATTATATTGTTTTCATTAACTTTCTTTGCTATAACTCCTCTTTGTCTTATTTGCAGCCACACCATACCGAGAAGGTAATATATCAGAAATGCGCACTTTTTTGGTGTGCTTCTTTTTCTTCGTATCCTTTTTCAAAATAGACGGAGGAGGTTCAACGATCTTTTCCATTTCGTAAAAATACATGTAGCCACAATGGTAATCATGGAATACAAATACACTGGGTCCAATATAGATGTTTTGAGGAATAGAATAACTATTTTTATATACAAAATCATCGGGATCATTTAAAAAGTCACGCAATTGAGACGGTTCCATTTGAATGCCGAACATCTCCAAACAATCGAACCCATAGCGAGCATCATGAGGACCCTTTTTATGCTTCTGGATCATATGCAATAAGGAAGACTCGCACAAATAATTGCCCTTTTCACTTTTCTCTAAATGAACGATTTCCTTTTGCATAGAAACAACTTTCTGTTTACCATCAATAAAGACACAATAAATCGGAATTTGCTCAATTTGTATACACGGAGCACAAGTTTCACTTTCCAATTCATCTACAATCGATTGTGTCCAACTCAAATCTAATTCTTCCATTATAGTAAGCGGTAATATTGTTTTTATTTTCTTTAAACACAAAAGCATTTAAAGGAAACATCGGAGAAAGAATTGTATCGCAACAGCACGAAAAAGTAGAACATATAAAACACACATAACGGTTCCAACTGTTTCGAAAAAGAATAGGCGATACAGCATAGAACAAGGTTTCTATGGCAGGGAATTTATAATGGCTTTTGAGTCATTATAAAATTGAATCACACGTTAGGTGCACTATTAAACCATAAGAAAAATGTATTTAACACTGTGTATTCCGTGTATACAAAATGAATATTCATTATCCTATGTGTTAGAAAAGTTAAAACAATCGCACATAGGGAAAATATGTTCCATAAAAGAATTTCCATCGCAGCAAAAAAGCAATCAAAAAAAGATATTTGTCCGTTTGGATTTGAGTAAATGTTCTCCGCAAAACACGAATATAGTAAACCGATTATATACGGGTCAAAACATCAACGTGATGTATGAAGAGCCGTTGTTTTGGAAACTAGTGCCATGTAAATAATACTCACAATTCAAAAAACGCGTCGACAATATGGTTTTTCATAGAAAGATCTTTTTTTTCATTGGAATACATCCAACCAAAACACGTATTTCGGTTTTCAGCATTGCGAATCTCATTGTTAAACAAATTATCCAAATAACTATAGGCATTGCGATAGCAATATAAATCACTTTTGAGGGATTCTTTAAACTGAAATAGCTGCATAAGTCGCTGTTGCATACGGTTCTTTTCCTCGGACACCAACGTATTTGAATGCTTGCGAAAATGAAACTGAATATATCGAATTTCGTTTTTAACGTGTTGAAATCGCAGTAAAACCGCCTTTTTGTTTGTTTCCAGGCGTTTAATAAAGGAAAAAATATTCAAATGGGCAATAATCGGAAAGTGATATTGAACATAATTCGGAATAAACAAATGATTCCATTCCTTTATTTCGCATATTTTCTCCTCAGTTTCCGTAATCTTATGTAAAATAATCTCTTCTTTTGGGTCGTCTTCCTTCATAAACGCAATCTTGCTCGATACAAACTGCAAATTCGTCTCTATTTTATCATATTGCAATGCAGACAAATAATAGCCATGGCAAATACGTTCCAATTTAAAATAATTCGCAAATGAAATACACAATGCGACCAATGCATTGAGTCCGGCAATAAAGCCATGATTCCAATAATACGGCTCCAAAAAGGACGAAAACACGGCAATAAACGCGCTTATTAAAATCGAAGGCACAATAAGCAAATTCAAATTGTATTCGCTATATTGTTTGGCATGTTGAAACAAATGTTTCTGTCCCTTAATATACGTCATCATTGCATCCAATTCATTCATAATGAGCGAATCATTTTGATTATAATATTTCTCTAATTCTTGCTCGATTTCTTCGCAGCTCAATTCACGAAATCCCTTGTTGTCCACCTCATCATCACTATTATACGGACTCATGGTCATAGGACTATTCCCATCGTGGTAATAAAATATGTTTTGAGGAGGGACCCCAAACGCGCCTTCATTATCATCATTTTCCATATGCGTCATTTCCCTTTCAAAATCATCCAGAATCCGCTCACCTTCTTCGTCTTCATTGTATACGGAAACAATGGCTTGTTCTATAGTAATATTATCGGGATTTTCCATTATATTCATTCTAAACACATTGTTTTTGTATTCCTTTAAACAAAATTGATTTCCAAGACAATCACACAAATAAAGTAAAACCAATAATAAAATGTTTGAAGAGAAAACCAGTGAATCCCCTGTGCTAACGATTCGTCAAAAACGACGTTTGTTTTACAAACTAAGTGGCGAATTCCGGGAATACAAAAACGCGAAAAAAAGTTATATTGCAACAACACGTTTTAACAATGCAACCTGGATGGAAAACGCAAATTATCGCGTTGACCATAAGCTCAAATGCGTATATGGATCACCGCAACCCATACATTCACAAATAACGGGAAACACATTGCTCTTTGTATTGGAAATGAACAACGACGAAAATCGGATAATGGGAATCGGTATTATTAAAAACAAACCCAAATACGGAAACCACCGGATATACGCAAATGAAGAATACAACCGCTATTGTTACGAAAGTAAATTCCGCATTGATCGATCTGAAATGGATGACCAAGAAGAAGAAATCATGAAAATATTCGACGCATTATGTTTTAAGGGATCCACGACCCATTTAAAAAAATTAAGAGGCATAAAGCTATTTCCTTTAGAGCGATTATTTCGCTGCCGTAAAATCATGGATTTAGACAAGCTTGTCCATGAAATGGTATTAAAGCGGTTTGAAGAAAAGAACTAAATCCCAAAAATATAATAAAACGATTTATTATAGTAAATTCAATGAATACTGAAAATATATATGATGTTTCAAAATATAGCGATAAAGAATTATATGAATTATTGGACGTAAACAATCCAACCGATCGCGAATTGGAAGCCAAAATTCTCCAATGTATAGCAAAATACGAAAACAGCGAAAACCCACAAGTCGAAAAAATGCACACTTTGTTCGAAGACATATATCATCATTTTTTTTCGTCCGAAACGAGCGATGAAGAAGAAGAACCAATTGTCGAAAATATGGCAACCCTTTCCTCCTCCTCCTCAAACGAAACATCCAATACAATTAGCGGACAATTATTAACAAATGAGTCGAGTGCAAATAAAGATTTAATACCAAAAGGATCGGCTAATGAGCGTCCAACATACGTATCAAACTACGAATTCGGACCAAGTAATTTGAACCCCATTTTAAAGGAAACCTTAACACGTATCATTTTCATCGACAGTCAATACCGCGATTATACATTGTATCCATCTTCTTCGGATTTTCAATTCGATTTATCGGAACCATTAACAAAAGCAGTAACAATGAAATTACATTCTTTTTCAGTGCCGTATACGTGGTACAACATTAGCAACATGTACAACTCGAATTATTTTGTGTTTGAAGGAAATGTGACCGCCATTCGATCCATAAAAATCCCGATATTAATAAAAGCCGGTATATATGACGAACCCAAGTTATTGAATGCACTAAATCAAGCACTCGTAACTGCGCAAACGAACGACCCAAATGTAAATTTCGGAACCAGTCAATTATTATATAGTTCCGTTGAACTCAAAATTCAATTTACAATCGACCTACAATATAGCTACAATGGACAAGTATATTACGCAAAAGACTTCAAACTAATGTGTTACAATACAAATATCAACAAAGAAAATAGAAACGAACCTTATAGTTTTCATTATGCTGAACGTAACACAACACTCGGATGGATCATGGGTTATCATAGCTATAGTGTATATGATTTGAGTCCAACAAGCGATATAGTAAACGATTTAATTAACACAAATGACTATACATATGACGCAACAACCGAAATCATTACATTAACCGGAAATACAGCTTTAGATTTAAATACAACAAAAACGCTTTATTTATCGCTGGACGATTATACAAGTAATCGCATAAACGATGGTTTAATCACAGTGGGAACAAAAGACAATAAAATGCGCCCACATGGACAAACCGATCCATCATTAATTAGCCAAAACAATGACGGTTCATTAAACGCATCTACCTTTAGTTCAAATCCAGGACAATACAATACATCGGCTACAACGGCATCTACTAATCTAACGTTATATGAAAACCAACAAGTCATACAAAATAAAAACATGTATTCGGTGCCTCCACAAATAAAAGATGATTTTGCCATTATTCCATTGAAATTATCGGGACTAAAACCCGGAGCGTTATTTGCTGAGTTTGGAGGAGGTCTAATGGAAAACAATCGCATATATTTTGGACCCGTTCATTTAAAGAAAATGCGTGTTCAATTGTATAACGACAAAGGACAACTTCTAGAGTTGAACGGAGGTAATTGGAACTTCTCATTGTCAATTCAGTCGCTATATAATTATAATCGTAAATAAGACCCTCGATTCTTCAATTGGGGTTTAGAAAACAAAAACCGTGTAACACTATTTTCTTTTTATAATCTATATGTCAATCGCAACTTTAAAGAAAAAAAGCTATGCTAGATATGGAGGACTCAGCACACAAGTGCCTCAATTTTCAACCACCGGAACACATAGAAACCAAGGTTGGGTAGGACAAACAAGTTTGTCACGCACATTGGTCCGTAGTTTACGTAACGGACCTACATTAAGAGGACATGGTGGTTGCTGTGGATATTATCCTCAAAACCATTCGATCATTGGACCTGAATTATGTTCGAAAAACGATAACAAAGTAGTGAAAAAGGCGTCAATGAATACAAAGGGAATGCTTATGAGTAAATACCGTTGGATTCGTCGTCCATCTCCATATACAAGTGTGAAGCCCGGGTCGGGATTCATATTATATCGTTCGCAAGGTGCTCGAATTGAGCGTAAACACAAGGAAGTTGTGTGTTCCGCATGTATGACAAATATGCCAAAAGATTGTAATCGTTGCAACACAGCGCCAAAATTGTTTCGAAATTATTTGAATACACCGCAATCATTTTCAGAACCGTATGTTGGTACTACTACGAAATCAGAGGATTTGATTGGTGTTGCAAAAAGCCAAGAGCAATATGTAAAACAAGCAAGTGGTTGTTGTGTAGAAGTAGATAAAGAATTTTTAGATCAAGACAATCAACAATCAACGTGCGGATCTACAAATACATGTGGATAAATATTACCTTTATAGGAAATATTTATAGAATGTAATATACTTAGTTCGAAATAATAAAGCTATTATCATCAATAGAAAATGGTTCATTCATTCTTGCTGTCAAAACTGTTTTAGGTATAGTATACTGGTCATTTATAGGGTCTCTTCCACCACCGAAATGCCTTATTTCGGCCAATTGTGTAAACGGGGGTAATCCGGTATTCTTCTTCAATAATTCGCTACTGGCACTTTTACTTGTATCCACTGATTCGTTACTGACATTGATAGTTGTATCCATCCTCCTTTCTGATACGTTACTGTCACTTTCACTTTCATTGTCACTGCCACTGGCACTGTCACTTACATTTGTACCCTGCTGCCTGTTAATCACCTTACTCTCTTCTGATTTGTCACTGTCACTGTCACTGCCACTTGCACTGGCACTTGTAACACCCGTACCCTCACGAGTAAATTTTAATATATATGAATAAATAATATGGCCTTCCTGATCAGTTATATTTAATGTCACCAGTTTCTCGTCACTATCAATAGTAATATCATTTATTTCTTTGATTTTATTAGTATCCTTATTACTTGTGTCTTCGGTTTCACTAGTAGTATTCTCAATTTTCTTTTTAACCTTACTTTCTATTTCGTCTAACAACGTTTCTAAAGAGTCTATGATTTCTTTAAATTCTTCCTTTGTCAATTTATTGTTTAACGTTTTTTTAGAATTTTCAATAACTTTATTTTCTAGTGAATTAGGGTCGTTTTTTACATTGGATTTAAGTTTATTTAAACTATTCCGAGCAGTCGAAATGTCTTTTCCAGTGATAATAAGTTCACCTTTTAATAACCGTCCAATGTCTTTATCAGTAAAAAATGGTATATGCGGATCCTCCTTATGATTAGCCACATATCCATTAAAAATTGCTTTTGTATTTTTGTCTATATCAATCAAATAGCCATTAATAACTCGCATTATTGGGTTAAGCTTTTCATATAAACTTTTTTGATCCTCATTGACCAAGCCCATGTTGCTGCCAATTTCAATTTTTTTAAGGAAAGCCAAACCCTCTCTCAGTTTTTTTATCATCTCACTAGCATCAGCAGCAAGACCAGCAGCACCATCACCAGTAGCAACTGTAATTTTTTCATTTATTTTTGTTACTAAATTAAGTAAATCTTTTACAATTTCTACAAATTTCTCGCGTTTTTTATCATTTTGTTCATTTGCTTTATGCATTTGTTGAGTTGTGTGCGCGTTCGTAGCTGGAGCAAACAACCCACTATCGAGAACCGGAAAAAGTTTTTCTACTATGGATTTAAGTTCGTTTAAACTCTTAGTAGATTTCTCAATGTCAGTTTCACTGATGATACCTTTACCATCTGATAAATTTTGAATATCTGTATTACTTAAAAAACCTAAAATATTGTATTCTGATTGATCCGGGTTTTTTATCTTTTTCAAAGCTTGTTCAGATGCGTAATTTTTCAAAGCTTGTTTAAGTTCGGTTTTTTTATCTTGGCTTATTTCAACCATATAGGCCATAATAATTCGTGCTGTTGGCTCCAACTTTTTATATACATTAATGTTATCATCCTCATTCATGTCGCCAATCACAAATATTCTACCTATCTTAGTCAAACCCTCATTCAGATCACCTTTCTTAATAGTAGCATCATCAGATTCAGCAGCAGATTCAGCAGCAGATTCAGCAGCATCATCAGCAATTATATTAGTATCAGATTTACCAGATTTATCAGCAGCAGTAGCAGCACCATCACCAGTACCATCACCAGTAGCAACAATAGTCGGTATATTAGCATCAGCAGCAGCAAGATCAGTAGTAGCAGCAGCAGTTATATCAGTACCAGATTTATCATCACCAGCAGTAGCAGCAGATTCATCATCATCACCAGCAGCAGATTCATCCTCAGTAGGAATTTTTATTTCAGCTCCTTCTGCTATTGCCTTCATTATTGTTATAAAATTTTTGACATTTTGTATGGTGTGCTTATTATATTCCTCTTGCGTACTTACAGATGTGGGTGGTATTTCTTTACTATTCAATTTTAAGAGTGACGTTTTTAATGTATTAATCACATTAATAATATATGTCTTGTAATTTTTAGAAAAGTCTTCTTTTTTAAATTCTTTATGAAAATACGCTCTAATCATATTATTTAGTCTAAACATAGGCTTTGATAGATCATTTTCTTCAATTATGTATCCATATTCATTCATATTGGCTTCATATTTATTCACTAGATTCAAAATGCTTTCCATGGTGCCATCTTTGTTTCTGTTTTTAATATTATCAATCTCAGCTTTGGTCAATGGTTCGGTCAATTCCCCACCTTTCATTTTCTTTTCTTTTCGTAATTTCAAACTGGTTCTCACAGGAGATCTCTTTTTTTGGCTAACATTACGTCTCTCAGTTTTACCCATGTATACTAATAAAATATGTTCACATATTTATTTCATGATAAAATTGAAATAAATAGAATTCAAGGTCAATCTACAAAAATGAAATATACGATCGAAATACAGAACCAATATTTACAAACCCTCAATGAAAAGGAAAAACAAGGCTATGAAATCGCAAAATCCCATTTGGGTTCGTCATTTGATCTAACCAAAAGCTATGGATTCTTAGACTGGGTAAAAGCTCAAAAAGAATTTTCAACAGAAGATTCTACAAATAAATAATTGGTGCCGCCTTGTGACTCCGGATTACGCCAACTTTTAAAAGCACTATAACTCATATGTCCTAGATCATTTACGATATCTGGTTGTTTGCTTACATGACTTTTTTGTAATAACTCGAAATTGCATATTTTACCTAAATGTATAAATTTGTTTTTCATGACTTCAGGTTCCTTTTTTTGCACTTCTATTGTTTTTGTATCCCTTTTAACAATCGGAACACCTTGCACACTATTCTTATTTTTCAATTTCGCAAAAGGTCCTTTACTTACATCAAATTTCGAATCACCCTCTTTTTTAGTATTTTTCTCAATATTGTGAATACGTATAAACGGTGAGCAAATATGCTCGGGATATAACGTTTGGTCAATAAAAAAGTCGCGACAAAAAAAGAGTCGTACATATTTCATTGCACATGCATTTAAAAACACATACGGAATTTGCGCATCGCTATAATAAGCAAACCCGTGTTTATAGGCATCATAATGCATAATTACATTCCCGCGTGGTGTAGATTCCATCAAAATCCGCGATCTCCATATTTTCTCCAAACCATTATCCCGATTTTCCATTGCATATTGGTAGTCACTTTTCACATAAAACGCGCGGTCAATATTCGCATTCCATTTTTCGAAATTTTCCTCTGATTCAAACATTTCCTTAAATAATTTCTTTTTTTCCTCCAAATATTCTTCTTTTTCATCTTTTTTCACTATTTCCTTGGTAGAATCATCCTTTTTATGAAAAAAAGACAAATGCATATACGTCTGACATTGAAACAAAACCATTAATAGTCCGACACTACCAATCGCGCCAATAAATCCGGCAACATATAAATATTTTTGGTATTTTTGATAATAAGAATGAAACATATACAGTTTTGAATGATCGATTATTTAAATCCTTTTCTTCACTTTTCTCCAAACAAACAAATGGATTTTTCTCGCATAAACCGTTCTTCTTTGTCGCAATAATTCGTAATCATTAAATTGTCGTATTGACTATTGCGATAACCCGGCAGTTTGTTTTTCCTGAATTTCGCTGCACTGGCTTGTTTCGACATTATGCGATAATGAAAACACAACACAGATGCCATAGCAATTTCCTTTTCGTGTAAATTCTTGAAAAATGGCTGCACGCAAAAGGGACCATTGGAAACACTTTCGACAGCAACCGGCGAAGCAACAAATATATCCGGATGATGAATATTGATCCGCCGAAAAGCACTTCCTTTAAACATACATTTGACCTCGATTTCATCGTATCGGCATCGCCCTTTTTGCCACGAATTCGGGTGCGGATGTTTCTTGTCATGATCCCA
>Ga0181576_10003054_pt1 | contig 12388 bp, 5 predicted proteins | sample 101ome_22_FD_132464 | JGI IMG/M metagenome (GOLD analysis project Ga0181576, IMG submission 132464) | Coastal salt marsh microbial communities from the Groves Creek Marsh, Skidaway Island, Georgia - 101412BT metaG (megahit assembly) | ecosystem: Environmental > Aquatic > Marine > Intertidal zone...
ATGGAAGAAAAATTCGGTGTTTCAGCTGCTGCTGCTGTTGCAGTTGCTGCTCCTGCTGCTGGCGGTGATGCTGCTGCTGCAGAAGAACAAACTGAATTTGACGTAGTTCTGGCTGACATGGGCAGCAACAAAGTTGCTGTTATTAAAGCTGTTCGCGGCGTAACTGGTCTGGGTCTGAAAGAAGCTAAAGAAGCTGTTGAAGGCGCACCAACTACGCTGAAAGAAGGTGTTTCCAAAGAAGAAGCAGAAGATTTGAAGAAACAGCTTGAAGAAGCTGGTGCAAAGGTAGAACTGAAGTAATTACCTTTGACATTTAGTCTTTAGCTTGAAAAAGCAGGCTGGCAGATACCGGTTTTGACTGGATATCTGTCGGCCTTTTCCTGTTTCTACGATTCGGGAATAAAATTAATCGTCCGCCGGAAACAGGGCGATTGTCTGGAGACACGGAAGCCATCCAGTTATTTTTTTGCAATAGCAAAACATGTTTTTAACAAATTAATGATTTCGGGCGGAATCGAGTAGCTCAAATAATGGAGCAGACTTCCGCACCTGGTTTAATTTTGATTTCTGAGGGATGACAAGAATGGCTTATTCTTTTACAGAGAAAAAGCGTATCCGAAAAAGTTTTGGCAAACGCCATAGTGTTTTGGATGTACCTTATCTGCTTGCTACGCAGATCGAATCTTTCCGCAGTTTCCTGCAGTCAGATAAAGCCCCTAAAGAACGTGAGTCAGTTGGTTTGCACGCTGCATTCAGTTCGGTATTTCCCATCGAAAGCTACTCGGGTAATGCTATCCTTGAGTATGTTGAATACCGTCTGGGTGAACCGGTTTTCGATGTGCGTGAATGTCAACTACGCGGGGCGACCTATGCAGCGCCTTTGAGAGTTCTTGTTCGTCTCGTTATTTATGATAAAGATGCTCCTGCCGGCTCCAAAAAAGTCAAAGATGTTAAAGAGCAGGAAATCTACATGGGCGAATTGCCCCTGATGACGGATAACGGTACCTTTGTTATTAATGGTACTGAGCGTGTTATCGTCTCCCAGCTACATCGTTCACCGGGTGTGTTCTTTGATCATGACAAAGGAAAAACGCATTCTTCCGGAAAGCTGTTGTTCTCTGCTCGTGTCATTCCTTACCGGGGTTCCTGGCTGGACTTTGAATTTGATCCGAAGGACTGCGTTTTTGCCCGTATTGACCGTCGTAGAAAAATTCCCGCGACAATCCTGTTGCGCGCTTTAGGCTATGAAACTGAAGAAATTCTCGATATGTTCTTCAGTACCGATACCTTCCATCTTGGTGAAGACAGCATTGAATTAGATCTGGTCCCTGAGCGTCTTCGTGGTGAAACAGCGATTTTTGACATTAAAGACGGTGATGAAGTTATTGTTGAAAGTGGTCGTCGTATCACTGCGCGTCACATCAAAGAACTTGAAAAACGCGGTGTAAACAAACTCACCGTGCCTGGCGAGCAGCTCGTAGGCAAAGTTATTTCTCATACTGTAATCGATAAAGAAACCGGTGAGATCATTGCTAATGCGAATGATGAAATCACTACTGAACTTGTCGATGCATTGATTGCAGCGGGTGTTGATCAGATCAACACCTTGTTTACCAACGATCTTGATCATGGTCCGTTTATCTCCGACACCTTGCGAATTGACACCACTTCATCAGAGCTCGAAGCTCAGGTTGAAATTTATCGCATGATGCGTCCGGGTGAGCCACCTACGAAAGATGCTGCGCAGAATCTGTTTGCCAACTTGTTCTTTACCGATGACCGTTACGATCTTTCCGCAGTGGGACGTATGAAGTTTAACCGTCGCCTTGGTCGTGAAGAATCCGAAGGTCAAGGTACATTATCCAAAGAAGATATCGTTGACGTGCTGAAAACCCTGGTGGATATCGCAAATGGTAACGGTGTGGTCGATGATATTGACCATCTTGGTAACCGTCGTATCCGTAGTGTGGGCGAAATGGCAGAAAACCAGTTCCGCGTTGGTCTGGTGCGTGTTGAGCGCGCGGTTAAAGAACGTCTTGCACTGGCTGAGTCTGAAGGTCTGATGCCTCAGGAAATGATCAACGCCAAACCTGTTGCTGCAGCTATTAAAGAATTCTTTGGTTCCAGCCAGTTGTCGCAGTTTATGGATCAGAATAATCCTTTGTCTGAAGTGACGCATAAACGTCGTGTTTCGGCATTGGGACCTGGTGGTTTGACGCGTGAACGTGCGGGCTTTGAGGTTCGTGACGTACACCCGACTCACTATGGCCGTGTATGTCCTATTGAGACTCCAGAGGGTCCAAACATTGGTTTGATCAACTCCCTGGCGGTTTATGCGCGTACCAATAAATACGGATTCCTCGAAACTCCTTACCGTAAGGTTATTGATCGCAAGGTTACCGATGAAATCGACTACCTCTCTGCGATTGAAGAAGGCCGTTATGTTATTGCGCAGGCTAGTGCAACGGTAGACGAAAATAACATGCTGATCGATGACCTGGTCTCTTCGCGTCACATGAACGAGTTCGCCTTGTCTACGCCTGAAGATGTGCAATATATGGACGTCTCGCCTAAGCAGATCGTGTCAGTGGCGGCGTCAATTATTCCTTTCCTTGAGCACGATGATGCTAACCGCGCCTTGATGGGATCAAACATGCAACGTCAGGCTGTACCGACTTTGCGTGCCGAGAAACCACTGGTTGGTACCGGTATGGAAAGAACGGTTGCGGTTGACTCGGGTGTGACGGTTGTTGCCAAACGTGGTGGTCTGGTTGATTCTGTTGATGCATCGCGCATCGTGATTCGCGTCAACGATGATGAAACGATTACCGGTGAGTCGGGTGTGGATATCTACAATCTGACCAAATATACCCGTTCTAATCAGAATACCTGTATCAATCAGCGTCCGCTGGTTAAGGCGGGTGATCAGATCGGTCGTGGCGATGTTCTGGCAGATGGTCCTTCAACCGACATGGGTGAACTGGCGCTGGGTCAGAACCTACGTGTAGCATTCATGCCGTGGAATGGATACAACTTTGAGGATTCCATTCTCATCTCAGAAAAAGTGGTTGAGGAAGATCGTTTTACAACTATCCATATTAACGAGCTAACCTGTATGGCTCGTGATACCAAGCTCGGTTCTGAAGAGATTACTGCGGATATTCCAAATGTTGGTGAATCTTCACTGTCCAAGCTGGATGAGTCCGGTATCGTTTATATCGGTGCTGAAGTTCGTGAAGGTGATATTCTGGTAGGTAAGGTCACGCCTAAAGGTGAAGCTCAGCTGACACCGGAAGAAAAATTGTTGCGTGCTATCTTTGGTGAAAAAGCCTCTGACGTAAAAGATACCTCTTTGCGGGTTGGTTCCGGTGTTGTAGGTACCGTTATTGACGTACAGGTGTTTACCCGTGACGGCGTCGAAAAAGATGCTCGCGCGCGTCAGATTGAAGAAGCTGAACTTGAACGATACCGTAAAGACCTCAACGACCAGTTGCGTATCATGGAAGAAGATACCTTTGATCGTGTTGAAAAACTGCTTGTCGGTCAAGTCTCTGACGGTGGCCCGCATGGCATGAAGTCAGGCACCAAGATTACCAAGACTTATCTTGCCGATCTGGAAAAAGACAAATGGCTGGAAATTCGTCTTAAAGATGAAAATGCCCAGCAACAACTGGAAGCGGTATCCGATCAGATCAAGCAGACTCGTGACGAGTTCCGCGCCAAACTGGACGTTAAAAAATCCAAACTTTCTACCGGTGATGACCTGGCGCCAGGCGTGCTGAAAATGGTTAAGGTTTACGTTGCGGTAAAACGTCGTATTCAGCCGGGTGACAAGATGGCCGGTCGTCATGGTAACAAGGGTGTTATTTCACGCATTGTTCCGGTTGAAGATATGCCGTTTGATGTCAATGGACGACCTGTTGATATCGTGCTGAATCCTCTGGGTGTACCTTCTCGTATGAATATCGGTCAGGTTCTGGAGACACACCTTGGCTTTGCTGCTAAAGGGGTTGGTGAGCGCCTTGGAGTTTTGCTTGAAGAGCAGGCGAAAATATCTGAAGTCCGTGGTTACCTTAATCAGGTTTATAACTTCAGCGGTCATCAGGAAGATCTCGATAGCTTGACGGATGATGAGGTCATGGAAATGGCAGATAACCTCAAAGACGGTATCCCGATGGCTACACCTGTCTTTGATGGTGCCAATGAAGAGGAAATTCGCGAATTGTTCCGTCTTGCCGGTATTCGTGAGGATGGTCAGAGTATTATGTTCGATGGTCGTACCGGTGAACAGTTTGAGCGCCCGGTTACTGTGGGATATATGTATATGTTGAAACTCAACCATCTGGTTGATGACAAAATGCATGCCCGTTCCACGGGTCCCTACAGTCTGGTTACTCAGCAGCCGCTCGGTGGTAAAGCTCAGCAGGGTGGTCAGCGCTTCGGTGAGATGGAGGTCTGGGCTCTTGAGTCCTATGGTGCTTCCTACACATTGCAGGAAATGCTGACAGTCAAGTCGGATGATGTAAATGGTCGTACCCGTATCTATAAAAACATCGTCGATGGTGATCATCGTATGGATGCCGGTATGCCAGAGTCCTTTAACGTACTGGTTAAAGAGATCAAGTCACTGGGTATCAATATTGAGCTGGAACAGGACTGAGGATTGCTTAGATGAAAGATTTGCTGAAAATTTTAAAAGCGCAGGGTCAGGCAGAAGAGTTCGACAAGATTCGCGTAGGTCTGGCTTCGCCGGACATGATTCGTTCCTGGTCCTATGGTGAGGTTAAAAAACCTGAAACCATTAACTACCGTACTTTTAAACCGGAACGTGATGGTTTGTTCTGTGCCAAGATCTTTGGCCCGGTTAATGACTACGAATGTTTGTGTGGTAAATACAAACGCCTTAAACATCGTGGTGTTGTCTGTGAAAAATGTGGCGTTGAAGTTACCTTGTCCAAAGTGCGTCGTGAACGTATGGGGCATATTGAACTGGCCAGTCCCTGTGCACATATCTGGTTCCTGAAGTCTTTGCCTTCTCGAATCGGTCTGTTGCTGGATATGACCCTGCGTGATATCGAGCGTATTCTTTATTTCGAATCATATGTCGTCATTGATCCGGGTATGACGACTCTGGAACGCGGTCAATTGATGACCGATGAACAGTATCTTGATGCGATTGAAGAAAATGGTGATGAGTTTGATGCCCGTATGGGTGCGGAAGCTGTTCGTGAGCTATTGTTATCTATTGAGATTCCATCTGAAATTGTTCGTCTGCATGAAGAGATCAATTCCACAAATTCTGAAACCAAAATCAAAAAGCTGTCCAAGCGTCTGAAACTGCTCGAATCTTTGGATCGCTCCGGTAATAAACCGGAGTGGATGGTGATGTCGGTGCTGCCGGTACTGCCACCAGAACTTCGTCCTTTGGTTCCTTTGGATGGTGGTCGTTTTGCGACGTCTGATCTGAATGATCTCTATCGTCGTGTCATCAACCGTAACAATCGCCTGCGTCGCCTGCTGGATTTGAATGCGCCGGATATCATCGTGCGAAACGAAAAGCGTATGCTGCAGGAAGCGGTAGATGCATTGCTCGATAACGGTCGTCGTGGTCGTGCCATAACCGGTACCAACAAACGTCCATTGAAATCACTCGCGGACATGATCAAAGGTAAACAAGGTCGTTTCCGTCAAAACCTGTTAGGTAAACGTGTTGATTACTCTGGTCGTTCAGTCATTGTTGTTGGTCCAACTCTTAAACTGCATCAGTGTGGTCTGCCGAAAAAAATGGCTCTGGAACTGTTCAAGCCGTTTATCTTCTCCAAGCTGCAGTTACGTGGACTGGCTACTACCATTAAAGCTGCAAAAAAACTTGTAGAACGAGGCACCAGTGAAGTTTGGGACATCCTCGAAGAGGTAATCCGCGAACATCCTGTCATGCTTAACCGTGCACCTACACTGCACAGACTGGGTATTCAAGCGTTTGAACCGGTACTGATTGAAGGTAAAGCGATACAGCTGCATCCATTGGTGTGTTCCGCGTTCAACGCTGACTTTGATGGTGACCAGATGGCGGTTCATGTGCCATTGTCCGTAGAAGCACAACTTGAAGCCCGCACCTTGATGATGTCTACCAACAATATTCTTTCACCTGCAAACGGTGAACCTATTATTGTTCCGTCTCAGGATGTGGTCTTAGGTCTGTATTTCATGACTCGTGAGCGAATTAATGCCCGTGGTGAAGGGATGGTCTTCGCATCTCCTGACGAAGCCCGTAAAGCCTATGAAACTGGCGTTGCGGACTTGCAGGCGCGCGTAAAAGTTCGTCTTACACAGTATGTCCTCGAGGAAAACGGCGATAAAACACCGATGACCAGCATTGTTGATACTACAATCGGTCGTGCGATGTTGTCTGATATTCTGCCTCATGGTTTGTCATTTGATCTGATGAATCAGGCGATGGGTAAAAAACAGATTGGGAATATTCTAAATACCTGTTATCGCCAGCTGGAAGTCAAAGATACCGTTATTTTTGCTGACCAGTTGATGTATACCGGTTTCCGCATGGCAACCAAAGCCGGCGTTTCGATCGGTATCAATGATATGGTCGTGCCTGATGCTAAATCCGATATTCTTAACGGAGCTGAAGAAGAAGTTAAGGAAATTCAGGAACAGTATCGTTCAGGTGTGGTCACTAACGGTGAGCGATACAATAAAGTCGTCGATATCTGGTCACGTACCAATGATCAGGTCGCTAAAGCCATGATGGCTGGCCTCGGTAAGGAAACCGTGATTAATCGTGACGGTGAAGAAGAGCAGCAGGATTCGTTTAACTCCATCTTTATGATGGCTGATTCCGGTGCTCGTGGTTCCGCGGCGCAGATTCGTCAGTTAGCCGGTATGCGTGGTTTGATGGCCAAGCCGGACGGCTCGATTATTGAGACACCAATTACGGCAAACTTCCGCGAAGGTCTTGACGTATTGCAGTACTTCATTTCGACGCATGGCGCTCGTAAAGGTCTGGCTGATACCGCCCTTAAAACCGCCAACTCAGGTTACCTGACACGTCGACTTGTTGATGTTGCGCAGGATGTCGTTGTCAATGAAGATGATTGCGGCACTGAACAGGGTATTCCAATGTCACCGATCATTGATGGCGGTGATGTCGTTATGCCGTTGCGTGAGCGTATTCTGGGTCGTGTTACCGCTAAGCATGTTTACAAACCGGGTACTGATGATGTGGTTTGTGAAGCGGGCACATTATTAGATGAATACTGGGTAAATGTACTCGATGAAGAAGGTATTGATCACGTAGTCGTGCGTTCGGCAATGACTTGTGATTCCCGAGTTGGTGTCTGTGCCAAGTGTTATGGTCGTGACCTGGCTCGTGGTCATCTGGTTAATAAAGGTGAGGCTGTCGGTGTTATTGCGGCGCAGTCCATCGGTGAACCGGGCACACAGCTGACTATGCGTACCTTCCACATCGGTGGTGCGGCATCCAGCTCTGCAGCTACCAACAGTTATTCAACCAAACGTACCGGTACCGTTCATTTTGAAAATATAAAATCGGTAGAAGATTCCAGCGGTAATCATGTTGCTGTATCGCGTTCCGGTGAAATTTTGGTCGTTGATGAATATGGCCGTGAGTCAGAACGCTATAAACTGCCTTATGGTGCCGTCATTAAAGTAAAACATGGTGAAGAATTAGCAGGCGGTTCGCTGCTGGCTAGCTGGGATCCGCATACTCACCCGGTTATCACAGAGGTGGCCGGTAAACTCAAGTTTGTTGACTTTATCGATGGTGTCACTGTTCAGAGTCAGACTGATGATATTACCGGTCTGTCCTCTATGGTTATCATGGATCCGAAACAACGCCCTTCCGCAGGTAAAGACTTGCGTCCAATGATCAAACTTGTTGACGAAGCTGGTGAAGATCTGTGTCTGGTTGGTACGGATTTGCCGGCAAGTTATGCCTTACCTGCCGGTGCTGTCGTTAACGTAAAAGACGGCGGGGAAATTGGTGTTGGTGACGTATTGGCTCGTATTCCACAGGAATCGTCCAAAACCCGTGATATTACCGGTGGTCTGCCACGAGTTGCTGACTTGTTTGAAGCGCGTAAACCGAAAGAGCCAGCCATCATGGCTGAAGCGGCTGGTACTGTCAGCTTTGGTAAAGAAACCAAAGGAAAGCAGAGGCTGGTTATTACTGATTCCAACGGCGAAACCATCGAGACCCTGATTCACAAATGGCGTCACCTCAATGTGTTCGAAGGTGAGCATGTAGAAAAAGGCGAGGTGATTGCTGATGGTGAACCAGTACCGCATGACATCCTGCGTCTTAAGGGTGTAATCGATCTTGCTGAATACATGGTTAAGGAAATTCAGGATGTTTATCGTCTGCAGGGCGTGAAAATCGATGATAAACACATCGAGGTTATCGTTCGTCAGATGTTGCGTAAAGTAGAGATCAAATCTGCCGGAGACACCAATCTGTTACGTGGTGAACAGGTAGAGCGGTCAACCATGCTGGAAGAAAACGAAAAAGCAATCGCGGCAGGTAAAATGCCTGCTAGCTATGAGCACGTGCTTTTAGGTATTACCAAGGCATCGCTATCTACAGAGTCATTTATCTCTGCAGCTTCATTCCAGGAAACAACTCGTGTTCTTACCGAGGCGGCTGTCAAAGGTACTATCGATAGCCTCAATGGTCTTAAAGAGAATGTTATTGTGGGTCGTTTGATTCCTGCCGGTACTGGTTTGTCTTATCACAATCAGAGAAGAGATGAGCGAGCCAGAATGATCGAGCAGGAGAACAATGATGGTCCTGTTGAGATGGCGGCAGAAGATGTCGAGGAAGCCATTAAGCAGGCTCTGAACACAACAGAAGAGGGTTGATTACTCTTTTGTTGGAAGATATTCAGCCGGGGTCTTGCTCCGGCTGAATTTTTTGCTGAAAAACAGTTTGTTTTTCACATAATTGGCACACCTGTAGGTGTGGGTTCAGGAACAAAAAGATCCTGAACAGAATAAAAAAGAAAAAGGGCTTGACGCTTGGCTGCTGCTTCAATAGAATGCGCGCTCTTTTTCGCAGGGAATACCACATTTTCTGCGCTCTTTTGAAATCACGAAAGAGATGAATAGATGAATCCGGATTTCCGCTGACAAGTGCGGCGGTAAGTCCCTTTTGCTTGTTTGAAAATAGCGTGAAAACGCCGAAAAATCGTCCCCGGAGTGACGGAATATATGGCTACGATAAATCAATTGGTGCGTAAACCTCGCCGTCGTAAGGTTGAGAAAAGCAATGTTCCAGCTTTAGAGGCATGCCCTCAGAAGCGTGGTGTATGTACCCGTGTCTATACTACTACCCCGAAAAAACCTAACTCAGCACTGCGTAAAGTAGCACGTGTTCGCTTGACCAACGGTTACGAAGTGACTTCGTATATCGGTGGTGAAGGTCACAATCTGCAGGAGCACTCTGTTGTTCTGATACGCGGCGGCCGTGTGAAGGATTTGCCGGGTGTTCGTTATCACACTGTTCGCGGAACGCTTGATACCTCTGGTGTTGATGGTCGTCGTCAGGCACGTTCTAAATACGGTGCTAAACGTCCTAAAGGATAATCCGGTCCATTCGGATCGAAATTTTGAGATTAGAAAATGGCAAGAAGAAGAGTTGCAGCAAAACGCGAAGTATTACCTGATCCTAAGTATAAAAGTCAGTTACTTGCGAAATTTATCAACATGATCATGGTCAGCGGAAAAAAATCTGTTGCAGAAAAGATCATCTACAACGCATTGGATGACGTAGTTGAAAAGAAAGGTGGTGATCCACTGGAAGTCCTTGAGGCTGCACTTGACAATGTTCGTCCGGCGGTAGAGGTTAAATCCCGTCGTGTTGGTGGAGCTACTTATCAGGTGCCTGTCGAGGTGCGTCCTACTCGTCGTAATACCCTGGCCATGCGCTGGATGATTGATGCGGCTAGAAAACGTAGTGATAAAACCATGGCAAAACGTCTTGCCGGTGAGTTGCTTGATGCATCTGAAGAGAAGGGTGCGGCGGTCAAGAAGAAAGAAGATACACACCGTATGGCGGAGGCGAACAAAGCATTCGCGCATTACCGCTGGTAATTGTCAATACGGTATCGGTTGAGAGAAGGTTATGCCTCGTAGTACGCCTATAAATCTTTACCGAAATATCGGCATCATGGCGCACATTGATGCTGGTAAAACAACAACTACAGAAAGGATTCTGTATTACACCGGGGTGTCTCATAAAATTGGTGAGGTGCACGATGGTGCGGCTACCATGGATTGGATGGAGCAGGAACAGGAGCGTGGCATTACGATTACATCGGCTGCAACGACATGTTTTTGGTCGGGTATGGCTAAACAGTACGAGCAGCACCGGTTTAATATTATTGATACGCCGGGACACGTTGACTTCACTATAGAAGTTGAGCGTTCGCTGCGGGTACTCGATGGTGCGTGTGCGGTTTTTTGTGCTGTAGGTGGTGTTGAGCCTCAGTCTGAAACTGTCTGGCGCCAGGCTGATAAATACCATGTGCCCAGGATTGCATTTGTTAATAAAATGGATCGAATGGGTGCTGACTTTCTTCGGGTTGTCGGCCAATTGAAAGATCGTCTGGGAGCTAACCCGGTGCCAATGCAGTTAAATATTGGTGCTGAGGAAAACTTCAAAGGCGTTGTAGATCTACTGCAGATGCAGGCGATTTACTGGAAAGAAGAAAACATGGGTATCGAGTTTGAGTTGGCTGAGATTCCCGCTGACATGCTTGATCAATGTCAGATATTAAGAGAGCAGCTTGTTGAAGCGGCAGCCGAAGCAAGCGAAGAATTGATGGATCGTTATCTCGAAGATGGCGAATTGTCGATTGAAGATATTAAAACTGGTATCAGGCAAAGAACACTGGCAAATGAAATAACGCCAATGTTCTGTGGCTCTGCTTTCAAGAACAAGGGTGTTCAGGCTGTTCTTGATGGGGTTGTCGATTATTTGCCTTCGCCAGTGGAAGTGCCTGCTATCAAAGGCGTGCGTGAAGATGACGACACGGTTGTGGTGGAAAAGCATTCATCTGATGATGAAGCATTTGCGGCACTGGCATTTAAAATTGCCACCGATCCTTATGTAGGAACGTTGGTATTCTTCCGGGTTTACTCGGGAGTGCTGAACTCAGGTGATCAGGTCTATAACCCGATCAAAGGGAAGAAAGAGCGAATTGGACGCATCTTGCAGATGCATGCTAATTCGCGTGAAGAGATCAAACAGGTTTTTGCCGGTGATATTGCGGCAGCGGTTGGTCTAAAGGATGTCACAACAGGTGAGACGCTTTGCGCACTGAATGATGTGGTTGTTCTTGAAAAAATGGATTTTCCTGAGCCGGTGATATCCGTAGCGGTTGAGCCAAGAACAAAAGCGGATCAAGACAAGATGGGTGTAGCCTTGCAGAAACTTGCGCAGGAAGATCCATCCTTCAAGGTCCATACAGACGAAGAGTCTGGTCAGACAATTATCTCTGGTATGGGTGAGTTGCACCTTGAGATTATTGTTGATCGTATGAAACGTGAGTTTAGCGTCGAGGCTAATGTAGGTGCTCCGCAGGTGGCTTACCGTGAAACGATCAGGAAGAAAATTGAACAGGAAGGCAAATTTGTTCGCCAATCCGGAGGTCGTGGTCAATATGGTCATGTTTACCTGAGGGTAGAGCCTAAGGAAGCTGGTGAAGGCTACGAGTTTGTAAACGAGATTGTTGGCGGAGTAGTTCCAAAGGAATTTATTCCGGCAGTAGACAAGGGTGTTCAGGATGCCATGCAGAGTGGTGTTATAGCTGGATACCCGGTTGTAGATGTGAAAGTCACGCTTTATGACGGTTCATATCACGATGTCGACTCCAGTGAGACGGCTTTCAGGATTGCAGGTTCCATGTGTTTTAAAGAAGCCATGGCAAACGCAAATCCGGTAATGCTGGAGCCGGTAATGAAAGTTGAAGTGGTGACACCTGAGGATTATATGGGTGACGTCATCGGTGACCTGAATAGTCGCCGGGGTATTATTCAAGGGATGGATGATACGCCTTCAGGAAAACAGGTTAAGGCTGAAGTGCCGTTGTCGAAAATGTTCGGTTACGCCACTGACCTTAGAGGTGCGACCCAGGGTCGGGCCACATATAGCATGGAATTTGCTCATTACAGTGAAGTGCCATCTGCAGTGGCTGATGCGTTTAACAAGAACCGTTAAGTTTAGGGGTAGTTAGAATGTCCAAGGCAAAATTCGAAAGAAACAAACCGCATGTGAATGTAGGTACTATTGGTCACGTTGACCACGGTAAAACGACATTGACAGCGGCATTGACTAAAGTAATGGCTGACACTTACG
>Ga0181576_10003058_pt1 | contig 12377 bp, 10 predicted proteins | sample 101ome_22_FD_132464 | JGI IMG/M metagenome (GOLD analysis project Ga0181576, IMG submission 132464) | Coastal salt marsh microbial communities from the Groves Creek Marsh, Skidaway Island, Georgia - 101412BT metaG (megahit assembly) | ecosystem: Environmental > Aquatic > Marine > Intertidal...
CTTGCAATATAAAGAACTGCGGCCAAAGCAAACAAATACCCAATAAAAATAGGCTGAACAAACATTGGAAATAGAGCAGCAGAGATCATAAGACCTGCGGCTGATAACCAGTTGTGTTTAAGAGTATTAATTTTGGCTTAAGTATGTTTTTTTACGGGGCTGATTATAAAAATTTATAGTCTTAAGGACAAGCTTAATTTTTCTTTAATTTTAATAATTTACTAATTATTGACTCTCTTTCGTCTTTTGATGAGTATGAAATGGAAATTTTCCCTTTTGAGGCAGATTGTTGGTCTATTTGGGTTTTGTGGCCTATGTTTTCTGAAAGCTCTTCTTCTATGTTTAATAGATCTCTATTTTTTGTTTTTGTTTTTGTTTTTGTTTTTGTTGAGCTTGGTTTGATTGAGGTTGCCGCGTCTTTAACAGTCATACCTAGGGAAACTATTTTTTGAGCAAGCTCTTCGGCCTCCTTGGGGTCCATGGACGCAAGAATTTTTGCATGCCCCTTTTCTAAATCACCAGAATACAAAAGATCTATTACAGAGGTTGGAAGGTTTAGAAGCCTCATGGAGTTGGCCACAGAGCTTCGGGCTTTACCTGTAACTTCAGCAATTTTATCTTGGGTTAAGGAGAACTCTCTTTTGAGTCGGTCATAACCCCTGGCTTCTTCAATGGGGTTGAGGTCTTCTCGCTGCAGATTTTCAATAAGCGCAAGCTCCAAAGAAAGCTGGTCTTCGGCTGAATCAACCATACATGGAGCTTTTTGAAGGCCAGCCTGTTTTGCTGCTCTCAATCGTCTTTCACCAGCAATTAATTCATAGCCACCCGCCCCCGTTTCTCTTACAAGAATGGGCGATAAAATCCCATGTTTTGCAATAGATTGTGAAAGTTCATTTATTTTTTGTTCATCAAACGATTGTCTTGGTTGAAAGCGGTTGGGTTTAATTTGATCAAGCTCAATCTCTTTGATGGTTTGTTTGTTTGGGGTGGCAACGTCGCCAAGGAGTGCGTCTAGGCCTGTGTTAAGTATTTTATCTGCCACTTTCAATTCTCCTGATGAGCTCGCCAGCCAGGGCTAAATATGCTTTAGCACCAAAAGATGACGGCATATATTGTATTGCTGAGGTCCCATGACTCGGCGCTTCAGCTAATTTAACATTTCTTGGTATTAGGGTGTTAAAAACTAGGGCTGGAAAGTGCTTTTCTAACTCTTCGGAAACCTCTTTTGCTAAATTGTTTCGCATGTCTACCATGGTTCTAATAATCCCAAACACCCGATTCTCTGTTAGGTTTTTGTTTTTAAGTGTGTTGATGGTGTTGATAAGTGATGAAATTCCTTCTAGTGAATAGTATTCACATTGAAGTGGTATTAATGTTGCTGTTGCTGCAAACAACGATTCAAGTGTTAGTTGATTAAGTGATGGCGGGGTGTCCATTATGATGAATTCGTAGGTGAGCGGGTTTAATTGTTTTTTTAGCTCGCCTTGTTTGCTCTCGTTTCTTATATATACCTCAAGCGCTATAAGGTTTTCTCCTCCAGGTATGACGTCGTAGCCGCTTGGAGATTTGATTATGTGTTCGTTTATGTTTAGGTTTTGAGAATAAATTTGAAATAAGGTTCTGTCATTTTTGGGGGTTCCGGCCGCTGTGCTTGCGTTTCCTTGTGGGTCTAAATCAATCAATAAGACCTTCCTTTTTGTTGCGGCAAGTGCTGCGGCAAGATTAACCGCGGTAGTTGTTTTTCCAACCCCTCCTTTTTGGTTGGCTATGGCAATAATGTGTTTCATTTTTTGTTTATTTCTAAAATGTGCCTGTTTGTGTTTGATATGTTTGTTTTGTGGATAGTATAAGAGTATTTATTATTGTCCAGCTGGGCAACCTCTTCATTTATTTTTTCTAAGGCGCCTTTCATTAAAACAAATTTCCCCCCTTTGTTTAAAAGGTGGTGTGACATTTTTATTATTTTGGGTGCTGTGGCTAATGCTCTGGCTGTTATGACATCGAATTTGTTTTGGGTTGTTAGGTTTGGGGTTGTTGCTTTGTCTATAATTGTAGCGTTTGTAAGCTGCAAGGTACGAATCATTTTTCTAATAAAATAGGCTTTCTTTTTGTTTTTCTCAGACATGGTGATCTGTGTCTTGGGCTGGTTAATGGCAATAATTAGGCCGGGAAGTCCTGCACCACTTCCAATATCTAATACTTTTTGTGAAGGGTTTATGTGCTCCAGTATGGACTCGCAATCAAGAATATCTAATGAAACTATCTCTTCTTCTGAGAAACGACCAACAATATTGTGTGCTTTGTTAAATTTTAATATTTCTTTTATAAAGATTTTTATAAGGTCGTTGGGTTTGTTTTCGTCTTTGATCTGACTAAGCCTTTTCAAGTTGTTTGCTTTTTTTAATGGTTATTGCAATAAGGTTGGTTGCAGCGGGCGTAACGCCCTCAAGTCTGCTTGCTTGGCCTAGAGTTGATGGTTTGTGTTTGTTTAGTCTTTCAATAACCTCGTTCGACAAACCTTTTATATATGAGTAATCTAACTCGCTTGGTATCGCCACCCTCTCGTTTTTCTTGGAGCTCTCAACCTCTCTTTTTTGCTTTGCAATATAACCACTATATTTGATTTCATTCGCGGCTCTTTCAAAAAACTCTTTTCTGTCTTCTGGGATATTTAAAATCTTCTTTACTTCTAAGGGATCTAAGTCGGTTCTTTTTAACAGGTCGTTGCCTGTGGTTGGTTTGTTGTTTTGCTCTGTTTTGATGCTCTTTATTTCTTTCAAAAAATCTTGATATGTATTTTCTTTTTTTTCGTATTCTTTAAAAGTTTTTTTGCTCACGAGCCCCAACAAGTGTCCTTTCCCTGTCAATCTCTGACATGCTGTGTCTTGCGATAACATGAGTCGAAACTCCGCGCGACTGGTAAACATCCTGTATGGTTCGGTTACACCATGAAGCGTTAGATCATCTATTAACACGCCAATATAAGCTTCGCTTCGATCAAATATTACCTCTGGTTTGTTTAGGATAGCTTGGGCTGCGTTTACACCCGCAACAAGACCCTGGGCTGCTGCTTCCTCATAACCGGTTGTGCCGTTAATTTGCCCAGCAAGATAAAGGTTTTTAATAAACTTAGTTTCTAGTGTGGGGTGTAATGATCTTGGGTCAATAAAGTCGTACTCCACAGCGTAACCAAACTCTTCTATCTCACAATTTTCCAACCCCTTTATTGATTTGATAAAGTCTTCCTGTGCTTTGGTTGGAAGGCTGGTGGAAATGCCATTGGGGTAGACAAGGTCTTTTTCTAAGCCCTCTGGTTCGATAAAAACTTGATGGCTTTCTTTTTCGCTAAATTTATTAATTTTATCCTCTATGGATGGGCAGTACCTTGGCCCTATCCCAGATATTTCACCAGAATACATTGCTGAAAGGTGTGTGTTATCAGAAATAATTTTATGTGTGGTTTTGTTGGTTCGGGTTATATAACAAGATATTTGTGGAAGCTTTGTTGTTGGTGGTTGAAGAACAGACATTGACGGTGGGTTTGGGTCGCCTGGTTGCTCATCCATGAGGCTTAGATCAATGCTTGAAAGTTTTATCCTTGCAGGGGTCCCTGTTTTAAGCCTGCCCATAGGTAGTTTAAGGTCATATAGTTTTTTTGATAAAGGTATTGATGTGTCGTCGCCAACTCTGCCGCCGGATATTTTTTCACTACCTTTAAACATAACACCATTCAAAAAAGTTCCTGTTGTGAGGATGGTTCTCGTAGAAACAATCCGCTCTCCAGAGCGCAACTCCACACCCTGAATAATGTTTTCATTGATCAAAATGTCTACAACCTCACCTTCTTTTATTGTAATGTTTGTTTCAGACAAGAGTTGCTGAATGGCTTGTTTGTATTTATCTCTGTCACATTGAACGCGCAGAGCTTGAACTGCAAAACCTTTTCTGGTGTTTAGGGTTCTTGATTGAATACCAGAAAGGTCTGTAGCCAGGGCCATAATTCCCCCCAGAGCATCAACCTCTCTCACAAGGTGAGATTTTCCCAAACCGCCGATTGCTGGATTACAAGACATCTGACCAATCGTCTCGGTTTTAAATGTTACCAAGCAACATTTTAATCCCTGACGGTAAACAGCATGAGCTGCTTCAACCCCAGCATGCCCTCCACCAATCACTATTACATCAAACATATATATAAGAAGTTTATAACAACAATATATTATTGTTGTTATTATTAAGAAGCCTTTTTCTGTTTATAAAGCTCTCATACTCAGAACCCAACAGGCGTTCAGCCATTAACAAACTATGTAAACCAAGCACTATAAACTGTATGAGTTTGCTAGATAACCTGTGGACAAAAAAAATAAAAAATTTAACCACAAATTACCCACATTTTATCTACTTCCCTATGCAAAAATCATTAAAAATATCACCAAGCAAATCGTCTGGGTATTTAATACCTAAAAACTCATCGAACGAAGACCTAACTAGCCTAAGGTCCTCCGCAGCCACATCTACATCTTTTTCATTTGAAATTTTTTCTATACAAGCATCCAATGAAGATAGGGCTGTATTAAACAAAACAAGGTGACGCTCTCTGATGATAAATGTTTTTTTTGAGGTATTTTTGTTTTGCTGAATAGAATCAAAAATCATTTTTTTTAATTTCTGAACACCCTTTCCTGATTTGGCAGACACAACACAATCGTATTTTTCTGCGGGGTTTTTTTCGTCTGATTTATTAAACACCATCAAGTGATTTTTTTCACTTACCATAGACTTAAAACTTTCAACATAGGCCTCGGTGCTATGATCTAAAACAACTAACACCAAAGCGGAATCCTTCATTTCGTTGCTAGATAGCGCAACACCATCAGCCTCAATTGAATCGCTTGTGTCTCTTATACCAGCAGAATCAACCAACTCCATATTTACACTGTTATAAAACATTTCTGAATCAATTAAGTCTCGTGTTGTTCCTGGAAGACTAGAAACAAGCGCCCTCTCAAAACCAAGCAAACGATTGAATAATGAGGACTTGCCTGTATTGGGCGGCCCAAAAAACAACACCCTGTTTTTGGATAATTTTTTTGTCGAGATCAGCGAAGAATCAATCAAATCAACCAACGAAGATCTAATTTTTAACAACCTTTTCTCTACACCCCCCTCAAATATAAAATCATAATCCTCATCAGAAAAATCAATACTCCCCTCAACAAAAACCCTTAACTCATCAACCTCATTGCCTAGGCCCAAAATGATGGAACTCAACTTTCCCGCAACAGCCTCTGAAGACAAAAGACTTCTATCAATGTCTTCTGAGTGAATAAGATCAGCAACCGCCTCGACCTCATTTAAAGACAACTTTCCATTTTCAAATGCTATTTTTGAAAACTCACCCGGACCAGCCTCTTTAAACCCCAAAGCCAAAAAAACACCTGTTAAAGACTTGATAACAGAAAGACCCCCATGGCAAAAAACTTCCACAGAATCTTCTCCGGTGTAACTATGGGGGCCGGAATAAAAAACAACCGAACATCTATCTATTAAAACCCCATCCCGAAGAACATCACGCAGAAAAACTTCCCTGTATTTGGTTATGGGTTTGTTTAGGGCCTTATTAAAAACATCACAACAACCCGCCCCAGAAACCCTGAATACACCTATTGCAGATTGTGCTATGGGAGTTGCAAGAGCAAAGATCAAAAAATATTCCCCTAACCACCAGCACCTGGCCCAGAAAAATCTGAGGCCCCATATTTTTTATACATAGCCCTTTGCTGAACTAGAGATATAGCGCTGTTTGCCACAGAATACAAAACAAGACCTGCGGGCATAATAATAAAAATTGCCGCTATCATCACAGGCATAAACTTCATGATTTGGGCTTGGGTTGGGTCCATCCCTGGGGGTTGAGGGTTGAGTTGTTGTGTTAAATACATAAGACCTGCAAATATTACAGGCAATATAAAAAATGGATCTGGGGCAGAAAGATCTTGAATCCAAAAGAAGAACGACTCATGTCTAAGCTCTACGCTTTCACGCAAACAAAAGAAAAAGGCTATAAATACTGGCATTTGGAGCAACAACGGAAAACAACCTCCAGCGGGGTTAATACCCTCTTTCTTATAAAGAGCCATCATTTCGGTCCCTAATTTGGCCCTATCATCCTTATATCTTTCTTGGATTTCTTTTAGTTTTGGGCCAGCTGTTCGCATTTTCGCCATGCTTGAAAAGCCCTTGGCTGATACAGGCCAAAGCAACAATTTAATTAAAAACGTTAATAAAATTATAGAGACCCCCCAATTCCCAACCAAAACATTAATCATACTTAATAACATCATCAAAGGTTGAGCCAAAAACCAAAACCAACCCATATCAATTGTGAGCTCTAAATCCGGAGCCCTGCTTATTAAATCTGACCTAACCTTTGGGCCAACGAAAATCTTATGCTCAACACCCGAAATTATTTCATTAACCTTGGTTTCTCGCGAAATGGCGCCCATAACATATGTATCTGACCCGCTTGAAGGGGGTAAAGCTATTAAGGTTTGAACCCTGTCAGAGGGGGTGATAATTGCGGCCATAAAATACTTTTGTATAAAAGCAACCCATCCACCACGCTGAAAGTATTCAACCCTCTCATCTATACTTCTTAGCCTTGTATTTGCATAAGGCTCATCTGGAGTATTAAAGGCTACCCCGGTATATGAGCTGTTTTCAAAAAAATTATCCCTAGCATCAAGAGCCCTTCCATCTGTTCTATACATTGCAACATAAGGTGTAGGAACGTCAGCCGGGATTTCACCCACCCAACTATCCTTAATCATTAACTCGTAGTCACCTTCTTTTAAGGATATGGATTTTGATATTTTCCCATCCAACGAGACAAGGCTTATTGAGGAGGGAGTTACCTCCACCACATCAAAACCATCACCCTCCGAAACAAAACCACTATTTAAATAAAATTTAAAACCCGAAAGAGGATCAAAACCAAACACCCTCACACCTTGCGATTCTTTATTATTTAAATATGTATGCTCTTTAAGTCTGGCCTGCCAGATCTTTCCAGAAGTCGGACTAACCAAAACATCAAGTTTTTCGTTCTGGATTTGTACAAAGCCAACCGTTTCTCCGGAAGGTAAAAGCTCCTCACTTTTGTTCTGCTCTATAAATGATGCTTCTGCAAACTCTTGTTTAATTTCTTTTTCTGCGTTCCACGACAAAAACAAAACATATGACAAAACCACAACAGAGCCTATGTATATATATCTCCAATTCATTTTTTTACCTCATCCACTCCACCAGCTGACCATGGACCACATTTTAAAATTCTTATTATCGAATAGCAGCCTCCAACAAAAACTCCATGTATTTCAATACTTTCTTTTGTGTATTGAGAGCACGTTGGCTCAAACCTACAATTCTTTCCCAACAAAAAACTCAAATATTTTTGATAAAAACCAATCAAAAATATCAAAAACTTTTTCATATTAATCGTCTTGTGAGCTATTTACAAAATTATCTAACGCCAACCCAAAATCACAAGAAATTTTTTTAAAACCAGCCTCTAAAAAACCCCGTCTCACAACCACAACAAATCCCTCGCTCATTAAACTTTTCCTAAAAATTTCTTTTGTCCAGCGTTTAATTTTATTGCGATGAACAGCCAAAGCATAATCTTTCTTCTTGATGACAATCTTTAGTTTTTGGTTTTTAGACTCAACATCAAAAAATATTGATGCATGGTCAGAGTGGTAAATTTTTTTTGAAATAACGGAGCCTAAATTAAGCAGTTAGAACCTTACGACCCTTTTTCCTTCTATTAGCAATCACCGCCCTACCAGCCTTGGTTGACATCCTTGCTCTAAAACCATGAGTTCGCTTTCTTTTTAATGTGCTGGGTTGGAATGTTCTTTTCATAATTACTCAAAAAATTAGGCGTGAATTATAAAGCATTGTGGGTGAATTGAAAGAAAAAAAGATTAAAAATAAGCAGATCAGATACTAACAAGTTATCCACAGAAAATACATATGCTTATGCTGTAGATATCTTGTTAGTTTTTGTTAGACTAACTTTTCTACTGGAGGTCTTATAAATTGAAATTTTGGTCTGAATGCACTGAAAAACTTGAAACCAAGCTATCACAAGAAGAGTTTAACACCTGGATTAAACCTCTTCGAGCTAATATTAATAAAAACGAATTAGAGATAAGCGCTCCAAACGATTTTGTTCTTACTTATGTAAAAGAAAACCTAGGCCAAATTATTGAAAACCTTGTAAACAAATCAGATGAATCACTGAGCGTAAAATTCAAAACACTTGATAAATCAACATTTGTCGAGAAATTAAATGTAACAGAGGAAAACACCCCAGGCTTAGTTCAAAATTTCACTTTTAATACCTTTGTAGAAGGAAAATCTAATCACATGGCATTGGCTGCTGCAAAACAGGTTGCCGCAAATCCAAAGGGTGATTACAACCCATTATTTATTTATGGCGGTGTTGGGCTTGGAAAGACCCACTTAATGCATGCTGTAGGCAATGAAATACTAAATTCTGATACTTCCAAAAGGATAGTCTATGTTCATTCAGAAAAATTTGTTGCAGATATGGTAAAAGCCCTTCAATTAGGCGCTATGAGCGAGTTTAAGGAGTTTTATAGGAATGCTGATGCCCTTTTAATTGATGATATTCAGTTTTTTGCAGGCAAAGAACAGTCTCAAGAGGAGTTTTTTCATACATTTAACGCTCTTCTTGACCGAAATCATCAAATGATACTTACATGTGATAAATATCCAAAAGAGATAGATGGCCTTGAAGAGCGCTTAAAATCAAGGCTTGGCTGGGGTTTGCCTGTTATTATTGAGCCACCCGAGCTTGAAACTCGTGCCGCGGTGTTATTAAGCAAAGCAAACTCAATGGACGTAACCCTGCCTAATGACTGTGCAATTTACATAGCTCAAAGAATCAGATCAAACATAAGAGAGTTAGAGGGAGCATTAAAAAGAGTGGTTGCAAACTCACGTTTTGCTGATCAGGAGATAGATATTCCCTTTGTCAAAGAGGCGCTTAAAGATCTGTTTGTCATTTCAGCTAAAATGGTAAGTATAGATAATATTCAAAAAACCGTAGCAGAATACTACAACATTAAACTATCTGATCTTTTATCCAAAAGAAGAAGTAGATCTATTACCAGGCCAAGACAATTGGCCATGGCTTTAACCAAAGAATTAACCAACCACAGCCTTCCAGAAATTGGAGAGGCTTTTAACGGAAGAGACCACACTACCGTGCTTCATGCTTGTAGTAAGATTAAGGAGCTAAGAAAAGAAATCCCATCATTAGAAGAGGATTACAGAAACCTAAATAGGACACTAACAAATTAAATGGAAATCACTGTTAAAAAAGAGGATATTGTTTCAGCTCTTAACACCACCTTGGGCGTTGTAGAAAAAAGACAAACACTTCCAATACTTGCAAATGTTTTATTTGAAGTTGAAGAAAAGGCATTTAAATTAACAGCCACAGACTTAGAGTCTGAAGTAACAACCAGCGGTCCTTTGTCAGGCGTAGAATCCGCTGGCAAGACAACAACTTCTGCAAAAAAATTGAACGAGCTTTGTCGCTTGATTCCAGATGGAGAAGAAATAAATTTATCTTTAAATGGCGATAAGTTAAACATTAAAACAACTAATGGTAAGTACTCACTATCAACCCTGCCCAGCAGTGACTTCCCTATTTTTGATATTGATTCCGGTGATTCCCCACTTATTATTCCAGCCAAAGACTTACGGGAACTAATTAAAAACACATCCTTTGCTATGGGCAATCAGGATTGGAGACATTATTTAAATGGCTTGTATTTATCAATCAGCAATGGGGAAATAACAGCAGTTACAACAGACGCTCACAGACTAGCGGTTGCAAATATTTCAACCCAATCTGACAACTCTTTCTCTGGCATTATTCCTAGAAAATCAATCAATGAAATGTCTAAATTTCTATCCGATCAAGATGGAGATGCTGAGCTGAAAATTAATGATGCTTCATTGGAATTAGCAGTTGGAAATTTAATATTTAAAAGCAAACTTATAGATGGCAAATTTCCAGATTATCAACAAGTGATTCCTTCGGGAGAGAGTTCAGTTTTAGAAATTAATGTCAAAGATTTCTCAGAAACTTTGAGTAGGGTTTCGGTTTTATCAAGTGAAAAATATAAAGGCATTAGATTAATTACTTCTAGTGATGGCGTAAGAATATCTGCAAACAATCCAGAGCAAGAAGAGGCAGAAGAGTTTTTCCCAGCATCCTATAATGGAGAGGAGTTAGATATAGCTTTCAACGTTACTTACCTACAAGAAATAATGTCTCACATGCAAACAGATACATGTCATATTAACTTCTTTGGATCTGATAAAAGCTGCCTGCTTACACCCCCAGGAAGCGAAAGCCCAAAATATGTTGTAATGCCACTCCTTATATAGGTTTGTGGCTTTTTCAAAAATAGATCTGAGAAACTTTAGGTGCTTTGATTCTTTATCAATCGATATTTCCTCTAATTCAAACCTATTCTATGGAAAAAACGGTTCTGGGAAGACCTCAATACTGGAATCCATCTTTGTTGCCAGCTCAGGTAGATCATTTAGAACATCTAACCTGGAATCACTTATAAAAAAAGACACAGAAGCCTTTAATATAAGGGCTTACGACGATAAAACCGGTTCAATTTTAGAGGTTAAAAAAGCAAGAAACAAACCCATTAATATTAAATTAAATAACTCAAAAGTAACTATTAGTGAGCTGGTTAGAGCTTTTCCTTCATTTTCCATTGATAGTAAAACATTTTTTTACAATGATAACGCCCCAGACTATAGAAGAAAGCAGTTAGATAGGGGGCTTTTTATTGCTTCTTCCGATTATTCAAAAGATTGGTTTGGATATTTTCGCTCTTTAAAGCAAAGAAATTCTGCACTAAAACTTGGTGATATAGCTCAAGCAAAGGCCTATGATCCACTTTTAGTTGATCATGGAGAAAGGCTAAATATTTTAAGAGAAAATTTAATTATTGATGTTAAGAAAATCTATGATGACCTGGTAAGCAAATTAGTCCAGGAAAACACAAGAGCCAATATTTTTTCTAATTTAGACATCTATCTAAAATCTGGCTTTGATAACAAATCTGGTTTGCTGGTTAGTCTCAATAATTCAAACAACATAGATTTAAAAAGAAAAATAACTACAACTGGACCTCACAAGGCTGATGTTTTATTCGAAAGTAAGGGCTCACTTATTAAAGATATTTTTTCACGTGGTGAGCAAAAGCTGCTTTCGATTCTTTGGTCGCTTTCTCAAAATATTTATTTAGGTCGATCATTTAATTTGAGCCCCATACTTCTTTTAGATGATCTATCTTCAGAGCTAGATGTTGAGATGCTAGAGTGCTTTTTGCCTACCCTGAAATATATTGAAAATCGTTTCGTTTTTTCAAACATTGTTGACCTATTTGGTAGTAAAATAACAGAAGAAAAACAATCAATTAAAAAGTTCCACGTGGAACAATTAAATTAAAAAAATGCCAAAAAAGAAATCAGACGATAAAAAATACGATTCATCTAATATACAAGTTTTAAAGGGCCTTGAGGCTGTTAAAAAAAGACCTGGAATGTACATTGGAGATACAGATGATGGGTCTGGCCTTCATCATATGATCTTTGAGGTAGTTGATAACTGTATAGACGAGGCAATGGCAGGACATTGCTCCAAAATTGACATAATAATTAATAAAGATGAGTCAATAACAGTAAAGGATAATGGAAGAGGCATACCTGTTGACACTCATAAAGGCGAGGGAGTGCCCGCAGCCGAACTAATTATGACAACCCTTCACTCAGGCGGGAAGTTTGATGATAATTCATACAAAGTATCCGGAGGTCTTCATGGTGTTGGTGTTTCTGTAGTAAATGCCCTTTCAAAGGAGCTAACCTTAACCATATGCAGGGATGGCGGCATGTATCAGCAAAAATATAGTGAGGGGTTGGCTAAAACCAAACTAAAAAAGATTAAAGCATCTAAAGATACTGGTACAGAGATAACATTTAGCGCATCTGACAAAATTTTTACTTCAATAAATTTTGAAGCAGACAGGGTGAATAAAAGAGTTCAAGAGCTTTCTTTCCTTAACGCTGGCGTTAGCATCGAGGTAACTGATGCTAGAACAGGTAAATCTAAAAAATTTAAGAATGACGGTGGCGTATCAAGCTATGTTGATTACCTCAGAGGAAGAAAACCAGCGTTATGTCACACAATTGAGTGTGAGGGTGGTCAAGATGGCGTAACAGTTGAGGTTGCAATGCAGTGGAATGACTCATACAAC
>Ga0181576_10003071_pt1 | contig 12349 bp, 4 predicted proteins | sample 101ome_22_FD_132464 | JGI IMG/M metagenome (GOLD analysis project Ga0181576, IMG submission 132464) | Coastal salt marsh microbial communities from the Groves Creek Marsh, Skidaway Island, Georgia - 101412BT metaG (megahit assembly) | ecosystem: Environmental > Aquatic > Marine > Intertidal zone...
ATTAGGACGGTCTGTTGCAGTTACCGCTATCCCATTCACCTCTTTATAACGCTTGGTATTCAAAACACTAGGCGCTGAGATCCCAAAGAACACATGCTCCGATTCAAGATATGCTCCTACTCCAAGTAATGGATTCATATAGTTCTCAATACCACTAAGAGCCGGATTAGGCTCATTAGTAATACGATTCAGAGCATTTAGGTCCAATGCGTTGTAAAGCGCTCCTCCCTTGAGTCCTAAGTGAAGATTGGTCGTCTCACAAAGTTAAGTTAACTAGAACAAACTCCGAATCATATCTCCAAGAGTAGGGTCTTGAGGCGTAAAGTACTCTTCTAATCCATATTGAAGTGTCGATGGATAGTACTCAGATAGATCCGACAAAATCTTTTCACCGAAATCATAGTTAAGAGCCGCTGGCGTGGAGGTATTGTAATTGTATCTGAGTTTAAAATACTCTCTTGTACGTACTCTAAATCGATTTGGACTTAAGTGTTTTTTAAATCCAAGTGGGGTTCTAAATCGGAATCCTACAAGATTTCCTAAATCAGACTTTCTAAGGAAAAGACTGATATAAACCTCATCAATCTGTCTAGTGAAGTCTAAATTGTAACCAAAATCTCCTCTATAAAATTTACCAACCTTTAGGCTGATATCTGATTCGTATTTGATGTTTCGATAGTTAAAGGTTCCTAATACAATCGATCTGAAATCACCGCTGTTATATGTAGTAAAATTAGGCTCTATTAGTCCGTTCTGAGTGTAGCGATACTCAATACCTACTCTGAAACGTTCTTCCGAAAAGAATTTGGCTGCTTGCGCCCAAATTCCATAACGGTTATAGAAAAAATAGCCTGCATTGACATTTAAAAAGATCTCATGTGGGAGTCTGACATCTTTAGTAAAATGCATACTGTACAAACGAGACTGATTGTAATTATCAAAATCGTTATGAAGAAAAGGAACATTGTATAGTGCAGTGAAATATGCACCATTTGCGAAGGTGGTATACAGCTCTGGTTGTAATTGATATTTTAAACGTATGGGATTGTCAAAATTACCTAATTGATAACGCAAAGAAATTCCTACAGGAATATCGACCTTGTAAAAACTACTGTTGACAGTTTCTACCCCTTTAAATTCTTTTCTAAGCTCATCTAAAGACATGGTGAAGCTAGAAGACGACTTCCACTCATCATAAGTCATATCCCCCTTAAAAAGCTTCTCTAAAGAAGTTTTTGAAGTATGAACAGCACTATAAGGAATGTTTCTGTTCTTAATAAGAATATGAATTTCATCTTGAACTATTGAACTTGAAACGATAAGTTTTAAAACTTTATGTAATGCATCCGCTTCAAATCGATACCTGTTGTTCTCATAAGACAAAAAATAATCACTTGATGTGGTTTTAACTTGTATGTTTTCAAAACCTTCTTCATACAATGCAGCTGATAGTTGATCCTGAGCAGAAGAAAATTTAAATGAAATTAGTAGTAGTCCAAATATGATAACTGACTTCTTCATGATAAAAAATTAAAGTACAATGAAGTTAAAAAAAAAGCTAGCACGAAGCTAGCTCTTTTTATTATATAGATAAATTATGATTAGTTTCCTCCTGAATCATGAGATCCTCCTGAATCATGAGATCCTCCTGAATCATGAGATCCTCCTGAATCATGGTCTCCTCCTGAATCGTGATCTCCACCTGAATCGTGATCTCCACCTGAATCATGGTCTCCACCTGAATCGTGAGAACTAGCTCCTCCAGTATGTGTACCAGAAGTTAATTGTTCTGCTAGATTTAAATCGTCATCTCCAACAGTGGTAATAGTTCCTCCAACGCTAGTTAAAGCAGCTACAGCGATTGAACCACCTGTAAGTGTTGCGTTTCCTGAAACAGATGCTAAATATGGAATACTTAAGGTTGCAGAAGCAGAACCTGTGATTGTCAAATCTCCAGTCACTGATTTAGCGTGGAAATTTACTGTAGTAGCTAAAGCAGCAACTAAAGTAAATCCTCCTGTTACAGCTCCTTCGTAAGCTACAGTAACAGTTGTTGCTTTTGGAGCTATAATTGTTAATCCAGATGGGTCAAAACCTTTACCAAAAGTAATTGCAGTTGCTAAACCAAAGTTTAACTGAGCAGTTTCAAGGTTGGTAAACGTTACTGTTCCATCAGAATTTACAGTTACGTCATCTGCTTGCGCAAATTGATCGTTTGTTTTTAAAGATCCAAAGTTGATAGTGATCGTTCCAGTAGTTCCTGATTTTGCAGTTGTACTAGCAGCAGTATATTCTACTAGTGTTACATCTCCAGTAAATTCTAGTGCACCAAAATCATAACCTCCATCGTAGTCAGCAACTAAATTGCCTACAGAAACTAAAGCAGAATCATCAACGTCATTTCCTTGTACAATGTAAGTACCACCTACATGAGTTAAAGCAGATAGATCAATGCTCGCATTAGTAATCACGGTTAAGTTTCCTACAACGATTTTCATTTTAGAAGTGAAGTCATTCACATCTGCAGCAGTCAATCCAGATGCAGTAGTTAAATGAATAGTAACATTTGCATTCACTACAGAAACTTTATCCCCTAATTGCTTAGCGAATTCTGCATCTTCAATGCTGTCAACAACGATATCCTTATCGTAAATACTGTCGTTTGATAAAATTCCATCAACAGTTGCCTGAAGAGCAGCAAGATTTGCTGAAACCGCGTCTAAATCAGAGTTCGTACCTGATAAAGTAGTTGATAATGAAGCTAAATCAGATATTACAGCAAGAACCTGAGCTTGCAAAGCATCAATCTGAGTATTTAACTGTGAGTTTTCAGAAGTTAAAGATGACAATGCAGCAGAAAGAGCAACAACTTGAGAATTCAATGCTGCTATTTGTCCGTTAAGAGCTTCTACAGCTGCTAATCGCTTACTTAACTCCGTTAGTTGTTGGTTGATGTCATCGAACTGATCGTCGTAATTTTGACAGCTCAACACAAGCAAACTTGACATTAGAATTAGAGATAACTTTTTCATAATTTTTATTTTGACTTTAATAATATACTTTATTTTGTGTGTTATCGTTAGTTTTATCAGTCAAAAGGCTGAAAAACAAATATAACTAAAGAAATTAACAATAGGAAAAAATTACAAACAATTTTCCAAGAGCTAATTAAATTAAATTGACTATTGTCAATGAAATTCGATATAAAATTAGTGCTTTTTGATTGACTTTTGTCATAATTTTCTAAAAAATTAATGTGATTATATTCTCATAGTTGTGATAGTAATTCATAATCACACTAAAATTTCTCAAATACCCAATGATAATGAAGATCGTGATTATTCATATCATTTTAGTATCTTCAAAAAAACAACTTCTATCTTTATGAATCATTTTAGTTTTACAATACTATTCTTCTTGTGTTTTAATTTCGCTCAGTCTCAGAAAAAAGAACAATTATATGACCTAGTTCAATATGCCCCCTCACTAGGATATTTAAGCAGTTCGTATTTTGAACAAACCTCTAATTTTAAAAAAGATCTAACTCTTTACGGAATTAGCTTTTTTTCAATGGCTACTACAGTAAAAAGTCTTAAGTATTTTACGCATATAGAACGTCCCGATGGATCAGATTTCAATTCATTTCCATCAGGACACGCTGCAGTTTCATTTATGGGAGCTGAATTAATGAGGTTAAAACACAAAAGGAGGGCTGAATTTTGGATTCCATCTTATGTTTTGGCGAGCATCGTTTCAATACAAAGAATCGAAAATCATCATCACCGGCCTCTTGAAGTGATTAGTGGAGCGCTTATCGGAATAGGAAGTGCACATTTAGGAAGATGGATTCAATCAAAAATTAGAAAAAATCAAAATAGAATCACCAATTAATATATAGGTATCCCTTAATCGTTCGTTCTAAACTGAACTGACGTATTCGAAGTACATAATAATACACTCCAACAGGAAGTTTTTCTCCATCTTTATCTAAGGCGTAAAAATAGTTTCCATCTTTTCCATAGGAATTAATCCTTTCAACTAAATCTCCATCTTTGTTCATGACAAATAGTTCATTGTCTGGATATTTTTCAATATTGCGGACTATAAAAAAGTCATTATCACCATCACCATTAGGTGAAATCGCATTAAAAACCTCTACATCACGAGCGACTAAAGCATTTGGATCTAATTTGTTTTTTTCTAAATAATCTGGAATACCATTGAGGTCAAAATCCAAACTATCATCATTTAGTCCGTTATTATTGGGATCTGCTCCTTCGTCCTTTGTCAGAAGCGTGTCTCCGTCATCGTCATTGTCAAATACATCTAAGTTGCCGTCCCCATCAGTGTCTAATCCAGCTTCAACTAAATTAATCAAACCATCACCGTCACAGTCCAATGACAGCCAGGCTTCTTGATATTCAAGTATGGTTCGATGATCCCAAATGAGATCACATCCCACCAAAGGGTCTGTGCCGTCTTGGATTTCTGTTCCATCGATAACGCCATCTGCATCGGTGTCAGAATTATATGGATCTGTATTATAAGTAGGCTCTACTGTGTCAGCTAGTCCATCATTATCGTCATCAGTGTCGAAGGAATCATTCATTCCATCTTGGTCAAAATCAGGACCATTATCCATGACTCCATCCCCATTAATATCAGAATCACCTTCATTTACAATTCCATCTCCGTCAATGTCATCATCCAATGAGTCCACAATCCCATCATTGTCAATATCACCCTCTACAATAGTAAGAGTCCCTGATTCATAAATGATCTCGTAATTCTGAGCAGTTAATCCACTGACTTCAATAGTGTATTCTCCTCCCGATAGTGCACTAACTGCTGAACCGCTAAACACAACCGTTCCTGACAAAACTAGCGAAGTTTCTCCCGCAACAAATCCCTGATAGGTAACCGTAAAATCTTCGAAAGTACTTCCGGTATAATTTACGATTTTATCATCTGCTGAAACATACAGCGGTTTTTTCAAAATCGATGCATTTGAGGTTGATTGTGTGCTAATTGAATAGTTTGAAGCCGAGGCACCGTTGAAACTGTGTATTAAATCTACTAGCTTATCTGATCCTACATCAGCTGTATCAAAAGTAGCGGAGGTGCTCAGTCCTATTTCATCTCCTTGGATTAGACCTGAATATACCACATCGCTCAAATCGACTTGAGCTTCTAATGTGCCATCATAAATTTTATCCTGAGCTTTAAAACCATCGATAAACAAATCCGCCTTTGTAATTTCCAATTGAGCTCCACTATATGAAATAGTGTAGTTAGTCGAGTTAAATCCGCTGATTTCAAAATTGTAGGATCCTACATCGATTGCCGATTGAGCCGGTTCACTGATGACTAATGCTCCAGAAAGGCTAAATTGATCTTCTCCATCAATAAAACCAGTGAATATTATAGGATAATTTTTATTGGGCTGACTGTCATAGATCTTACTTACATCCTGAGCGCTGATACTTAACGAAAGTGGGTTTATGATTCCGTCGGTACCATTAAAACTCACAGCACTAAGCTCGTAGTTATCCTTATCCACCCCTGTCAATTGAATCGCTGAAACAGCATAATTTATATTTATTCCAGCGATTGAACTCTGGTAAAGACCGTTAAAGGTAGCACTGAGATCATCTCCTAGTACAAGACCTTCTAAATTAAGATTGTCGACAGTTAAGGTTCTATTACCGTCATAATCTTTAGACGGTTCAATAAGAGTAGGCGTTATGGATTTAGGAAGCACTGTTAGGGATCCGGTGGTAATAATTGCACCTGAAAAACTACTAGAATTAATTTCTGCATCAGTTGTTATTATATCATAAGAACCAACATTGATATTGCCAGAAGTTGAATTCACAGAAGCAGAATTAGAATTAAGACCCAATTTAAATTGAACGGATCCTCCTATTCCATCATTCAGAGTGTAAAATCCAGTCTGTTGATCAAAGCTAGGTGGATCTAAAGTCACCACTTGAGATAATTGACTGCTGTAATAAGATCCCTGCATGGTGTAGGATGGCGTTTGAGAGTAGATGATCGATTGTGAATCTACATCAATCACGAGGGCATCTGCAGGAACTATAGTAAAATCACCAGGGAGGTAATTGATGCTATAATTTGTAGAACTGAAGCCTGAAGGTTTTAATACTGATTGATATAATCCAGGTGTATCCACCTCAAAATTCGTCCTTGTAATGATTAAACTTCCGTTTAAATCAATTTCAGATTCACCAGCAACAAAACCACTATATGAGACTCCATTATATCCAACTGGATCAGCTTCGGTAACGAATTTTGAATCGTCTAGGGCAGTTATATTGAGCAGTTTTTTCGATATTACACCAGAGCCATCACTCCAGCTTAAACTGTAATTTAGAGCTCTTGACCCACTGAGATCTAGAGATCCTCTTACGATGGATCGATTTCCAGCTTGAGCACTGTCATACAGCGGTGTTCCAACAACAAAAACATCATCTCCATTTACAAACGATCCAATTAACTCATATGCTGTTTCTTGTACGATTTGATTGGTGCCATCGTAAATCTTATCGATTCCAGACAATCCATTGATCTCAATGGGCTTAGGGGTGATTGACGCCGAGGAAGTCAACTGATCGCTGATCATATAATTGTCTAGATCGATCCCACTATAGGTAGTATTCAAATTCACCTTTTTATCTACTCCTACGGTTGAGTTTTCAAATTCACCTATCACTACAATTGAAACATCATCATCGAAAACAAGACCATTTAATAAAAGTCCTGTTAAATCTAATGTGGCAGTAGTATTTCCATCATAGACTTTATCCAGCGCCTTTATTCCAGATATGGAAAGAGGTTTTTTGCGAACGACAAGGGTCATACTAGCCGTAGCAGCCATGTAATTTGAAGTGGCCTCTTGAGTCAATTTAATGATAAGGCTTCCTGTTCCAATCACACTTAAATTCGACTGTTGAATTTGAGCGATAGCTGTGTTTTGAGATTCAAAAGTAACAGCACCTGTACTGGTGGAGCTATAGGTGAGTTCTAAATCAGCAGCCCCATAGATGAGCTCCACATCATCAAAAACAATTTGAGGCGTCGCTTTTTGGACCACAATCGTAAAACTAGCGGTTGCAGAACTGTAATTTGAAGTTTCTTCTTGTAGAACCTCGACAACAGTGGTTCCTGCTCCAACTATGGAAACAGTTGTTCCCTCGATAGAAACAATAGAAGGATCTAACACATTATAGCTAATGCTTCCATTTGAGCTTGAACTGATAAAATTCTGGTCTAACTCAAATGAGGAGTCCCCATAAGTAACTTCTATATCCGTAGTTGTTATCACTGGTTCGGCTTTTGAAACATAAAGTGTAGCTGTGACTTCTGATCCAAAATAATTTTGATCCTGTTCTTGAGTTAAAACGAGGGTGGTAGTACCGGCTCCAACAATCACTAAGTCCGTTCCACTTAAGGTTGCTACAGCAGGGTCTTCCACACTAAAGCTTATGGCCCCTAAACTTGTCGAAGAATAACTTAGTGGAATGGAAGCTGTTCCATAGGTAGCAAAATGATCTTCAAAGACAATCTCTGGACTGATTGCACCAACACTTAGTGTGGCACTAATTTCTAACGCATTGTAATTGACACTCTCTTCTTGTGAGACAATTATAGTCGTAAAACCAGAACCAACAATACTCACTAGTGAACCCGATACGGTTGCAATATTGTTGTCTTCAATTTGATAGCTAATTGCTCCATTGCTATTTGAAGTTGCATTTAAATTAAAGTCAGGATCCTCAAAGGAGACAGCAATATCTGCAAGTTCTAGGATGGGGTCGTCTTTTAAAACAGTCAAGGTAGCAGTAACGGTGGCAGCTAGATAATGTGGATCTTCTTCTAATTGTGCAGTCAAGACGACTGTTCCCGCTCCATTAATACTCAAAGACGTTCCTATAATAGAGGCAATAGTGGAATCTGCAGAAGAAAAACTAATCGATCCTGTACTCAAAGTAGTAGCTGAAATATTGATGTTAGGATCGTTAAAAGTCACTTCTATGTCCTCAAAGATCAAATCGGGAATCGCCTTTATAACTTTAATTATAAAACTTGTAGAAGCAGCTAAATAATTGGCGGTTTCAGCTTGATTAATAGTTACTGTACTGACTCCTACTTCTAGAGGACTGATCTGTAATTGTGCTTCATTTTCAGCAAATGGATAGGTACTAATTAATGCAATAGAAGCATCGCTTAAACTTATACTGAGTACTCCGACACTTGTGCTTTGAACAATTGCACTAATATCATTTGATCCGTAAACTAATTCTAAATCGTTTGGAGGAGCTAGTTGAGGAGCTATTTTATTAATCCTAACTGTAAAAGTAGCAGTCGTAGAGGAATAATTTAAACTGGCGTCTTGTACAACTGTTACAACAACTGTTCCTGCGCCTAGAATAGTAGCAGTTGATCCATCAATCGATAGCAACTCACTATTAGAAGAACCAAAATTGATCACACCGCTACTAGTGGTACTCAAAATTGCTTCCATAAGATCCAATGGATTACCTAAATAATCAACTGTAAGATCCTGAGTCGTTATGCTGGCCTCTATGGGTGTAACCGTTAAAAATATTGTATCTGTACTTTCCTCATAGGTGTCATCAGCGGATTGAACTACTGTCAAGGCTACGGTTCCTGCGTTCAGAGGGGTAATGGCACCAGTATTTGCATCAATGGTCGCGATGGTTTCATCTGCAGAATTATAACTATAGCTTCCCGTTGAAGAGGATTGTCCAATAGGGATGATAAAAGAGTCGGATCCATAGGCTACTGTTTGATCTTCAGCCCAGTATAAAGTATTTTCCAACGGCAAAACAGTCAGTGTTGCTGTGATACTAGCAGCTGTATAGTTCGTCGAGGAGGCTTGTGAAGCGGTGATGATTGCTGTTCCTACCGCTAAAACACTGATAATTCTAGTATTTGAATCTATCGTCCCAATTGAAGTTGGACTAATGGTATAGCTAAAAGTTCCTTCACTGTTATTAGTCAAAGGAGCATCAATTGTAAAATCATTTTGATCTATATAAACGGTGTAGTCCTGAAAAAAACTCAATGTCGTTAGGGTTGGATCATCGTCTAGGTTGGACAACACAAAATCTGCTACATCTTCAGCAGTTAAATTGTCATAACCTGAATCACCAGGGGCTTGTGGATCGCCACTTGTCAATGTATAGGTTATAGTCCCATCATCTATACTATCGTCAACACCATAAATTAAAACCGTAGTACTAAGCTGTGCATTGGAAAGTATAATGGTTGTGGAAGTCACTACTTCGGTAGGACTAAAACTCCCCTCGGTACCATCACTTATTTCTAGAGGCAGGCTCAATTCAACGTTATCTGTGAGTAACGTTGACAATATCCGAATTTGTAAACTTATACTGCCTCCGGATTCAGAAGTTTCAGACTCATTTAAGTCAATGTAGATTCCAGGGGGATCGGTGTCTTGGTTCGACATGGTTACGGTGGGCATTTGTCCTCCGTTGTAAAGTTCGTCCACTGAGGATACTACACCTGTAATTTGATAGGTTTGTGCTCCATCTCTAACGGATTCACCCTCGGACAAAGGATCGTCGATTCCAGTCAGGGTCACTGTTTGAGATACATTCCAATTTGCTGTCGTAAAGGTTAAAACCGAAGCACTCAAAGTAGCTTCTGTATCATCAGAAAGACTTAAACTGATGGTCACATCTGCAGTGGGTTGTGAGGGCAAGACCACTTCAAAAGAACCCTGATCACCATCCTCGTCAGTAGAAGGGTCGATTTCAGAAACTAATGGAAGAGATGCTCTCAATACGACAACCGTATAGGTTCTGGTATTGATTTGATTCTCGGCAATAACCTCAACAGAATAGGTGTTTATTCCTGAATTTAAATTCAATGTCAGCGAACTTCCACTAGTATAAGTTTCTCCATTGATGGTTATACTCGCAACAGAACTCGAAGCAACTGCTGTCAAAACTACTTGATCTTGATCAGCTCCAACCAATGCTTGATATGTAAGAATGGAAGGATCTGTAAAGGTTAAATTTGTATCAGTCACTTCCAAAGAAGCCAAGTCTGCATTGTCGTCTAAAACAGTAATTGTAGCCGTTGCTGTTTTAGTTTCAGTTCCTCGAACAGCTGTCGCAGTAACCGTATAGGAATTTCCAGCTTCAACCATGGTAGAATCAATTTCAAGAAGCCACTGATTGATGTTGATGGTCAATTGAGTATCTGTTACCGTATAAGTCTCGCCATTTAATTCAACAATCAGTGAATCAGTCCCTCCTTGGCTTCCTCCCCAGGTCCCTGTTAAATTAATTTCAGTGGTTGGATAGGTTCCATCATTAATCGTTGGGCGTATTAACTCAATCAACTCATTTACAGAACTCGTCACAGTAACTCCTAAATCCTCCCACGTGGTAGGATTGCTACAATCCACATCCCCAACTATTCCGCCTATATCTCCATTTGGATTCTCACTTGTTGAAGTAAATACATACAAGGTAATGACACTTTCTCCTGTGATATTTAATCCCTCAATATTTTGATTGACAAACTCTACCAGCGTAGTTTCTGATATGGCAAATTCTACCCAACCATCAATTTTACGATCCTCAGGTCCATCTAAATTAAGTTCTGTAGTAAAATCATCACTTTGTACATTATAAGTCGTTATAAATGATTCTCCGTCTTGTGGTTCAGTATCCTCTTTTAACCAAGATGTCGTACAGGGACTGGTACCGTCACCTGTGTCAGGTAAATGCAACGAAACTTTGACATCATTGTTTTTGGTTTTGGCCTCCACAAACAAATCTGCAATTTTATCACCGTTGACATCAATTCCCAAATAGAAGGAACTATTGGTAGGCACTGTTCCGTGCCTCGCTCTAAAATAATAAACAAATTCAGGGGTATCAGATCCTTCAAACCAGACCCGATCCCTTTGAGTTTGAAGCATTGGATTAGAAGCATTACCAACCAAATCGAGTGATTCTACTTGTGCTTGAGTATCATTAGACGCATCAAAATTATCCCCAGTTAACAAAGTGTACCAGGATAGGGTAGCATATTGAGGAAGATTGTTTGAGTTAATTTGAGAAATAGAATTAATAGCATCTCCTACAAAAATTTCACCTGATACATTGGAAGTAACACTTTTACCACTTTGATCTGTAACCACCACATAATAATATCCCCAATTAGCTGAACTATTATCAGGTGTATACATCGGTGAGTTTGCTCCACTAATTGGCATTCCATCTGTATTGGAGTCTTTAGAATTCACATACCATTGATACCTTGGAGTTCCTTCAATATCCGAATGAGCTACAGTTAAAGGAGTAATCGTCCCACCAATCGGTACAACTTGTTGAGCTGTTGATGGATGTGCAATAATTTCTAACTTATAGAAAGCAACCACATTGGAATATGCAATGTCACCAACTCCATCTTTTACGACTCTTCTGTAAAAGGTGGAACGAAAAACCGCTCCATCACGAATACCAGATTCTGTCGCTCCTGCAATTGTAGACCAACTTTCTGGGTCGTGAATGTCCTTTGTCTTTTGCCAATAATAAGTATATCCTTGGAGTGCTCCTTCTGCTTCTGATACGTTTTCAATATGAACTGGATAACTAAAATCAAAGTTAACTGAGGTTTGAGAAATCTCACTTATTTGAATCAATCCACCACTGAGTTCAACTGGCTTTGGATTGGAAGTAGATGCCTTTAGAATTCCAGATGTACTTATTAAAAGTAGCACTGCAACAAAGACAAGCCTTTGATGTATTGTTGTTAGTTTGTACATAATAGCTTCGACTTACCTCATGATGCTGATCGAAAGATACGAAAATATCATATAGCAGTTCGTAACACACGCATATGTCCCCTAATTATGTATGTAAAGTTCCTAATATTTAAAAAGTCACCAAGAGCTCTACTCTTCTGTTTTCTCGTTCCATTTCATCAGAACAATTTTCTTCTCTACAGTTAAATCTCAAATTAGTTTCACCTAATCCTTCAACTGTAATTGAAGCTGTAATTCCGTTTTCGATTAAGAGATCTCTAAAGAATTCCGCTCTCTTTAAAGATAATTTTTGGTTGTATGATGCTAAACCTCTTTGGTCAGAAAATCCTTGAATGTGCACTGAAGTAGCAGATGCTAATACTTTTAAATAAGCGTCTAACACATCTTTATCGATTTCAGTAGTATACATATCAAAATCAAATAAGATATCTGCTAATTCAATTTGCTGATCAATAGAAACTTCTTCAGATATGGTGCTTTCTAAAGAAGTCTTAACTTGTA
>Ga0181576_10003078_pt1 | contig 12337 bp, 7 predicted proteins | sample 101ome_22_FD_132464 | JGI IMG/M metagenome (GOLD analysis project Ga0181576, IMG submission 132464) | Coastal salt marsh microbial communities from the Groves Creek Marsh, Skidaway Island, Georgia - 101412BT metaG (megahit assembly) | ecosystem: Environmental > Aquatic > Marine > Intertidal zone...
ACCTTGACGGCCTTGGATACCTTGAGTTCCTGTAGTTCCTTGACGGCCTTGGATACCCTGGGTACCAGTCGTTCCTTGACGGCCTTGAATACCTTGAGCGGCTATTAAATCCCAATTTACACCTAAAGTAGATGTTGGTACATTGTTTAGATTACTACCGGTTAAACTAATGTAACTTGAACCATTATATTCGACTACGTCATTTTGACTATAAGATGTTGCTCCAGACCATGCTGCTTCCCAAATAAATCCTATACCTTGAATACCTTGACGGCCTTGGATACCTTGACGGCCTTGTATACCTTGGGTACCAGTCGTTCCTTGGGTACCGGTCTGTCCGGTTGGACCAGTAGGTCCGGTGTTACCTGTTATACCTTGACGTCCTTGTATACCTTGTGCTCCGGTGATTCCCTGAATACCTTGAGTACCGGTAGTACCTTGAGTACCGGTTTGTCCGGTAGGTCCTGTTGGACCAGTAGGTCCAGTATTACCCGTTATACCTTGTATTCCTTGAGTACCAGTAGTACCTTGAGTTCCAGTAGGTCCATCAGGCCCTGTTGGCCCTGTTCCTCCGGTATTTCCTGTTATTCCTTGTATACCTTGTCTTCCTTGAATACCTTGGGTACCAGTCGTTCCTTGGGTACCTGTTTGTCCGGTAGGTCCGGTTGGTCCAGTGTTACCTGTTATACCTTGTATTCCTTGAGTTCCGGTTGTTCCTTGACGGCCTTGGATTCCTTGGGCAGCTATTAAATCCCAGTTTATACCTAAAGTAGCTGTCGGTGTATTATTTAAATTGCTGCTAGTTAAGCTAATGTAACTTGAACCATTATATTCGACTACATCATTTTGACTATAAGATGTTGCCCCGGACCAAGCTGCTTCCCAAGTGAAGCCTATACCTTGGATACCTTGACGTCCTTGAATACCTTGGGTACCTTGACGTCCTTGGATACCTTGAGTACCGGTTGTACCTTGGGTACCTGTTTGTCCGGTATTACCAGTTGGACCAGTAGGTCCAGTATCACCTGTTATACCTTGAATACCTTGAGAGCCTGTTATACCTTGAATACCTTGGGTACCGGTTGTACCTTGAGTACCTGTTTGTCCGGTATTACCAGTTGGACCAGTAGGTCCAGTATCACCTGTTATACCTTGAATACCTTGTGCTCCGGTAATTCCTTGAATACCTTGGGTACCGGTTGTTCCTTGGGTACCTGTTTGTCCTGTTGGTCCAGTATCACCTGTTATACCTTGACGGCCTTGAATACCTTGGGTACCGGTTATTCCTTGTATACCTTGGGAACCTGTTACTCCTTGACGTCCTTGTATACCTTGTATTCCTTGTGTTCCTTTATCTCCAGTTATTGCTATAGAGAAAAATAGTTCATTTCCATTTCCTACGTTAGTCCAGCCATTTTTATCGATATGGGTTATATCTAACGTTCTCCAACTTCCATTATCAGTCTGGGCTGTTACGTAGAATTTATCGTAATATTGTTGGTCTGAATATTTTCTTACGGCTATTAAAGATTTATTGGTACTGCTTGAGGTTGTTAATTCATCCAATAAACTGGCAATACCTAACCCGTCAGCATCTGTTTCACTTATATAAACTTCAGTTGCTGCTGCAGGGTCTGAATTATTAAATCTTAAGTTTCCACTTCCAGGATCTGCTGATGTCGTAGATGTGGAGTAGTCGATTTTAAATCCTGTTGTATTTATACCATTTTCTCCTGTAATACCTTGACGGCCTTGGATACCTTGTCTTCCTTGAATTCCTTGGGTACCGGTAGTACCTTGAGTACCAGTTACACCTTGACGGCCTTGGATACCTTGAGAGCCTGTTATACCTTGTATACCTTGGGTACCGGTTATACCTTGAGTACCAGTTGTTCCTTGGGTACCGGTGGCACCTGTTGTTCCTTGAGTTCCAGTATTTCCCTGTACACCTTGGATACTGGCGGCCGGTCCTCCGTTTATAGAAACATCAATACCGGTAGCTAATGCCCCGGACTTTCTCATAGTTAGAACAACTGACTGGGTTCCGTCTATAAAATCTAGACTTCCGGAGGCTGGTATTATTTGAACATTTTTGGCCATCTAGTTATAAATATTTTTCTTCTTTGTATTCCACAACAAGTTTTTCAACATCTTTTCTTTCTCCGTATACAGTAAAGTGGTAGTTAGGAGTGCCGCAGGCACAACCTATAATAACCTGGTTATCCCTTATGTCTTCTATGTAATGCTGACAAGGAGAACCGAATGATGTTAAACTTACTGTTATACTTTCTTCTTCTACTAAATCTACCCAGTAATCTGGAAGATCGATTATGTTTGAGGTTGATTTTCCTCTATAGTATATTCCAATTTCAGGTCCCTCTAAAGATGAGTGTCTTAATTTATACCCTTCTTTTTCAGGAGTTGGATGATCAATTACGAAGTTCTTAACTGTTGCCGTTACTGTATCTACGTTTACTGCCGATCCGGGAATGGTTCCGTTTAGTGCTCCGGTTCCTAAAGTAATATTACCACCGTTGGTATCTATAGATCCTCCGGATGTATCAAGAGAACCTCCTCCGGTGTCAAGAGTTCCGCCTCCGTCCATGGTGATATTACCGCCTTGGGAGACTGTAAGTGATCCTGAGATAGAAGCATTACCGTTAACGTCTAGTTTTTCTGAAGGACTAGTAGTACCAATACCTACGTTGCCTGCATTTATAGTCATAGCTATACCACCTAGAGTATAATCGTAAAATCTAAGTGGATTGTTAGCAACGCTTCCGTCTGCAGAAATATAATGTACGCTTGTTCCGTTTTCTTTAAAGTAGAGAGTGCCAGCGTTAGCAGCAGCTGAGTCAAGGGTAAGTGTAGCTTCTCCGGTTGATTTAATATGTAACTGTGCTGTTGGACTCGCAGTTCCAATACCAACACGGTTATTAGTTGAATCTACATGAAGGGTATTTGTATCTACTGTTAAGTCGTTGACAACTTTTACGTTTCCTGACCCTGATACGGTAAATAATTCAACTCCGGATCCGTTATTTACTCTAAATATTTCATCTCCAATTTCATCAGTAACATCTAAAAGCTGTCCATTAGAACCGGAGACTATAAAAATAGAATTGCCAGAGTTTGAGTGCTCTAGTCTTGTTTGTGTATCAGAAGAAAATATTTTAGAATCTTCAACTGTTGTATTTCCTTGGAATCTTGTAACTACGTTAGCAGTTCCTGAACCGTCTACGGTTACAGGGGTGCCTCCGTTAAGTTGAAATCTATTTGTGACTGATCCTAAGGATAGAGTGTTGTCGGTTGTAGGCAGTATATCGCCTGATGTCTGTATACCTAGTGAGGCACTGATCGTGTTTAGGGTAGCATCGCTACCGGATATAATGACTTTTTTCCAGCTTGGCATATGTTTAATTACGGTTGGTTACAGAGCTTGTCCCTGCCCACTTCCCTTACGGGCCTATAATATCTCTTATAAATATGTATACTTATTTAAACCTCCTATCTAAAATGTCTAAATTACGTCTTATCTCATCAGCTGTCAATACCCTATTATATATTAGTAAAGCTCCCATTCTAATATCACCACCTCTATCATTAGAAGTAGTACCTGTTGAGCTAGAACCTAATCTAATAAAAGAATGAATTGAAGTTGAATTAAGAGCATAAGTAGTATCATTTAATGTACCATTATAGTAGTTAGAAGCAGTCCCACTATCAAATACTGAAACCCAGCTGTTCCAAGAACCCGTAGCAAATATGTTTCCTGTTTCATTTGCAAAATAATCATGATTACCTTCTGAACCGCCATCTGTTTCAGCTTCAGTGCTATAAAAACCATTACCTCCACCTCTTAAAGCCATATAGTTAGTGTATTTACCACCAAAAAATGCTTGTGAATTAGAATATTGCCCCGTAGCATCATAATCTGACCACCAATAGAACATTAATGTTGAGTCTCCATCACCTGCTCTAGAAATAGTTGAATCAAATTCTAGTCTTTGAACAGTACTATCAGATCTTACCCTAAAATAAGAAGCATCCCCGCTACCAGGGTCTACGTACATTGCAGAACTATCTAAAGTTCCGTTAATATTATTGCTAGAGGCAGCAGGTGCTATATTAGTAACTGATGTCCCTGTTCCAGGATAAGAGTTTTCGTCGTTAGGATCTAAAAATAGAAGAAGTCCGGGTTCAACTATATGTTGTAAGACTCGGCTAGTCCCTCCTGTAAGGACTGTACTCCCTCCTTGTAGTATTAATCCCATACTTATAAATATACCGTATATATGGTTAGAAGGCTACTTATTTTACAAACCTATGTTTAGGTTTTTCCGGTTCAGCTTTTAATTGATCCTGAACGTTTTGGATCTGGGATTTTTCTTCTTCTTCAGCTTTTTGAAGGGCTTGATATCCGCCGGATAATTTTTCTTGAAGGAGTGCTACTTTCATAGCATCTTTACCGTAAATTTGAATTTGATCTAAGGCCGAAAGTAAGACCTGATGTTCTACTATGTCTAACTGCTGTTCTAGGATCTTCATTATAACTTACTATGTGCTTCTTGTAGCTTGATTACTAGTTTATAGACTAGTTCCAATTGACGGCCTTTAAAAGATGCTTCACCTAGACCGCTTAATATAATTTCTAATTCCTGTTTAGACAGGTCAAGAGAGGTGTTGGTTACCTCTCCTGACTTATCGTTAGTTTTATTATTCTTAATTTTTCCTAATAACCCCATTGGTTTTAATATATAACTTTTTAACTAAGAAGGCAAATTATTCTTGCCTAATTTTATGAGTAGATGTAAATCTCTCCTGAGTTAACTTTTATGTTACCGTTTTGCTGATAAGCTGCAACGTCTGATTGACCGGCGTCGATGTCAACTACTGCTGCCATAAATGCTGCAGGAGTGTAAGCTGAAGCTGAAGCATTAAAGGCTGTATCAACTCCCCATCTTTCACTACTTACTCCATCGTATGCAAATACTGCTCCTGTTTTTCCTGTTGATTGCTGGATTACGATACCACCATCACCGGCTGATGTTGAACCAGAGGCAAGTAGTATAAATCTATCTGCAACTTCTAAGTTTATTGTATCTTCAAATGAAGCAGTTCCTCTTACGATTAAATCACCGTTAATGACTGCATCGTTAGTAACTGATAAGTTGTTTCCGATTGTTACGTCATCTGGTAATCCGATAGTAACTGATCCACCACCACCGACAGTTGTGAAGGTGTTGGTAGTAAGTTCAATTTCGTTACTAGTTCCGGCGAATGTAACTCCTACGTTACCTTGTGCTGCCGTTCCTGCTGATGTTCCATAATCTACTGATAAGGCTGTTCCGGCACCTCCTGATAAACCAGTACCTGCAACTGAAGTGTTTAATTGTGTTTCTGTAATTCCGGCATCGGCTACCTTGACTCCGCTAGCTCCTACAGATAGAGTAGATCCATCTGCTTCAACAGTTACTGTTGCTCCAGCTGAACCATTATAAGTAAAGTTTGCAATTCCGTTTCCGTCTACTAAGCTGTCTAAGTTACTACCTAGTGTTTTTCCAGATATTGTATTTGCAGCAAGTTTTGAAGTAGCAATGTTAGCGGATGCATTAATATCATCGTTAACAATTACTCCAGATCCGATAGCTGCTGTACCGCCGGCTGTAATTGTGATATCACCACTTACTCCGGCATAAGTTGAACTTGAATAGTAAGGAAGTAATGAACCAGAATCTACACTTAATGCTTTACCACTTTCAACTGCTAGACCAGATCCGGCGAAGTTAGTTGCTAAAGTTCCTAACTCTAAGAATTTACCGGTTACACCGTTATCATCACTGTAGAAGAATCGATCAGTACCTGAAAGAGCGAGGGTCTTTTGGTTTGTTGGGAAGGTTGCTGTTACACCAGATAATGCAGAACCGTCTCCAGTAAATGATCCAGAGAACGAACCTGATAAGCTAGAATTAGCACCTGTAAGTACAATGTCAGATCCTATACCGATAATGTCACCGGAAGAATTCATTGTAATACCAGTAAACGTAGCAGCTGCTGCTGTTGTTCCACCGATTACTGTATCATCTATAGTACCGCCGTCAATTGTTAAGTCGTCAGCTACATAAGTATCTGCGATTGCAGTACCTTGCCAAGTACCAGTTGCGATAGTACCTACCTGGGTTATATTACTACTTCCGGTAAATCCAGTAACTAAAGCACTAGGAGTGATTGCTCTAGTTGTATCTGTTCCTGCTGTTACTTCAGCAGCAGTTGCTAACTCAACAATACCTTTCTGAGTAGTACTAGCATCTTCACCAGTAATGGTAATCGTCCCAGAACCGTTGCTAATGTCAATACCTGTACCGGCCGATAGAGTTGCTATACTAGGAACTCCGGTACCGTCACCGATTAATAATTCACCGTCCTGTAGTACGGATGTTGCTTGAATTGCCCCGGTACCATTTCCAAAAAGGATACCACCGTTTGTAAATGTACTTGCACCGGTACCACCGTTAGGGACGGTTAGTGCGGTATCGAGCGTTAATCCTGATAGTTCTGCGGATGATCCGGAGACTATGACTTTTTTCCAACTTGCCATTTTATTTTCTTAGTTTTTTTATACGTTATTAATAAATAGTTAGGAGCCGAAGAAAAAATCTCCCGATCCTGAATAGAATATACCGCCGGCTACTGCCGAGGGTGTTGTGTTGTTTGTTTTTAAGATTGTTACTCCTTCGTTATTAACTTTAAACATATCTACTGATGCAGATTTGATTAAGAATATATCGCTAGATACGTCAACAGAAGCTGTTACTGATCCGGAGAATATTAAATTGTTAAAAGTAGATAATGGTAATCCAGTTAGTTGAGAACCATCCCCTTGAAAAGAGCCAGAAAATGATCCAGAATATCCTAGTAGTGTATCGTCAGCTATAGTCCTACCTACATACTGATATGTTGTTATATAAACATATTCAGAGTTTGTAGGTGCATCATTTTCAAAATTTAAGACACCGTACTTGTAGTTGTATGTGTAGTCAGTTATAGGACGTACATCTCCTGCACTCGGTTCAGAAGAATTTGTAGAGACAAAGACTCTGATATTATAACCAGGTGTAGCATCTTCAGCATTAGCATTTGCTAGAGCTGCTTCAGAGTACTTAGGGGATATAAAATCTGTTTTTTGATCGCTATTAATTAACTGAGGTGTTATCCCGTCTGCACTTCCGGTAGGATCTAAAAAGAACCAAGCTTCATTTGTTCCGTCGTTACCTTTTGTTAATTTATGACGGTACCAGTACTTAATTACTCCAGAAGTTTCCTCATGCTGGGAAGATCCGGAAAAAGGTAAAGAAGATGTTGGTATTAAGTTCTGTTGAGAATAGATTTCACTAGCATTTAAATCCAATACCCTAGTAAATGCCTCTTGAGTATCACCGAGAGCATTCAACGTAAAACGTCGACTTTGAAGGAGCAGGTTGGATTTTTTTTCTTTATTAGTTGCCATTAGCTATATGAAATCGAAATGTTAGTCACTGGTGAAATATCACCCTTGTATCTTAATATAATTATTAGATCCTGATAGGTTCCGTTTAAGAAAAATCCATCAGCATTTCTAACCGGCACTGTAGCCGTTAATGTTGATCCACTATCTGTAAAGCTTCCTCCGGAATTACCGTATAAGTCTATATCAGGTGTAAATGGATTTTGATGATTATCATTTGATACTCCGGTGGAGATTACGTTACTTATAGTATCAGTTACATCAAGCAATCTAGCTGTGGACTGTACATCAACTCCTACAGATTCCATAAGTATTGCAATACCTAATCCGGTAGAAGTTGAATCCCAATTTACAGCAGCTGCAGATGTGGATATTGTTAAGGTTATAGATGCTGCTGATGTTGCTGAGCTTCTCTGAAATGCTCTTGCGTAGAAACGATAATCTTCTGAACTTCTATCTGGAAGCCAGTATTTGTAAGTTCCTCCTGGTTTAACTAAGAAGCCTGGTTTTACTTGTAGGTCTAAATCTCCTAATAAGTTTTCTACTTGGAATGTTGTATCCCAGTTATCTCCGTTAGCATAAGATCCGGAAAGTAAATTATCTGATATATCCATCCGGAAATCTTCTCCAAAGAATGTCTCAGATCCTCCGGTTAATGTTCCAGGATCATATCCTTGTGCTTGTCCATAATACCCCATTGAACCAGAAGCGGATGGCTGTCCAAACGTTCCTGCTGCATGGTAAGTTGTATTGAAAGAGTTTAGATTAATCTCACTACTATTATTATTTCTAGCATAAGTAGTTAATCCAAAGTTATTATCTCCTAAACCAGTTTGATTTATATTATCAGAAGTTCCAGCATTAAACGTAGCACTTCCGGTTAATTTAATTATATCAGTTCTAAATGGAACCGTTCCTGTATTTCTTGCAGTAGTTCCGGTACTGTCAAATATAGCATTTGATGTTTGAACTGTTCCTCCATTGGTAGAAACTGAAGTTGTTCCTGATAGACTTACAAAGCTTGAATCGTCTAGTATTCTAGAGATCGTAGTAGAGGAAGCATAAACCGGATCAAATAAGTCAGAAACTGAGCTTGATAACGCCCAAGTTGCAGTCTGTAGGTAAGGTGCACCTGATAATGATCTGGATGTTGCTGTTAATGGTTCAGTTCCTGCTCCGGTAAAGGATGGAGAACTGTTTGCAATATTTCCATTTATAGTACTAACCGGTGCCCAGAATATTTCTTCAGTTGCAGCTTTGAGCGGGCTGTAATCAGAGCTTCCGGAGGCAATTGCAATAGATGCAGAAATTTGATACCATCCAGATGAACTTACATTAGTAAAGCTCCTTCCTCCGTTATAAAGACCGGAAGAATAAACTGCGGCAAATTTACCATCTTGATAAGCTGCCGGGATTACTGAAGGATTGGCTGTTTCTATTTTACCTAGGGTCAATCCGTTTGAAGTTCCAAAAGAATTTTGAGTTAGTAAATTTTCAGATTGAGAAACGTCTGTCTGAGTCTTGCTATTGTTATCGCTGTAGAACCAGTTTATAGTTCCGGATACGTTAAAGTCGGTAGGACCTCCACTAGTTAGTACTCCTAGTCCAAATAATTGTGAATCGTTAGAAGAAGATACATTTGTTGATCCTCCAGCTACCGAACTATAGCTTATACTGTAACTTGAATTACTATATAAAGTTTTACCTGGGAATAAAGTTCCTCCTTCTGATGCAAATCCTTGACTAATTAGATAATCAATATCACTATTAGTATTATCTTGAGGTACATAACCTGCCCTAATAGTGCTTGTACTAGTGTTAGATTTATTTTCAGTTATACTGTTATATACTTTTGTATTTGGTGATGCGTCAGGTGCAGAGGCACTTAATAAACCAGCTATAAATCTTAATACTTCTGATACATCAGAGTTACTATCAAAGTTATTAAAGTAGGATCCTTCTAAGTTTTCCTGCCACTGATTTGAAGTAGGGACTCCTGTATTTATGGACTTACTAACAGTAAGCTTTCCAGTATTGTTTAGAGATAGTAAAGTACTTGAACCGCTATCTACGGTAAAGTTAGTACTTCCTACATCAACAGATGCTGTTACTGATCCGGTAATTATTGAGTTAGTTCTAGAAGCAGGATCACTACTTACTGTTATGTCGAAGGTTGTTTGATCTCCTTTAGTAAAGGTGATTGTGTTATCACTTACAGAAGCAGTTAAGACGTTTAATAGAGCTAAAGAAGCAGTATCAGCGTAAGAAGAACTTACTTCCTTGATTATTTCATGAGATGCACTTACAGCATAAGAGGCTGATATAGCAAAAGAAGACGATACTGCCTGTAGTACGTACGAAGCTGTTTGAGCTGTTTCTACGTACGAAGCTGTATCTGCTTGTACTGCATGTGAAGCACTTGTTGCTAAAGCTACTGTTCCATCTACATTTGCACCTTGTACGTATGAGGCTGTATTTGCTGTTGTGGCTGTAGTAGCGTTAGTTGCATTTGTAGCATTTGCTACTGCTCCATCTACATTAGAACCTAATACATAAGAGGCTGATGTTGCTAATGTTGCTGATGCAACTGTTCCATCTACGTTTGCACCTGTAATATAGGATGCTGTAGTTGCTGTTGTTACAGTACCGTCTACATTTGCTCCTGCTACGTAAGATGCTGTGGCGGGTGTATCTGCCGTTAAAGAGCTATCTGCTTGTACTGCATGAGATGCAGAAGTAGCAGTAGCCACTATTCCATCTATGTCAGCTGCAGCAACGTAAGAGGCTGTATTTGCAGTAGTAGCTAAAGTAGCATTTGCTACATTATTTACTGTTACTGATTCTGTTGTACTGTCTCCCTGGTTAAAAGTTATAGTAGCATCTGATATACTACTTGATATGTAAAAGCTACCGGTGTCTATTATTGCTGCAGAAGCTGTTACTGCTGAGATGGTTATATCTCCTGTAGCGGAGGATACTAAAATATTATCACCGGCTATAATAGAAGTTACTCCTCCGTTTTCTGCATAAGAAGCTGAAGTAGCGTTAGCTACTGTTCCGTCTACATTTGCTCCTGCTATATAACTAGCAGTATTAGCTGTAGTTGCAGTCGTTGCACTATCTGCTTGAACTGCATGACTAGCTGATGTTGCTGTAGCAACCGTACCGTCTATATTATCTGCAGCAATATATGAAGCTGTATTTGCAGTAGTTACATTATCTACTTCTATGTTAAAGGTACTACTGTCTCCTTTTTCAAAAGTTATGGTAGCATCACTTATAGATGCTGTAGTAAGTAAACTTCCAGTAGGAGTAGTAACAGCAGATCCTGTATCAACAGTAAGATCGAAAGTACTTCCATCTGCTTTTTCAAAAGTAAGTACGTTGCTATTTACAGATCCTGTCAGTAACAGTGATCCAGTCTCTACTTCTCCTCCTGGTATATTTACATTAAAGGTTGTTGAATCTCCTTTAGTAAATGCTAGATTTCTAGTTCCTTGGTCAAACGATGCTGTTAAGACGTTTAATAGAGCAAAAGATGCTGTATCTGCGTAAGAGGAGCTTATTTCCTTAATTATTTCATGAGATGCAGAAATTGCATATGAAGCTGATAAAGCTTGGACGGCATATGATGCAGTTGCAACGAAGGATGCTGTATCTGCTTGTACTGCATGTGAAGCACTTGTTGCTGTTGTAACCGTACCGTCAATATTACTTCCTAGTATGTAGGAAGCACTTACAGCATTTGTTGCATTTACGACTGCTCCGTCTACATTAGCTCCTGCTATATAGGAGGCTGTATTAGCTGTCCCTACATTATCTACTACTATATCAAAAGTACTACTGTCTCCTTTTTCAAAAGTTATAGTAGCGTCTGAAATAGAGGCGGTTTGTAGTAACGAGCCAGTTGATGTTGTTACTGCTGATCCGGTATCTACAGTGAGGTTGAAGCTAGAGCCGTCTCCTTTTGTAAATGTTAAAGTATTTGAAGTTACAGATCCAGTTAAGACGTTTAACAAGCCTAAGGAGGCTGTATTAGCAAAAGATGCTGTAATTGCAGAACTAACACTTCCTACTACGTTAGATCCAGATACAAAACTTGCTGTCTGTGCAACTACAGCTAAAGAAGCTGTTATATCTTGACTACCGGTAACTCCGGCGAGAGGTACCTCGTGATTATCTATTTTTAAAGTTACTAAGCCAGCATCGTTAGTTTCAATAGTTAAAGGGTAAACTGTAGATTGACTAACAAAGTATATTGTAGAATCTCCAACGTAAAGATCTTTCCATGCATTAGTCGCACTTCCTAAAGAAAAAGATGATATTCCAGTTCCGGAATCGACATTAGGAAGTAAACTTCCAGATACTAAGAAGCTTCCAGATAAAGTTAATGTTCCTGTTGAATCATCAAATAAGAATAAACTACTACCAGATACTGTTGCACCGTCTTTATTATACTGTACAGCTTGTATAGGGCCAGATGCTTCTGCTGATCCAGTAGGTCCAGCAGGTCCTTGAGGTCCTACAGCACCCTGAGGTCCTTGAGTAACAACCTGGACGACTTGGGTTTGGCCTTCCTGGATGATTATCTGATTGGGATTTGTATATACGCTATTGCCTGCCATTAACGGGTTACTTCATTACTTAGTCTCACTCTTCCTTCTATAAGTCTGATTGTATAAGCACAATCACCGGATCCAGAATATAACTCTAAATCATAATGTGCATCTCCGGACCAGCTTAAATCTGAACTAGTGCAAGAGGCTATAATTACTCCTACAGTTCCTGAGGTCGGGGGAAGATTATCGTTAGAACCAGAAAAATGAAGACCGG
>Ga0181576_10003081_pt1 | contig 12329 bp, 10 predicted proteins | sample 101ome_22_FD_132464 | JGI IMG/M metagenome (GOLD analysis project Ga0181576, IMG submission 132464) | Coastal salt marsh microbial communities from the Groves Creek Marsh, Skidaway Island, Georgia - 101412BT metaG (megahit assembly) | ecosystem: Environmental > Aquatic > Marine > Intertidal...
GTCTCCCGCGCGCCTTTGATTTAGTACCTTACCGCCTCGCCCCCTTGAGCAGATAACTGGAAGCACGATGGGCTCCGACACGAAGAGCGGCAAGAACCCGTCGGGCTCGGGCTCGGCGTCATTCTCCGTTTCCAAGGTGCTCGCTCCTGTCGACTTCTCAGTGCCTCTCTTCGCCTTCCGTGGCGCGTCATACCGGTGGCATGTCACGTCGAACCTCTTCTTTTGGGTGCTGATTTGTCTCTTTTCCATGGTCGACTACGACCTTCACCAGGGAGGTTTCGGCGGGATCGAGATTAACCGCAACGCCAAGGCCATGGCCATTGCCATTCCCTTCTGGTGGATCTTCCAGTTGCTCGTCGCGATGGTGAAACATGAGGCCGCCAAGGCCGTCGGGGTGGACCCCTCGGTGCCCGGTGCCAGGCCTACGCCCGCGTCCATCACCCTGCACCCGTTCGGTCCCCTCGGGCACCAGGGCCGCTCGGCCAGCTTTGGCAAGGACGCCGTCGTTGCCTTCAGCTCCGTCGTCGCCTGGGGGTTCTTGTTTTTCTTTTTCGTTTTGGTCAGGATGGGCGAAAATGGCTCCATGAGGTACGCCGCGGGACCCTTCCGCCCCCTCATGGATCTGAATAGCAGCCTCGGTTGGGCCTTTGTCGATGCTCTCGTCCTCGTGTGCGGCAACTCCTTCCTCGCCGCCGCCCTTCTGCCCGCCTGGCCCTTCGACGGACTTCGCTTTGTCGACGACTTTGTTGGCGCCCTCGGCGGCAGCCTCGTCGTCCGGTGCATTGTTCTCGGCATCTGGGGCTTCGTCGTCAGCTTTCTCGTCCTCCTCTGGGGATCCGGCGTATTCGAGGAGCCTTGGGCTCCGGTCATCACGTGAGTCAGTCGACACGGGGCCGGCGTCGAGACATCTGACGACATGCGCCTCCCTCCCGCTCGCTGCCAGCACTCCCAACCCCCACCCCCCCCCTCCCCCACCCATGCCTATCCCCAGCTTCGCGGGCCTGTGGGGTGTCTTTGCCGCCGGATGGATGGTGTACCTGGCCTTGGTCAAACAGCACGGCTCTGCGCCCTGCTTCCAGTTGACGGGCGGGGGAAGCACAAGCGGACCGACGGGCCCCCGGGCAGTCTGACTGAAGAGGACTTCGAAGCCCATGAGACAGCCGGCCGCTCGAGGGGGGGACCTCGCCCACAGCGTCATAGTTAGGGGGCTGGGGTCGGGGTCGGGGGGGTGAAGAGGCTTTCTCTCCGGTGCGCGTCCTTTCTTCTACCCCCTCCTCAGTCAAGCACCTTGTCCGTCTTCTTGAGGTAGCGCACCTTCTTCCCCCCCTCGATGCGCGTCCCCACGCGACTGCGCACCTTCTTTTCGGCGTCCCAATGCATTACGTTGCTTGACGCGATGGGCCCCTCACGGCGGAGAATCTCACCCGTCTCGCCCTGCACGCGGGGCTTCTCGTGCTTGGTCACCATGTTGACGCCCGACACGACGACCTTGCCCGTCTTTGGGTAGACCTTGGTTACGTCCCCCACGGTGCCCTTGTCCGCTCCCGCCACCACCACCACCTTGTCGCCCGTCTTGACATGCATGTCGTGCTTGATGGGCTTACCGTTCTTGGTCAGGGGGAGCTTCTCCCACTTCTTGCCTGGGCCAATCATGGCCGCGCAGGACACCGACCGCGCAGCGGTCGACGTGCCCGCGGCCTGCGTTGGACGATGGAGTGGCGAGGGGGAGACGGGGGTCGGGGCTCGCACTGTCGCGGGATTTGGGCTGACCGCGTCAGCGCGGTCACATTCAGCAGGGTTAGGCAGACCCGCAGACGCGGTTTTCGTCAAGGACAAGGCCTCGCAACGACAATGACGCCATCCACGTTCCGATTCACGTAAACACCGTCCGAAGCGGTGCGCGCACGAGCCAAGACGACAGGACAAAGGGTCACCGACGAAACCCGAGACGCCTGGTCAACAGTGCAGCGCATCGAGCGGCTTCTGCAAGGTCGACACTCCATTGCGCTCTTAATCGAAGCGGGAGGCGCAGAAGCACCCGGAAAGAGCCGCAGGAGGGCGAGAAAGAGGGCCGTCACCCCGAGAAGGGCAGCATTCGGTCGAGTCCATCGTCAAGCGACCCGACAAGAACCATCGCTATGGCAAGGGTCGGATGCAGGCGCCGGGCAGACGCAGCAGAGTATACAAGTCGGCCTGGAGTGAGCCTCAGCAACGGCGCCAGCCGCCACTGCGCGGGCGAAACGGCTCGCCGTCGGGGTCGCGCGGACGGAAATGGACTGCATGGCTCTTCTCTGTGACCAGAGCCGAGCCGGGATGCTGCGGGGGGTACGAGGGGTGACAAAGAAGCCTGCTGCTTGCAGGCGGTGGGCTGCCTGTCGAGTCTCGTGTCGCGGAGCAAGACGGCCCCCATGGCCACGATGAGGGATGAGGGATACGGAGAGAGTAGGCCGGTTCGTCGGGTTGTGGTTGGCCGCCGCGGAGACGCGTCCCGCTTCGTCAGCAGTGAACGCGTGCGTACCTGTTCCTGGCCCTAGCGGTGTCCAGCGATGGGTGGGAAGTCCAGCAAGGTCAAGGGGAAGGCGAGCTAATGGTCTTGAGTCGTCGACGCTTCGTGAAGCCCGTTCCACCCCGACGCGCTCCCATCCCGGGCCAATCCCATCCCGGCAGCCACGACGACAGCGTCAGTGCCCTCCTAGCCCCACCTCTCCACCTCCCCACCACCATCCAACCACCTCCCCAGACCAATGTGATCGTGGTCGGCCTGGACAACAGTGGCAAGACGACCGTTCTGAACGCTCTGCGCGGTACCGGCGGCCCCACAGGCGCGACGGGCGACACAGTCCCTACAGTCGGCTTTCAGCAGGAGTCCTTCAAGCGTGAGGGCCTGACGTTGACGGCCTTCGACATGTCCGGGGCCGGCAAGTACCGCGTGCTATGGGAGAGCTACTACCGCGACGCCCACGCCGTCATCTTTGTGGTCGACGCAGCAGACACACTGCGACTCGCCGTCGTCCGCGACGAGCTTGCGGGCCTCCTCGCCCACCCCGACCTGGGTCCTGGCTGCCCCGTGCTCTTTCTCGCCAACAAGACGGACCTGCCGAGCGCGAAGGGCGCCAACGAGATTGCGCGGGCCCTCGAGCTCGAGGGCGTCCGGGGGCGGCCCTGGCAGATTCAGCCATGCTGTGCCCTGCGGTCGGAGGGGACGGCCGAGGGCTTTGCATGGCTTGCCGATTCCGTGCGCAAGGTCCGGCTCGGGGAGCGGGCCTGAGGATAGAAGGATGACGGAGGGACGGGGGTCCGATCGCTTTGAACGCTTTTTCTACGCTGTCGCGGTGCGAAAGGGCTCCCATAGCCGCACCCCCGGCCGCGAGGGCTCCCGCGGCGCAGCGACCGATAGCGTGACCGGGACCAAGGGGGGCCGCGAGGCTGAGGCCCTCACCGCGGCAGCCAGAGCCTGGGCGGCATCAGCCGCGCTGGTGTCGTCCGCCGCGGCCCTGGCGCGGTCGTGCTCCCGCCGCGACGGGGCCCGTGCGTCGTCCTGGGCAAGGGTCACCTCAGCCCGGAGCCGCGCAAGCTCCACGCGAGCGGCCCGCAGGTCCCCCTCGAGCCGCCGCACCCGTACCCCCGCCTCACGACCCAGCTCACCCCGCAGGCCCCGCTCCTCGCGCAGCTCAGCGGCCGCCCGCTCGGCCTCGGCTTTGGCCGCCTCGGCCTCGGCCCCGCGGCGGTTGAGATCAGCCCGGGCCATGCGGTAGTCGGCCTCGCGCCGGGCCAGCTCAGCCTTGAGCTGGGGGATGACGCCCGTCGCATCCGACGCCGCGCTCTCGTTGGCCGCCGCCCTCGCCTCGGCGTGGGCCAGGGCGCCCTCGGCCGTCTCAGCACGGCCTCGAGCCTCGGCCTCGCCCACTCGCGCCCGGGCGGCGGCCACGCGCTCGCTCTCGGCCTCGGCGCGGGCAGCATCGGCGTCAGTGCGGGCGGCAGCCGCCTCGGCCATTGCCCGGGCGCGATCGGCCTCGCCCCGCGATGCCGCCAGCTCCGAGGCGTATAGCACGAGGGCTCGAACGGCCCCGACAGGCAGCGTGGGCAGGAGCGCCGAGAGCGATCGGCGGTCGGCCACGGGGTCCGGAGAGGGTGCACCGGCCTCGCCCGCATCGGCCCCGCCTACCGTGGGGCCACCATGTTCCCCGAAAAAGGCCGAGACGTAGCGAGCCGCGTCGCGCCGGTCAGCGAGGGCTCGTGCCAGGGCCGCGGCCTTCGTCTGGCTAGCGTCGAGGAGGGAAGCGGCCTCGGCCGCCGCCCGCACCGTCTCGGCCAGGCGCGCCCTCATGGCCTCGGCCTCAGCCCGGGCCCCATCAAGACCGGCACCCCACGCGGCGAGCTCCCCCGCCCGGGCCCTTGCCTCCTCGAGCGCCATCTCCGCCTCGGCCAGGCGCTCACCCAGGGCCCGGGCCTCGGCGCGCGACGCGGCGAGCTCGTCGTCAGACCGGCCGGATTCGGCGTCGAGCCGGGGCTGGGCCTCGGCAAGTGCCGCCGTCATCTCGTGCAGCCGCCGCGACGCCGACGACCGCACGCCCTCGAGCTCCTCCCGGAGCGCCGCGGCCTCGCGCCACCCCTCATCCGCCGCCTCGGAGATGCCCCCGGCAAGCGAGACCCATATCTCGCGAGCGCGCGGCCCGGGCGGTCCCAAAGAGACGGCGGCGACCGCCTCAGGCCCGCCGAGCCGGAAGGCCTCACGGCCCGCCGACGTGAACCGGGCGCCAGGGGGCGGGGCGGGGGGTGGCGCGAGGCGCAAGGGCGAGGCTCGGGGACCCGGCGATCCGGGAGTGGGGGGCAAAACTCGGGCGGGGTGGGAGGGCGACGGCACGTCGGTGGCCGCCGCGTCGACGACAAATCCTCCTCCAAGGGGGGACAGACGTGAACGCCGTACGGGCGACGCCCCCGCCGCCGTCACCGTCTCATCCGCCCCCGTCACGGGCCAGCGGTCGCCCCCAGGGCGCGGCGACGACGCCACGACGGATCCGGTGCGCATCGGCGAGTCCGCGGAGGAGCCCCTGCCTCCGCCCTCGCCGAACCCACCTGCCATCGAGCCCCCCCGTGCCCCGCCCTGCCTCTGCACTGCAGGAGAGGGGCGCGAAACTGCCTCAACCGCCGCCGACACCGACTCGCGGAGCTCGGGGGGCCAGTCGCCGGGGGGGGGCGCCACCGCCGAGAGCGGCTCCGCGTGGTGGGGGTCGGCGGCAGCCCCGTCGGCATCTGCTGCAAAGGAGCGCAAGCCTCCGGTGATGCTGCCAAATGAGTCCTTGCCCTCCCCCTGCCCCTGCCGCGCGCTCCACCGGCGCGGCGAAAAGTCGGGGTATTCAGTCAAAAGTCGCTTCATCCAGTCATCCTCCGCCTCGGGGGGAGTAACGGCCGCGGTCATCACGGCCTCGTCTTCGGCGTCAAATTGCTGCCAGCCCTCTGCAGCGCGGGAACTGGCGTCGTGGCATCGCGGGTCGGGGACTGCCTTCGCGTTGATAAAAGAAGAGGACAGGAGACGCGCGATGTGGTTACTTCTTGGAGTCAATATTTTCCCTCTTCCTATGCGCGACTCGCCGGAAGAGCTTCCGCGGGTGAGACGGGCCGGCGTCGAGCGCGTCCTAGCTGACCCTCCTCTCAGACTGGCGCTGCCGCGGTCCTCACCACGAGGACGAAGCGCCGTCAGGATGCGATCTGTCTTTCCGCGTTGCTCGCCGGGGAGCGAGGATGAGCGGATAGTCCTCAGTAGTCCTCAGTAGTCCTCTCAAGCGAAGACGACAACGCAGAAGGACGCCACGATAGGCCGACGACGGCTCTTGGCATCGCAGTCGGGCCCTCGCGACCTCGAGAAGAGCAATGTCTGAGGTTCTGGGCCCTCGTGAGCCCTCCGCCGAGACCGCCGCTGCTGAGGCCGCCGCCGCAGCAGCGGCCTCGTCCCGCGCCGTCGGCCGCCCTGGCGTCCACCTTCTGGGGCCTCCCGAGCGCCGCCGGGTATTCGAACGGGGCCATGGACCCCGCGACGACCCGTCCCTACCGACACTCGACGACGTCCCGAGCCCCGGGCGACCACGCGACGAGCAGGGCTACCTCGCAACACGCCACGCCGCCGGCCTCCCGGGCGCCCATGAGGCCGCGTTGGCTACGCCCTCGTGGCTGGCCGAGAGAGGCTGGGAGACGCCGTCCGTGTCGGGCCGCGACGTCGCCGCCACCGCGCAGACCCCGAGCCGCCGTCTCCGCCGCCGTGACGTGGTCGCTGCCACGCCCGATGTGGCACAGACATGGCGTGGGCGCCGTGTCCTTGAGGACGACGAGTTTTCCGCGCAGGTGGCCACCATCGTACGCCGGGACTTCTTTCCCGACCTTCCTTCGCTCCAGGCATGAGAGAGAGCGCGCGCAAGAAGGAGAGAGACGCCAGCGCCGTCTGTACGACCACCATGACCTGGAGCCAAACCCTGCCGCCAACCCCACCCATCCCCCCCCCCTGTGACCCCCAGAATAAGCTGGACTGGCTGCGAGCCGTGCGCACCGGGGACCCCGCCGCCATTGCTCGTGCCCAGACAGCCATCCTACGCCGGCGTGCCGTCCCTGGCGACGAGTGCGCGGGCGGCGACGCCAACGATGCCATCTCTCTTAATCGCTTCATGGCGACCCACCAGTCCGAGGAGGCCGCCGCCTTCCACGACGCGGTAGACGCGTCCGACGCCCGCCGATGGGCCCGCATGGCTTGGGCCTGGAGGGCCCCGGGCCTGCCGGGGCGCGTGCCGGGGCAGCGCGAATGGAGGGGGGTTGGGGGTGGGGGGCAAGCGACCCGCCCTGCCCCAGCTGTCCTTGCCGCCGAGGCCGCGGCTAGCGTCGCGGCCCCCTCGGCCGGGCCGGGGGCGCTCGCCGTGCGCAACCCTGTCTTCTTTGCCGCAGCGCAACAGCCTGACACGGGGGCGGGAGCGAGCGCGGGTCCATGGGCGCTCGCCGCCCCGCTACGCCCAGGCGGGATGCGGCCGTGGGCGACGCGCCTTGCCAGCCAGGGTGGGGGACCGACGTGCCGCGGGGCCTTTGGCGAGGCCGGGGGCGCTGGAGGCGGTCTCATCGCCAGCGGGCAGACCACCCCCGGCATCGAGACCCCGGGCGGCGGGTCGTCCGTAGCTCAGGGAAGCCCACCACCTCCTCATCTCCCACGACTGACCGGCGGCTGGTGCGGGCAAGACCGGTGGGCGCCGAAAGGCGCCAACGCTTGGAGCCGCGTCGAGACGCCTCGGGTTGAGCCAGGCGGGGAGGACGAGCCCGGCATGGGGCTCTTCACATGGGGCGAGGTTGGCGCCACGCCTGTGCGCCTTGACGACCCCCACCCACCTTCCAAGTGGGGCGGAGGGTACCAGCCCCCCGAGACGCCGCATCGGGACGTTCTTGGACGGCAGCTCGCGCGCGGGACGGGGCGGGGGGGGCGTGGTGGTGGTGGCGGCAGCGGCGGTGGAAGCGTTGGTGTCGCCGGTGGCATCACAAGGCCAGGCGGCAGGGGCAAACGGGCTTCATCGCCGATGCCGCTGTCGGATGCCGCTCGGCGCCTGGCCAGTGGGCTCCGCACGCCCTCTGGTGCACGGCTGCGGTCGAAGCCGCGGGTCAGCGGGGGCGGAGCAAGAGCAACGACGGCCCTGGGGGGGGGCGGCACGGTGGGTGGCGCAACACCGCTTCTCCCACCGCGGCCGCGCCCAGCAGAGTGAGGAGATGGAAAGCGACGTGGCTACAGGATGCCGTTCAAATCGCGCAAATGTCGCTGTCTCCTGTCTCGCTTCACCCGCGCGCCTCGAGGTGGTCGGCGAGCGCCTCTACCCCCGTGCACAGCGAAGCGACGAGCTGCCCCCCAGATTGGGGCTCGTACCGACGAAAGACGACCTCGCGCACTACGCCGTCAACGCGGGCACCCTCCCCGTCAGCCGGCCCAAGCCACTTGGCCGCAGCCTCCTCGGCATCCCGCTCTGTCGCCCCGCACCCCATCATGCTCGCGAGATCGCGGGAGGACACCCGGTCAAAGGTGCGCGCCACCATGTCGAGGTTGTGGGCCTGCACCGACCGCACCAGGGCTGACCGCCCGCCCGGCTCGTCCTCGGTGCGTTGGTGGTCGTTGAGCCCTTCTTCGAGCATGGCGATCTCTTCGGGCGTGGGCGCCAGCAGAAGACCACCGCCCGGATCCCCCATGCGCATCACCAGGACGCCAAGGGCGCCCTGCGCAGCCACTCGGGAGTCCGCTGCGAGGTCGGCGAGCAAGCGGGCGCGACGGCCGCCGGCGTCGGCCCGTGCAAGAACTACGCACGCGCACGCCATTCGGAAACTCTTGTCCTTCTCCTCCTCGGACACCAGGTCGGTCTCGGGCGTTCTCGACAGGCGGAGGTAGCCATCCGCGGCGTCAAGATACTTTCGGCGCCTGTCCAGGCACATGGCGCGGGCTGACCAGTAGAGAATGAGCTGGGCCCGCTCCCCCGCATGGCAGGCGCACGCGATGGAGGCGTGGTCGTCGGCGGCGGAGCCGGCGCAGAGGGCGGCGCGCTGGGCGGCGTGCCGGTCTTCGACGGCCCGGACGAGGGCCTGGACCGATCCCTTGCGCAGCGTCTCCTCGGCCGACAAGTGGTCGCCTGACTCCAGATAGAGGCGCCCAATCTGGACTAGGATGTGGAGACGCCAGGCGACGGGGTCCGTGGGGACAGGGCCGCCGTCCGGGGCGTCGGGATCGGGTGGTGGCGGGCCGGCACCGTCGAGGTCTATCTTACCAAGCAGAACCGCCGCTTCCCGGAACTCCTCTTTCTCCACCAGCGCGTCGGCCCACAGCTCCAGCAGGCGCGCGATGGGCGCCGCCAGACGCCCGCCGGCACCGGTCTCGCGCGGCGCCACAGCCGCCATCGCTGCCCTGGCCACGGTGGCCTTGTCCGAGGGGCTTGACACCCCGCGCAGCCGGTCGACCAGCACCGTCAGCAGGCCAGCGGTGGCAGTCGCCGCGACTTCTGGGGAGGGGGGGGGGCACGTCATGTGGCCAGTTGGGCGCAGGCAGAGGGTCCAGAGCGCGGTCCAGCTCTGTCACTCCTCGCCGCGAGGCGGACAATTGGGAAGCGACTGGGATATCTCTTCGCCATCGCGTAGAGACGAGGCGTCCGCTTCGCCGCACCCCACGCCTTCCCCGCGCCAGCTCGACCTCGGAGGGGGGCACGCCGCGCCCGCCGCTGCTCCAGCTTCACCCGGGCAGCGGCATACCGCGGCCTCGCCGCGCCTCCGCTCCGCGACGAACTTCGGACTACCTCCTACCGACCACCCCTTCCCAATATCCTCCCCATCTGCTCACCGTTGCTTCCGAGGTGCGCCGCGAGCTGCAGGAGGGCAGTGACACGGCTGGCCGCGCCCGCAGCATCGATGAAGGCCGCGGCGTTCTCTGGGTCTTCCGGATTGGACTTCAAGCCCGGCTGCTCGCTCATCATGGCGCCGCGTCGCACGGCGGCGGGGACGCGAGGTCGGCGTTGGTGGGGGGGGGGGGTGCCTACCACTGGCAGGGGGGGGAGGATGATGATACAGAGTGGAGTTTTTGGACTGATGACCTTCAATTCCGCTCGCAGCATCGCAGACGCAGCCCGCCGCCATAGAACGCGATGAAGCGGAACGCGATAGCGTCGCGACGTCGCCGTGCGTCCTCGTCGGGACGGCGTACTGCTGCCACCGCGGCCGCCGCCGACGGGGCAGACAAGAGCTCGCCTTTGCCTCTGCCCACCCTGGCCCTTCTCACCGGCCTTTACGCGATGCAGGGGATCCCGCTTGGCTTCGCATTGGGTTCCGTCCCGCTGCTGCTGGCCTCGTCGGGCGGCTCGATGTCGGACCAGGCGACCAGGCCGTGCCAGCGCCGACAACCTCGACCCCTGCTCGCCAAATGACTCCGACCGTGCTCGACCCCGGCTGGCGAGCGGCCACCAGACCTGACACCATCCCCCTCCTCCGATGACAAGCAACACAACAGGGCATCTTCAGCCTCGCCGCGGTCCCGTACGCGTGCAAGCTGGCGTGGAGCCCTCTGGTTGACACACTCTACCCACGCGGCTTCTGCCGCCGCAAGGTCTGGATTGTGCCCGTGCAGCTCCTGTCGGCCGCCGTGATGCTCCTGTTCGCCGACATTGTTCAGGCGGACGTGGTGCGGGCGGGACCCGCCGCGGTCCGGCGGCTTACGGCCCTATTCACGGGAGTGACCTTTCTCGCGGCAACACAGGACGTGGCGGTGGATGGGTGGGCTGTCGACCTCCTCGCCGGCCGCGACGCCGGCTACGGGTCCGCTTGCCAGACCCTCGGCATGTCAGCGGGGTGGTTCCTCTCCTTCACCGTCTTCACGGCACTGCAGAGCGCGGGAAGTCTGTGCCAGCCGGGGAGGCTGCTGGCGTGGCTAGAAGCGAAAACGGGCAGGAAGGCGTGGTGCCCGACTGGAGAAGTCGTGACTGTCGCGGGATGGCTCCGCTTCGCCGCCTTGCTCCAGCTCGGCGTAACGGCGGTTGCTGCCTTCTGGCCCTCGAAGTCGTCGGGATCGTCGGCGGGATTTGCTGTGGAGCCGGGTCGGGGACGCGGCCAGGGCAGGGGGCGGAGCTGTCCCCGGTCCCTGGGGCGTTCGCCGTCCCGGACCCTCTGCGGGCAATCTCCCTCCCCGGCCCGAACGCGCTCTGCGTCCAAGAGGGCGCGCCCTAGGCGCACCGGGAGCTTCGAGCTCATCGGGGCGGAGGGCGAGTCGGGCCTCGTTGCAGGTGGACCGAACTTGACACCGGCGGACGACCCGGCAGTTTCCCAGCCGGAGACTGTCACCGACGCATACCGTGGCCTATGGGGCGTGCTCCGCCTGCCCGCGGTACGCCGCCTCTCGGTCCTGCTCCTCACCTATCGGCTGGCCTTCTCGCCCGTCGAGGCCGCAGCCTCGCTGAAACTCCTCGGGGCGGGAGTGCGCAAGGAGCACGTGGCGCTCCTGTCCCTCCTTGCCACCCCCGTCGAGGTCCTGTTTGCCCTCGTGGCTGGCCACATCGCAGCGGCCCGGGGCCACGGCCCGGGCTTCGCCCTCGGTATGGCCATGCGCTTCGTCGCCTCAGTCGCCACCCTCGTCCTCATCGGCGGCCTCGTGCTTTCGACAGCACCGGCAGCTGCGGCAGAGGCTGGGGGCGGCCTCGGCACCGCTGCGCTTGCGTCCGTTGCTGTCGTCCAGTTCCTCACCACGGCGTCCATGGCCCTCATGTTCACGTCGCAGGGGGCCCTCTTCGCCTCGGTCGCCGACCCCATCATGGGTGGCGCTTACCTCACCCTCCTCAACACTGTTGCCAACGTGGGTTACACGGTGCCCCGGTCGGCCGTGCTTCTCCTGATGGACCTGGCCACGGTGCCCCTCTGTTCGGCGGGGACGTCGTCGGGGTGGCGCGCCTTGCGCGACGTCATCGTAGACCGCGTCGTTACCGCGCTGGGAGCGAACGCCTGGCTCGCTGACCGTCGAGCGCTGGCTTGCAGAGTGGGGGAGGGGGGTGGTGTCCTCGTCGATGGATTCTTCATCGTGAGTGGAATGTTTCTTGCCGCGGGCTCCGTCGTCGCGCCCTGGATGATCCGCGAGTTCTGGGCTATTGGCGGGCTTCCGGCCAATGCCTGGCGGGTTGCGGTGACTCCGTCGCCGAGCGGGCGCCCGAGGCGGCGGTGAACGTGTCGTTTCTCGACACCCTCTTTTTGCCCCGACGGCCTCGACCCTGCGTCGTTACCCTCGGTTTCTGTCCCTCGCTCCCCCGATTCCACGAAATCCGTCGAGATGGCGTCTATTCTCGCATCTTCTTCCGTCACTTCCCACGCGAGGGCGAGTTCTGTGCCACCCCGCGCGGAGCGGGCCGGACGCGGTCGTCGCCTCACATCGTCCGAACGACCCCTGTCCCACACCTCTCCCGGCTCTCGCTCCGCAGACCCGCGACATCGTCGCGCGCGCCACTCCTCTTCAGCAAGGCCGCCGCGCCGCCCTCGGCCTCCTCGCTGGCGCCGCGGCCGTCGCCGCCCAGGCCAACTTCCCTGCCAAGGCCGCCTACGGACAGTCGGCAAATGTCTTCGGCAAGGCCACCAACACCACCGGCTTCATACCCTACGCCGGGGATGGCTTCGCCCTCCTCCTCCCCTCCAGGTGGAACCCTTCCAAGGAGAAGGACTTTGGCGACAAGGGCGAGTTCGTTCGTCCATCCATCCATCCATCCATCCATCCATCCATCCATCCATCCATCCATCCATCCATCCATCCATCCATCCATCCATCCATCCATCCATCCATCCATCCATCCATCCATCCA
>Ga0181576_10003087_pt1 | contig 12314 bp, 10 predicted proteins | sample 101ome_22_FD_132464 | JGI IMG/M metagenome (GOLD analysis project Ga0181576, IMG submission 132464) | Coastal salt marsh microbial communities from the Groves Creek Marsh, Skidaway Island, Georgia - 101412BT metaG (megahit assembly) | ecosystem: Environmental > Aquatic > Marine > Intertidal...
TACGCCCAAAACCGCAGATTACTTCATCCGCGACCAGAAGAATCTGATGGCGCTTACAGATGGCGCTGATCTCAGGCCAGTAGCTGTCGGGAGGTACGATGACTCCACCGGCCCCCTGTATGGGTTCAGCGATGAACGCGGCCACTCGATGCTCGCCCAGTTCTTCTATTTTCTGCTCGAGCTCATGCGCCACTTTCTTGCCAAATTCTTCTGGAGAGAGATCGCCTCCCTCGTGGTACCAAAAGGGCTGATTGATGTGAACGATGTCGGCAATCGGTAGGCCTCCTTGAGAGTGCATTGCCGCCATGCCGCCAAGGCTCGCGCCCGCCATCGTGCTGCCGTGGTAGGCATTTTTGCGGCTGATAATTACCTGTTTCTCTTGGTGTCCCAGGCTTTGCCAGTAGTGGCGGACCATCCGGACCACGGTGTCGTTGGATTCAGAGCCCGAATTGGTAAAAAAGACATGATTCAGATGCCTGGGCGTGACCTCGGCCAACAGGGCAGACAATTCGATCACCGGCGGATGGGCGGTCTGAAAGAAACTGTTGTAGTAGGGCAGTTGCTCCATCTGGCTTTTTGCAACCTCTGCAAGATCTTTTCGTCCGTAGCCAACGTTCACGCACCAGAGTCCGGCCATGCCGTCTAACAAGCGGTTGCCGTCGGAATCAAAAAGGTAGACGCCCTCAGCGCTCTCGATGATTCGAGCGCCTTTTTGATGCAACTGTTTATGGTCTGTAAAAGGATGAAGAAAATGCGCGTTATCTAGTTTCTGGTATTGCGCGGTGCTGAGAGCCATTCTTTTCTCCTTTTCGTCCAAGCCCAGCGGTTGGGTTTAGATAGTTTATCGGTGAATTTATGGTTAGTGGATTGCTTGAAGGAATCGCGATGGCTGGCTTTACACGTTTAACAAGAGGTGTTCCCGTTCCCAAGAGCTAATCACCTGCAAAAAAGCCTCGTATTCTTTTTCTTTAACTGCTGTCCACGCCAACGCAAATCGTTTACCCAAAATATCCAGCAGGGGTTCGCTCGCGTTAAGCGCCAGCAGGGCCTGCTCCAAACTGCGTGGCAGCTCGTACGGCATCTCATAGGCGCTTCCGACGATAGGGGCGCTCGGATCGGTTTCGTTCAACATGCCGATCAAACCGCAGGCAAGACTGGCAGCGATCGCCAGATAGGGATTGCAGTCTGCTCCCGGCACGCGATTTTCAATCCGTCGCGCCTGAGGCGATGAACCAGGCACCCGAAGACCCGCCGTTCGATTATCTATTCCCCACTGCACGTTAATAGGCGCATCGTTATAGCGCTGTATCCGTCGATAGGAGTTAATGTTCGGTGCGAGCAGTGAGAGGGCTGCCGGCAAATGCTTCTGAAGACCTCCAATATGCCAATAGAAGAGTGGACTGGCTTCGCCGTCCGCCTGGCTGAATACATTTTGGCGATCGTCTAACGAGACGACACTTTGATGAATATGCATCGCACTGCCAGGCTCATTCTCCATGGGCTTGGCCATAAAGGAGGCATACATTTTGTGGCGCAGGGCGGTTTCGCGGACGGTCCGTTTGAACAAGAACGCCTGATCGGCGATCTCGACTGGATCACCATGCAGCAGATTAACTTCCATCTGAGCGGCACCTGATTCATGAATTAATGTTTCAAGCGGGATATCCAGGCTCTCACAGTAGTCATATAGATCTTCGAACAGGGGGTCGAATTCGTTTACGGCATCTATTGAATACGATTGACGACCCGACTCCGCACGACCCGAGCGACCGATGGGCGGCTCCAGGGGGTAATCCGAATCCGGATTCGGTTTGATGAGATAAAACTCAAGCTCGGGCGCCACCACAGGATCCCACCCGCGTTCGCGATATAGGTTCACGATCTTTTTCAGGACTTGTCGGGGCGCCATTTCCACCACCGAGCCATCGGCGTAATAGCAGTCGTGGATGGCTAGTGCAGTTGGCTCAGACGCCCAGGGTACGAGGCGGAAGGTATCGATATCGGGCCTAAGTAGGACATCTTTATCTGCTGGATCCACTGCGCTCCAGTCATCGGGATAATCCCCCGTGACGGTCTGCAGAAAAATAGCCTCCGGAAGTCGTAAGCCGACCTCTTCGCTGTATTTATGCGCCGGGATTAATTTGCCTCTGGCGATGCCGGTCATGTCGGGGATCACCGCCTCGATATCTTCAATGCGGTTATGCTGCAGCCATTCGCGGATGCTGCGTTCCGGGGCGTCGGGGACAGCGGGCGCCAAATGTGATGGGTCGGACATAAAGCCTCACGGCTGTAAAACACGCTGTGAGTCTACCCGAGCCAAACGAATCCTTACAATTCACCAAGCGCCAAAGAGCAATCAATTCATCAACTTTTTTCCGGGAGTTCCCCTTGGGTATGCGTGGCGAATCCATTTTTTTAAGCGTGCGTCGTGCCAGATCAGAGATTTCCACGCCTTTGGTAGCCCTCCTGACGGATAATCAAAAAGCTCTTTGAGACTTTTGCGATCTGATATGGATAAGGCTTATTTAAAAAAAACCTGGGAAAGGGCGCTAAAGGCCCTTGGTAAGCAGGATTTTCGAACGGCGCTTTCACTGCTTCAGAAGATTCAAAAGGCAATACCGGTCGATGCCGATGTTCAGTTTGCGCTAGCTGAAGCCTATGCGGGACTTGGTCGACTGCCTGCCGCTGTTCGGGAATGCAAAATCGGGGTCCAGAAAAACCCTGGCTCGATCGAGGGGCGGATCCACCTGGGCAGGCTTTGTCTCGCAAATAATGATGGCCAGCAGGCACTTGATGTGTTTAATCAAGCTGTCGATTCACAGGCGCAAAATCTTCACGCGCTGGTGGGGCGAGCGGAGGCACATGCCATGCTGGAAGATTTTGAGGCTGCCGAGGCTGATTTCAAACAGGCGCTGTCGATCTCGACGGGGAATGTGGAAATCATTATTGCGCTCGCTCGCACGCAGGATGCGTCCGGCAGTACGGATCGTGCAGAAGCCACGCTTCGACAAGCCTGTGAAGCCTTTCCGGATGAGGTTGCTCTTTGGCTGTCTCTCGGATTTGCGCTTCGCGGCTGGGACCGTATGGAGGAAGCCAAGGCAACTTGTGAGCAAGCCCGGGCCCGACATCCCGACTCGGAAGAACTTCTTGCCCAGGCGGCTGATCTGGCTTACGAAATGCGCGACCTTGATGAGGCGGTCGCGCTGTATAAAAAGTTGCTCCAGAGCCATGCGGACAATCCGATGATTCAGAATGATCTGGCTCAGGCGCTTGCCTCGCTTGGTCATCACGACCAGGCTGAGGAAATTTTCCGGACGCTCACCGGGAGATTTCCGTTCTTCACCAAGCCATGGCTCAACATCGCGCTGGGGAAACGGTTTGTCGAGGGTGATGTCGATATTAAGCGCATGCAGGCGTTAGATAAACGGCCGCAGCTATCCCCGGATCAGGCGGTTCACCTTCACTTTGCCCTTGGCAAGGCCTTTGATGATCTGGGAAAGTTTGATCAGGCCTTTCGCTATTATCAAAGGGGCAATCAGCAGCACCGCAGTCAGATTGAGTTTGATGGCAGCGCGATTGAGGCACAGTTCCACCGGCTAACATCGGTCTTTAGTCAGGACCAGTTATCCCGCCTAAAGGCATCGGGCCATTCCTCTCGAAAGCCGTTGTTTATTCTAGGCATGCCTCGATCCGGGACCACATTGCTGGAGCAGGTCCTCTGCGCGCATCCGGACGTTGGAACCGCGGGCGAGCTCCGAGTGCTATCACAAGTGGCCCGCCAATTTGCCGCGCGGTCGTCGGATCCTTGGCCTGAATGTGTCACTCAGATGAGCGAGTCTGATGTGGAGGAGGCGGCGGGTCGATATCTGGCGGCGCTCGAGGCAAAGCAAAGGAACAAGCGGTTCGTGATCGATAAGATGCCGCAAAATTTTATTCACGCGGGCCTCGCCGCGGCGCTTTTTCCCGATGCGGTCTTGATTCACTGCCTGCGGAATCCGATGGACACGTGTTTGTCCACTTACTTTCAAATGTTCCCCGCAGGTATGGACTTTGCCTACGATCTTGGGGAGCTCGCGCGTTATTACCAGTGTTATCAAAACTTAATGACGCACTGGAAATCTGTTCTTGGTGATCGGTTGCTTGATGTGCATTACGAAGAATTGGTCTCGGACCCCAAAGCAGCGCTTAGGCCTGTGCTAAGCGCATTGAATTTGGTCTGGGATGATGCCTTGCTGCATCATGAGGATCATGTGGGTCGTGTGGACACCCTGAGCCTTTATCAGGTTCGGCAACCGCTGCATGCGCGATCCACTGAACGTTGGCGGCGTTACGAAAAGCATCTGGGCGGTTTGGCCCCGGTGTTAGGCACTCCGGCAACAAGAGAGTAGCGTCCGAGCGTGCTGTATCGCTCGTGGCATGTTGCAGACTCGGGTCAGGACAAATAAAAAGGGCGCCTTTCGGCGCCCTTTTTACATCAAGCCAGCGGCTCGATTAAACAGCGGATCTTAGAAATCCATCCGCAGCATGCCGATACCCATGGTATCGTCGCCGTTGTTGGAGACTTCGAGGATCATCTTCGCACCGCCGCCCAGGCCAAGGCCGTAGGAACCGGTGATCACGCCGTCGGAGCTGTCGTTGGTCTCGTAGTCGAGCCACAGACCGCCGATGGAGGCGTTGACGCCGTAGCCGGTGTCACCACCGTCGGTGTCGGTGAAGCCGCCAGAGATGCCGATACCGGCGATGTTCATGGCTGCGGCCACGCCCATGCAGTCTGCGTCAGCGGATTGGTACACGGCGCCGAGGGACAGACCGCCGATGGAGAACAGACCGCCGACGGTGCCACGGTCAAGCGTATCGCCGCCGGTGCTCATCTGCGCGTCGGCCATCAGGCTCAGGCCACCCAGTTGGGTGCTCAGCATGACGGAGTTCTTCATACGGTACTGGATACAGGTGTTGCCTGCGCCACCGTAGCGGTTGGATTTATCGATGAAGGTACCAACGGTGTTGAACGCGGTGCTCCACTGAGCGCCGAGGCTCAATGAACCCCAATCGCCTTTAATGCCCACGTAGGACAGACGCTGGGTGTCACCAGTCACGATAGAGCCCTGAGCGGAGTTCACACGGAACTCGTAGTTCATGTAGGCGCTCTGACCGTTACCCAGATCGGAAGAGGCTTTGAAGCGAAGACGGGAGTAGTTATCAGCAACCTGCCAGTCGTCACCGGTGTACTCAACGCCGGTACGGATCGAGCCGGAAACCGCAACTTCAGCCATCGCAGAAGGAGCCACGAGGGCGCCAGCCACTGCTGCTGCAATCAGTTTCTTTTGCATTACTAGGTTTCTCCTAAAGAGGTTAAGTGTTGCTCTTGTACAAAAGCAACGCTATTTTCTGCTTAAAAAGGGATGTAGACCACATTTAGACGTCTTTTTTACAAAATGCTGTCTCAAAAAAACAACACTCGCCAATGATGGTGTCGATAGTAATATTTATTAATAAAAACAATATCTTGCAGCGGATTCATCCCTCGGGTGGATAGCATCTGCTCAACGCCTCGTAGGCGACTCACTCATTTTTCGCAAATTCTCCTTGGACTTCGCCCTGAAAAGCGCGCCTTTTGGCGGTTTTGAATGCCGTTTGGCCCTGGTCTCAAGCTCGATGCCTAGAAGTCGTAACGAAGGAATGCACCGCCTCTGATCCCGGATTCCCTATCGACGCCTTCGAAGATCAGATCGACCTCGTTACCTATTCCTAAGACTTACTTCATAACGATGGCAGCGCCCGCGCTGTCTGAGGAGTGGTAGTCAATCCATAAATACCCGAAAGCAGCATTGATATCCCATCCGATAGCGCCACTGGCTCGTTCGACAAATCCGCCGGACAGATCCACGTGACCCAGCGAAAGCCCGCCGGCAACTCCCAGGCAGTCGTCGTCCGCATGTTGATACATGGCGGCTACGGATAGCGTGCCATTGGAGAACAACCCGCCTACGGTGCTGCGGTCAAGCGTACCGCCGCTGGTGTCCATCTGTGCGTCAGCCATCAGGCTCAGGCCGCCGAGTGAGGTGGCAAACATCACAGAGTGATTCATTCGATATTGAACGCACTCCAGAGACGAGCCACCGTACCAGAAAGATTTGTCAATAAAGGTGCCGACCGTGTTGAATGCGGTGCTCCACTGAGCACCCAAGCTCAGGGAACCCCAATCGCCCTTTACGCCGATAAAAGACAAGAGCTTTTTGTCGCCGGCCACCATACTGCCCTGGGCGGCGTTTACCCTGAACTCGTAGTTCATGTAAGCGTTTTGACCATCAGCAAGATCAGAAGAAAACTGGAACCGAAGTCGAGAGTCGTTATCGATGACTTGCCAGTCAGAACCGGTGTGCTCAATACCGCTGCGAATCGATCCAGAGATAGCAACCTCGGCCATGGTCACAGGGGTCATCAAGGCGCTTGATAGAGCCGCCAACCACTTCTTTTTTACGAGAACACTTTCCACCACGGTAACAAAGATTGGTTTTCTGGCCGGCAGGGGTCGAGGTAATTAATGATATCTCTGTCTTTCATATTGCCCAAGTTCGCCAGATCGTCGTGGGAAAGCAATGAAAGGGCGAGGCTCTTGGTTTGCCCAGTGAAGCGATAAAGTCCTAATGGCACTACGGGGCTCCGTGAGGACTTATAATCAAAATCTAGTATTTGCTTTGCAGATCAAATAATCAATGAGAGTGGAATTGAGACATCTTGCCCTTTTTCGATCGGTGGTCTTTTTCGCCTGCGGGTTCGGAATCATGCTGGCGTCAGGCTGCTCTTCAATTACCAATCTAAATAAGACCACCGACGTGGTGGCCGGATCCGGCGTGGAGAATGACCCCAACACCATTCCCGCAGACGACTCCCCCTATGCCCGATCCCCGCTTCGCCAGGTCGGAAGCGGATTCAGTTTGGACCTTTTCGGGGGAAACAATAACGAACAATCTGGGCAAGGCTCAGCGGCGGCAATGAATGATCCTGAGTACGCGGAGTACCTTGAGTGGAAGCGCTGGCAGGAGTTCAAGGCCTATCAGCAGTGGAAGGCCGAGCAGGCGGCGCTTAAATCATCATAAGCCTTCTAGCAGGGTCCACGGCTGCTGCGTTAAGCTGGATGAGTAGATCTTCAAGACGCGCCCAGATTCAGCCTTTGTGATCTAGCGGGCCTCAAATCTCTTGAGTATTAGGGTGAGCACCTGGTCACCCACATCGCTTTGCACCTTCGATTCATTTAACGCGTCGATGCGCGTCTCGCTGCCGGTCGGCGTCAAGATAAGCTCGATGTCTTCCGCCGGCGCGCTTTCGTCATCACGCCAGAAGGCGAGTGAATCTACCCAGGATTTTTCCGCCAGACGCGAGGGGTCATCGTAGCGAATCCTGAAACTAAGATTCTGTAAATCACGCCCAATGACCGAGAACTCGGTGTCACGGATCTTTTGGTCGAGCTGTTTCCAAACCGCGCCGGCCGCGCCTTTTACAATTAAAGCCAGATGTCCGCTTGCCGTCTCTTCGAGGCGGGCGCTGAGCTCATCATTTGGTTGATTCCCGTTCGTCTCCCCGGCGTTGTCAGAAAACGTACGCAACTGCACGCCGAGTCGGTCGATAAATGAGTTGGCGAGCTCTGTGTTGATCATGTTGCCCTCGTCGTCACGAACCGTAATCGAAGGGCCGCTGCGGATAAGCTCCAACGTGACGGAAAAAATAATCGGATCGCTTAGCCAGGGAAGCCAGTCCGTCCACCCGCTGTTTTGCTCGGGTTGCTCAGTTCCATAGTGAATGCGCAGCACCCCGCTATCCTGTCGTCGGGAGACTATGTGCACTCCCATGTTGAGAGCCGCCGTCTCGAGGCGCTGCCAACTCTTTTCCATGGTGTCGCTAATAAGAAGTATCTTTTGGCCGTCAGATGCGGTGATGTTTAGTACACCTTGTTCGACAAGGCTTTGCGCCAGTTTTTGATCTCGGGCCTCTCGAAACGCTTCTATGCTGAGATCAAGCGTGGCTGAGTATTTCTCGCGCCACTCCATGAAATCCTGAAAATCGGCCATCTGCTGAAATTTTTGAAATTCAGCATACTGGTCGCGCTCGGCTTGAGATGCGTCTCGGGCGGCGGCCGAGAACTGCTCGCTGCCGGGTGTAGCTGTCGGTGCTGTGAGATCGGGCGGAATCTCTAGCTGGGTCGTTCGATCCCAGGCAGGTTTGCTCGTTTTTACCTCTTGAGTAGAACCGCAACCCACCAGCGACAAGAGGCTCCCAATAAAGAGCAGACGGATGATCAGCGCGCTGGGGTTCATAAGAGGTGAGTGTCCTAGCATGACGACGGGCGTTTTTGAGGGCCCTCATTATAATGGGATTGATTTTGGAGGAGTGTTTTTCGGAGAGCGGGTAGGGGCCTTAAATGATCATTAACGACTCAAGATTGAGGATGAGCGGGCTTTTACTGGCGGGTGGACGTGCGCGGCGCATGGGCGGCGAAGATAAAGGGTTGATGACCTTGGACAACAAGCCGCTTGTGCAATGGGGTCTTGATCGATTAGGTCCTCAAGTCGACGAGATACTCATTAGTGCAAATCGGAATCACGATCAGTACCAAGCGCTCGGTGTAAAGGTTATTTCGGACAGCGTCGATGGTTTTGCTGGCCCGCTGGCTGGCTTTTTGACAGGTCTTGCCCACGCCTCGCAAGACTGGATGGTGACGGCGCCCTGTGACTCGCCGTTGATCGAAGAAAACTATGTAGCCCGAATGGGGTCATTGATCACGAGTGACTCCATTGATGTGACGGTAGCTCACGACGGGCTCCGACTACAGCCGGTGTTTATGCTCCTTCATAGGCGCGTGCATGACAGTCTTAGGCGCTTTCTTGATTGTGGGGAACGCAAGATTGACAAATGGCTTGAAGAGGTGAGCTGGGCAGCCGTTGATTTTTCGGACAGCCCCAATATGTTCCTGAATGCGAATACGCACGAGGATCTGGAGAGTCTTCAGCGCCTGGTACGAGCGTCTTGAGCGATTGAGAGCGAATGATGAGTTCCGATGGCCGTGATGGCTCGGATAGAATAATCAGTCTTCACTTCTGTCAGTCCTGAGCGCATGAAGAGAGTATGAAAATGGATTTCCTTAGAGATGCCGAACAACTGCGCGAGATCAGCTTGTTTGCGCGACTCGATGATTCGAGGTTGAAGCTCCTTGCCTTCGCGAGCGAGGAAGTCACCTTCAATGATGGCGATATCGTGTTCACGATAAATTCAGCATCCGACAGCGCCTACGTCATCATGTCTGGCGAGCTATCCGTCTATGCCAACGCGCAGGGAGATGGAGAGCCGATCGCTATGCTTGGGATGAATGATGTGGTGGGTGAGATGGGCGTGATTCGCAATCAGCCCAGATCGGCTACGCTCAAAGCACATGGATCGACGCGATGCCTTCGAATTTTAGCCGATGATTTCCTTAATCTGTTAAAGGATAACCCGGACGTTGCCCTTGGCGTGCTTCGGCAAATGGCGGACCGCCTGGCTCTGGCGATTGAAACGGTCGAGTCCTTGCGGCGCGAGCAATCGCGATAGCGCTTCTGGGTTGTAGCGTGGACGGGGCGCGATTCGACCGATTGTGGCGACAGGCAGGAGGCGGGTCTGAATCACAAAATGTATTTAGCGAGCTGTACGTGCTGTACACCGGCCCTGATCGTCACTACCACAGTCTCGAGCATATAGCGCGTTGTCTCGCCCACTATGATCGGGCAACGCCAGAGCTTGGCGTTCATCCGGCGGTTGAGATGGCCATCTGGTGCCACGATGTGGTCTATGACACCGGCGCCTCGGATAATGAGGCAAGAAGCGTCGAGTGGTTTTCGTCACGAGGGAAGGGGTTCCTAAGCTCAGCGTACTTAGAAGAGGTGAGCGAGATCATTCTGGCCACGCGACATACCGCCGCGCCGAACAATCGCAACGCGCAGTTCATGGTCGACGTTGATTTGGCCGGCTTAGGCCAGCAGTGGGACGCGTTTTTTGCAGATACGCAAAACCTTTTTAAAGAGGCGGACTCAAAAAATAAGGCAACCTTTTACCTCTCCCAGTGTGCCTTTCTACAGAATCTCGCAAACCGGCCCTTTATATTTTCAACGCCGCATTTTCGTTCGGCTTATGAGCAGACGGCGCGCGATAATATCGCCCGGTTGGTTCAAGAGGTGTCGTCGCCCAGTTACGGGTCTAACGGCTTGACTGTCTGACAGACGACAAGATATCTCGAGCTTTATTCATGTTTGAAAAAATACTAATTGCGAACCGCGGGGAGATTGCCTGTCGGGTCATTCGCACCGCTAAGCGTTTAGGCGTTAGTACGGTCGCCGTGTATTCGGAGGCGGATCGAGAGGCGCTGCATGTGGCGATGGCGGACGAGTCGGTACTGATTGGGCCTGCCCCCTCAAGCGAGAGTTACCTGGTCGTTGATCGGATCATCCATGCGTGTCGACAAACCGGGGCGCAAGCGGTCCATCCGGGGTACGGTTTCCTGTCCGAGAACCCTGCCTTGTTTGCCGGTCTTGAGGCTGAAGGAATCGTATTTATTGGACCTTCGAAAAAAGCAATCGAAGTGATGGGCGACAAGATCGCATCAAAGGCGCTTGCAGAAGCGTCAGGGGTATCCACCGTACCCGGCTTCAATCACGTCATTCCGGATGCTGATGAGGCTATCCGATGTGCTCGCAAGATCGGCTACCCGGTCATGCTTAAAGCCAGCGCAGGGGGAGGCGGCAAGGGAATGCGCATTGCACACTCTGACGAAGAATGCCGGGAAGGGTTTGAGCGCGCGTCCAGTGAGGCGCGGTCGAGTTTTGCTGATGATCGGATTTTTATCGAAAAATTTATCAGTCAGCCAAGACATATCGAAATTCAGGTCCTTGCGGATCAGCATGGCCATGTCATCCATCTAAACGAGCGCGAGTGTTCGATTCAACGACGACACCAGAAAGTCGTGGAAGAGGCGCCATCGCCCTTTGTTGATGATGCGTTGCGCCAGGCGATGGGCGCGCAAGCGATTGACCTTGCTCGCGCCGTAAACTACGTGTCGGCGGGCACGGTTGAATTCATTGTGGATGCCGAGCGTAAGTTTTATTTTCTGGAGATGAATACCCGGCTTCAGGTGGAACATCCGGTAACCGAAAAGATTACAGGTATCGACCTTGTGGAGTGGATGCTGCGTATCGCGGCTGGGGAGAAACTGACGCTGTCTCAGCACGATGTCGGAATATCGGGCTGGTCAATGGAAACCCGCATTTATGCGGAGGATCCACTCCGAGGATTTATGCCATCTTCCGGTCGGGTCACGCGCTTTCGTCCGCCGGAGGCATCCGAGACAGTTCGCATCGACACGGGCCTCTTCGAAGGCGCAGAAGTGAGCCTCCATTACGACCCCATGGTCGCCAAGTTAATCTCGCATGGTCCCGATCGCGATCAGGCGGCCGATACGATGCGCCGGGCGCTGGATCAGTTCGAGATCCGCGGAATTCAGGCGAACACCGCTTTTCTCACGGCGTTGATTGAGAGCCCGCGCTTTCGGGCGGGCGAGACGACCACGGCCTTTATCGAAGAAGAGTTTGAGCGGGGATTTACTGGTGAGGCGCTCGACGCCTCGGTGTTAGACGGTGCATTGGCAGTGGTCAGCCTGGTTCATGAGCTTCGACACAGAGATCGCCAGCCGATGGCATTTGAGCCTGAACGCGCTGCCTCGCCAGCGAAGATTTGTCGAATCGCGCGGACCGCCGACCAAACCTTTGAAATCGCATTGCAAGAGGAAGCCTCAGGATGGTCCGTGTTGATTGGATCGCGCGTCCATCGCTTCAAGGTTCTGGGAAATCCCTATGATTCCGTAGTGGATTTTGAATTCGATGGTCATTCTGGCAGTGCTCAAATACGCCGGTCGAGAAATGCCTACGAAGTGATCCATGGTGGGTCTCGCTTCACCGTCGCGATGTTCGAGCCGCATGTAGCACAACTCGCTTCCATCATGCCGAAGAAAATCCAGCCTGATCGCTCTCATCTCGTTCTTTCGCCCATGCCCGGTCTTTTAGTATCCCTTAGCGTGAATGCGGGTGATACCGTTAAGGCGGGCGATGAAGTGGCTGTCGTCGAGGCCATGAAAATGGAAAATATTCTTCGTGCAAACCGTGACGGTCGGGTGGCGGTGATCCATGCCAAGGTGGGCGCTGCGTTGAACGTGGATCAGTGCATTGTTGAGCTCGATCAGGAGCCTGGCGAGTGAGCGTAGGCGAAGCGCTGGCGCAGGCGATCGAAAAAAA
>Ga0181576_10003089_pt1 | contig 12308 bp, 7 predicted proteins | sample 101ome_22_FD_132464 | JGI IMG/M metagenome (GOLD analysis project Ga0181576, IMG submission 132464) | Coastal salt marsh microbial communities from the Groves Creek Marsh, Skidaway Island, Georgia - 101412BT metaG (megahit assembly) | ecosystem: Environmental > Aquatic > Marine > Intertidal zone...
GGTTTTTGATATTGCTTCATATAAGCATGCACTAAGAATTTGGACAATTGTTCTTGAAATTTCAGTTGAAATGGCTCAGTTCCCATCAAAAGAAATTGCGCAAGGATCATATGACTACAGAACGCTTGGACTTGGTTATGCAAACCTTGGATCATTATTGATGAGAAAGGGTATTGCTTATGACTCTGATCTTGGAAGGGCAATCGCAGGTGCTTTAACAGCGATGCTTACTGGTGAAGCGTACAAGGCTTCTGCAGAAATGGCAGGTATCGTTGGTCCATTCCCTAAATATAAAGAAAACAGTGAAAACATGCTTAGAGTCATGAATAATCACAGAAAAGCAGCGTATGACTCAAACGACTACGAAGGTATAAGCCATGACCTAATTGCAATAAATCAGGAATTATGTCCTACTGACTTATTGGAAGCAGCTCAGCAATCTTGGGATGAAGCTGTTGAGCTTGGAACCAAAAATGGTTACAGAAATGCTCAAGCAACGGTATTAGCTCCAACAGGCACTATCGGTCTCTTAATGGACTGTGATACCACAGGAGTTGAGCCAGACTTTGCTTTAATGAAGTTTAAAAAACTTGCTGGTGGTGGTTACATGAAGATTGCAAACCAGTCTATAGGTCCTGCACTGCAAGCACTTGGATATGAAGATAGCCTGGTAAACGAAATCATTCAATATGTGATTGGTTCTATGTCTCTAGAGAATTCTCCATACGTAAACAAACAATCACTTATGGACAAAGGGCTTTCCGAAAATGATATTGAAAAAATTGAAAACGCTCTTCCAGGTGCTTTTGAAATTCAACACGCTTTCAATGTATTTGTGCTTGGTGAAGATACTTTGAAAAATCTTGGAATTGAAGAAGAGGAATATACTTCTTTTGATTTCAATCTCTTAGAAAAATTAGGATTTTCTAGAAACGAGATAGCTCAAGCAAATCTTGATATTTGTGGAACTCAGAAAATCGAAGGAGCTCCACACCTAAAAGAAGAACACCTTGAAGTGTTTGATTGTGCTAACAAGTGTGGTAAAGATGGTGAAAGATTCATTCATTATATGGGGCATGTAAGAATGATGGCTGCAGCACAACCGTTTATTTCTGGAGCAATTTCTAAAACAGTAAATATGCCAAACGAGGCAACTGTCCAAGATATTGAAGACTGTTATTTTGAATCTGCAAAAATCGGTGTAAAAGCTATTGCCATTTATAGAGATGGATCTAAAGCTTCACAACCACTATCAGCATCTTCAGATGAAGGAGATTCTGAAGAAAGTGATCCTGAAGTTAATAAGATTCTTGAAGAAGAGGCAATGCTTGTTCAAGGCAACTTTGCACCTGGTACAAGCCCAACACGCGCGTATGCAGGAGTTAATAGACCAAGATTCTTACTACCAGAAAGAAGAGAGGGTTGGACGCAAGAAGCTAGAGTTGCTGGACATAAAGTTTACTTGAGAACTGGTGAATACCCTGATGGAACATTGGGGGAAGTTTTTATTGATATTGCTAAAGAAGGAGCAACACTTAAAGGTGTGCTCGGATGTTTTGCAATAGCTGTTTCGAAAGGTCTTCAATATGGAGTTCCGTTAGAAGAGTTTGTAGATACATTTACATTCCAGACATTTGAACCAAGAGGTATGGTTGAAGGACATGAAAACATTAAAATGAGTAATTCAATCATAGACTATGTTTTTAGGGCCCTTGGTCTTGAGTATTTGGATAGAACAGATATAGTTCAGGTTCCACCAAAAGATAAACAACCAGCAGAACCTGTAGCTGTTGAAGAGAAACCACAGCCAACAGCGCCTGTACAACCAGCAGAACCTGTAGCTGTTGAAGAGAAACCACAGCCAACAGCGCCTGTACAACCAGCAGAACCTGTAGCTGTTGAACAAGCTGAAAATTCAGTTGCGACTGTACAAGAGGTACTTGGAGATATGATGGGAGATGCACCTGCTTGTCCCGACTGTGGTCATATAACTATCAGAAATGGTTCATGTTACAAATGTTTGAACTGTGGTAATTCTCTCGGCTGTAGTTAAATAAAACAAAACAACTAAAAATAAATCTTTAAAATAGATTTATGACTTATTACTTTAAAGTTTTAAGACCGTGGCAATGGTTAAAAAATACTTTAATTTTTGTTCCTTATATTCTTGGGTAAGAAAAGTAATAAGCGTATAAAAATTGTTATCTCAAATAACAGAAGTTGATAACAAAATCTAAATATTGAGTGTGATTGTGGAAACTCTTTAGGTTGTAGTTAAAAAATTAATCAAAAAACCTATATCTTAATATGTTTATTAGATATAAAAAACCGTCAGAAAACTTAATTTTTTTTCCTTCTTCATACGTTCTTCCTGTATATGAAATTGGAACCTCAACTAAATTTTTTGAAAATTTAAGAAATTTCGCAACCATTTCAACTTCAATTGAAAAACCATTTTCTTTAAAATCATGATTTTTAAAAAAGCTCGAAGGCATCATTTTATAACAAGTCGCAATGTCTGTACATTTTTTTTGATTTACAAAACTAAAAAATAAAGACATGGTCTTGTTAGCAATATGAGTTCTAGTGTATGCGCCTGTTCTAATTTTCTCTCCTATAAATCTTGATCCAAGAATCATATTATTACCACTAGCTTTTTCATATAAATCAAGTAGATCGTCGGGGTTGTACTCTAAATCCGCATCATGGATAACAACATAATCTGAAAAAATATAAGGTTTAGAATTTTGAAGAACTGAGCCTTTTCCGTTGTTCGATTTAAAATTAATCAATTCTAATCTATTATCGTCCTTAGCTATTTTTTTAACTATTTCTACTGTTTGATCTGTTGATCCATCGTTGAGTACTAAAATCTTATCAAATATATCGTGCTTCCTTAATCTGTCTAAGCTCTCAGATATGGTTTTCTCTTCATTAAATGCTGGGACTAAAACTGTTAAAGTGAACACAGTTAAATTTTAATGTGTTTTTGCTTTTCCGCCTAGAATTGTTTTTGTAACTAAAAAACAAAATAGGATTATTAGGAAATTAGTAGATACAAGATATCCAACATCCGTACTTGAATAAATATCCGTTAATTGTTGAACCTTAGATAATTTTTCTAAAGGAAGTAATTTTTCAATATTTAAAAATGATGTGAAATTTTCAAATTCCACAAAACTAAAAAGGTTAACTGAATAAATCGTTCTACCTAAAAGTGATATGATATTTTCAATTAACAATACTTCTCTAAATAAATAAATAAAATAATTTTCACCAGCAAAACCTACTTGTGTACCCCATAAAGTCTTACCAATTTTTAAGTTTAAATTATTAGATGTATATAAATAGATATATCCAACATAGGAGATCAAAGTAAAGATATTAAATGTGTAATGAAAATTTTTATTGCCTATATATTCTGCCAGCTTAATAGCACAGAAAGGAATTAGCCCAATAAGTAACCTCTGTCCGAAGGAAACTTCTCTTCCTTGCCATACTATAAGGACAATGAAAGCACCATAAAAATAAAGAAAAGTAAATATTTTAGAAATAAAATTGTGATTTTTATTATGATTTTTGTTCAATATTATTGAAAAAATACCAAATACAACCACTGGTAAAACCCAAATCATTCCCATTGATGGTGAAAAAATCAAATTAAATACCTTTGGAGAATTTTTCAAAATAAAAAGCAAATCGAATTGCATATATCCCTGCTCAACAAAGTTTGTTTGATAATTTTGAAATATCGTAAAGGTTTTATATAAATACATAGAAGTTAATATATGAAAAAAGATTGATAGACTTAGGCTACTTGCTACAACGTAAAAATTTTTTTGATTGAAGTCCTTCTTTTTTGCATAAATTAATATCAGGCATAATGAGTAAAGAAATGTTGATGGGCGTGTTAACGAAAGTATGAAATAAATCAAAGAAATAGTATAAAAATTAGCCAAATTATATGGATTATTTGTTTTTTCAAATAGATAACAGAGATAAGAGCACAAAAAAAACTCTACAGCGTGTGACATTACAAACCTTGTTGTAACAAAATGAGCTAAGGTCCCAACCAAAACTGAAAAAAGTATCAGATAGTTAAATTCAATATTCTTTTTTATTAATACTTTTAAAATTAAATAAAGACCCATCCAAAAATAAAATAGACTAGCAGCAAAATAACCCAAGTATGCAAAAGAGCCCACAGGATTTAGCCTTTCTGGTTCCACCTTGTCCAGTATGCTGAATAAAAAAACAAAAGGTGCTGATAAATACCCTGCACCAGGTGGATGGTATGGAGTATTAGTTTCATAATTAAAAGTACCTAATTCAACTTCATAATCATCTTCATAATTAATATCAAAATCATATACCAAAGTTGCTGAATGTAACCAATGAGATAAATCATCGTTACCAGGTTTTCCAAGATCTTGATTATTAAATAACCATATTGGTTTAAATAATAATGAAACTAGGAAAAAAATAATTATTTTCCTTAGTATAGATGATGATTTATTTTTCAATAGATGTCCTTTTTTAGATCTTTTACTATATATTAATCATTTATTAAAAACGGTTATTATTATTTCATTTATGACAAGCTTACTATTTATTGGATTTCACATTTTCCTTTATTTTTTAGGTAGGGGATTTTTTTTAACTATATACAAACTTTTAAAACTTGAATATAAATTAGATAATAAATACATAGGGAATACAAAATTTGAATATTTCTATCCTTTAATTGCTTTATTTATTATTGGAAATGTAACAGTTATAATAAACTTCTTTGTTGGTACTAATAATATTATTTTATATGGGACAGCAGTCTTAATTCTTTTTATGAATTTTCTTAAAATGAATTTATCTTTAGATAAAAATTCAATATTATATTTTGGTGTTATACCGTTCATACTTTCAATAAGCTCATACGGAATTAACATAGCTCAAGATGCTGGACTTTATCATTTAAATACCCAAGGATGGATTAGAGAAGAAAGAATACACTTTGGATTATATAATCTTCATTCTAGATATGGCTATTCCTCTCTTTTTGATTATATTTCAAGCAACTTTTGGTTAGAACAGAACTATATACTCTTACATTTTATAAATTTGACTTTTATTGTTCTATTTTTTATGTTTCTTTATTCAAATTTATTCTTATCAGAAAATTCTTTTTTAAAAAATTTATCAATTCTCGTATTAATATTTGGTGTTCTTGATAATTTTGGTTTATCTGGTGGCAGGAATGGATTTATTGATATAGAAGCAGTAACAAAATATGATACACCGTTTGCAATACTTTATTTTTTTGCAGGGTCATTAATCATTAATAGCCTGATAACAGATAGGTTTGATGCATACAGCCTATTGACAATTTCATATCTATTATTGTTTTCCCTGCAACTTAGAATATTTGCAATAACTTTACTTCCTCTATTTATTTTATTTTTGTTTAAATTTGTTAGAAAAAAAGATTTAAAATATACATTTAGAATTCTCTCTATACCAATAATATTGACATTTATATGGTTATTAAAAAACGTATTGATATCAAGTTGTTTGTTTTTTCCTGTAAGGCAAACTTGTTTTAACTCTCTTCCATGGTCTAGTGTAAAATCTGTTGCTTTAGAAGCACAAGATCTAAATATTTTTCATAAATACTACAGTTTTGATCAAAATATAAATTTATGGTTACAAAATTGGTTATCTAAGGATATAAACTACTCAACAATTGTTAACTATTTGATTTCGATTGGGATTCTATTTATATTTAATTTTTTAATTTTTAAAAAGTCATCATTACGAATCAACAAGAATACTCGGATATTGATTATATTTTCAATAATTATCCCATATGCACTGTGGATATTAAGCGCACCAGGAATAAGGTTTGGATTAGGACTGTTTCTACTTAGTATATGTCTACTATCAATAAATTATCACAATTCAACTGAGAGGTTTAAAATTTACATTAAATTTAAGGCTTTAACCTCTTTTTTTCTTTTTCTCATGTGTATCATTTTGGTTATTAGATTAGATACTTACAGCATTTTTTTAAATAATTTTAATTTAACAAATGAAGTCTCCCCTAAAAGTATCTCTTATGTGGACAATAATCTAGGGTGGGGGGTTGTCCCGCAAACTGGTATGAGCAGTTGTTGGGTAAATATTGAATGTATTCCTGTTAGTAAAAAAATTAAAAAAGTAAACGGAGTTTATAACTATTTTGTTAATTTAGATTAGGTTAAATATTCTTTTCAATACTATTATAGTTATACATTTGGGCGCTTAGCTCAGTCCGGCAGAGCGCTTCCCTTACAAGGAAGAAGTCACAGGTTCAAATCCTGTAGCGCCCACAAGGGATTTTACAGAAATCTACTAAGAGAATACCTGTTCGGACCCAAAAAACACCCACATTTTGTATGATTTTGTAGAATAACATTGTGAAAAAATTTATTATATTAATGATACTAATTTTGTGTTGCGGAGATACTACTTCCACTACAGAGCCTGCTACTACTTCCACTACAGAGCCTGCTACTACTTCCACTACAGAGCCTGCTACTACTTCCACTACAGAGCCTGCTACTACTTCCACTTTAGAATCAACTACTACAACAGTTGATTTAAATAAAAGTGTAAATATAAATTTGCTTCCATTAGTTGAGTTTGAAACCTGCCCTAAAAATGTTGCAGGTGGAGAGCAGATTGAAGTCTCTTATTCAGTTACAGCACAAGATTCATATATTGTTGAAATAGAAGAAATATGGAATTGGGAAGCAGGCACTGAAGAAACCAAATTTTCTGATTATAATTTGAATTTCCCAAATGTAGATGAAACATATATTTATACGTCAACTATTACTCCATCTAATGAAGAAACCGCTTGGGACTTAGCCTTAACTATTATTGCTACGAATGAATTTGATCAGATTAATGCAGCGACCTGTATTTTTAAAGTAAGTTCAAATGATAACTTACCAATTTCAACTACGACCTCAACTACTGTATCAAAAAACATAGACATAAATTTCCCAGATGAAAAGGATGAATCTTATTGGCAAGTGGTTGAGCAAAGTGGAAAAGTGTGGTTACGATTACCAACAAAAGTTAAGAATTCAGATAATAATTTAATGATTTTACAAATTATTTATGATTCTGATGAAAATATTAAAGTCACTACAAGAACGGTATTGAATAAATTAAAATTAGAAATCTTAGATACAGAAGGTCCTCATCAGGGAATTTATCCGTTACATTTTTATGGACAAGATGATTATATTTTAGATATTGATACAAATGAAAAATGGAAAGTTGTTATCAAACCTATTGCAAATGCTAGAAATTTTTCTGAAAAAATTATAACTGGTTCAGGCAGTGAGGTTATAGAAGCTTACCCATTACAAAATGAAAGTAATATCTCAGTTTCAAATGTTGGAGGTGGAAAATTTATCGTAAATACTTTTCTATGTTCTGGTGAGCTTAATAAAAATTTAATCGATACTTTTGGAACTATTAATGATGTTAAACATAAAGTTCAAGATGTTTGCTATCTACAACTAATCAGTGATGGTAATTGGGAAATTGAAATCATAGATAATTAATCTTCCAGCACACCCACAAAACACCCACATATTTTAAAAACTGTAGACACTCTCTGATACCTTCTGATATCTTTTTGAAGGAGCTTAAGTTCATTGACTCTATAAATTAATACTCTCTGATATCCTCTAGTATTTAATCGTTCTTCCCTTACAAGGAAGAAGTCACAGGTTCAAATCCTGTAGCGCCCACAAGGGTTTTTCAACTTTTTACAATTACATCTCTTAACAAAAAAATCTACCTACTAAGTTTTCTCATATAAGCTTCTAAGCAATCTTCATCTATAAGTGAATTTTCGCAAACTTCAATTACATTTTTTAAGTTTCCAGGTGTGTCTTTCTGAAAATAAGGTATCGAAATATCGAGAGTGATTATTAAAACTACAAGTAGCTTTAAATAAAATCTGGATTTATATTTATTGATATTGTTTATTAAGAATATAGCGCAAACTATCAATAAAATTATTAGTTCTTTTGTATTGTTTATAAAAAAACTAAACAAAATTATAAAAATTATGTAATCTCTATCTCTAAATTCTATATTAGAAAAAATAAAATAAAAAAGAGAAATAATTATAATAACTGAAAAATGCTGACTGTACCTAATCCATTTTGTTGAGCTAAATACCCAAAACCAGATATAAGGAAAAAATATACTACAAATAATTGGAAGAGATAGCTCTCCAAATTTTTTATCTATTTTCTCTTTGTTTATGAATAATAATATTGAAAATATTACAGGAAGCGCACTAAGTCTAATCTGATCATAAATATTCCAATCGGTACTTTCCGAAATATTAATATTTTCTCGCAAGTTGAGAAAGTTGAAACTCTGAATATTTCCTACTCCTGAACTTGAATGATTTGTTATTAAAAGATACTGGTCGCTCAAATAAGTAATTAAATTACCAGAAGAATAATTGAGTTGAACTAAGATTAACCAAATTGAAAGAGGTATGCAGAAATATAAAATATCATTAAAAACTTTTATTTTATTTACTTGGCGAAAAAAATGTACTGCATAGAATCCAAAAAATGGAAGTAAAGATAAAATTTTCCCAAAAAATATAGATACTGAAAATAATACCAAAGAGAGTTTTCTTTTTTTATTAAAAAGAAAAATAGCATTTGATAAAATAATCATTGATCCAATTTCGCCTAATGAGTATAGAGATCCTTCCCACCACGGAACCAACAAAATAATTAACCCATTAAATATCAATATCATTTTATAGCTTTCCTTGTAAATTTTAAAAACAACTATTGAAAACACTAGCTGCAGTAAAATTAGCCAGTAAAAATTTGAAATTCTTGAAATTATAAAATTGCTTGATAAATTCCATGAAATAACACTTCCAATTGCTGAAATAGGTCCTGATGTTAAATAAACACTGTATGAACCACCTAAAAAACCTCCAGCGTTGAAATCAAAATTATTAAAAAAATTAACGTTTGAAGTTAATGAAATATATTCATCAATAAACGATGGAATTTGAACAGACTTTTTTCTTACATAATCAAAAATAAAAAAATGTTGGATTAAAACAAAAACACTTATCAATATATTAACATTTAATTTCTTATGAAAAATATTCTTTAATTTTTCAATCGATAAAGATTTTTTAAATTTTTTAACTAGGTAAATTATTGTTGTCTTGTTTAATGCCTTTGATTTATATATTGAAAATAAAACAGCTGTAATAACAAAAAAGTAAAAGATTGGAGTTAAAATATCAAAAATAGTAGTTTTAAAAGGTTCCCATCCACCACTTACATAATGAGCACATTCCTCAAATGAGTTTACAGTAGCACCACGGCCAAAAAAATCGTAAAGATTTATTTTTTCAAAATTTGGATTATTTTCAAATATAAATTCGTTATTTGTAATCTCAACTGGTTCAAAGTCTTTTGGAGTGGGCCCACAAAATTCTTCTATATTTCTATTTTCCACTTGTTAATACTAGTTCTTTACTATTTAAACTTCTTGTCTGTAATGAGAAGGAGCGCACTTGAAGTAAATAAGTAAATTAATAAATACAGTCTGGAATATCCATATATTCGAAATGCTATATAAATTGTTGAAAGAGAAACTAGGTTAATAAAAAAGTAAAATGTAATTCTCAAGTAGAACATCAAATAAACTTCTATGAATGGTTTAAAAAATTCAATTAATAATAGAGAGAAAAAAGATATAGAAATACTTATAAAAATAAAGGTGGTGTTTAACGTAAAAGTTCTCATTACAGGAAGAGAAGAAAAATCATTGATAAGTTGAAGAATGTCTATATATTCACTACTTGATAGAACTATAATATTTAGAAAAGTTAAGCCAAGAAATCTTATTAAAACTTTTATCATTTATAAGCCACTTTAAATATTCCTCTATTAATAAAAACAATATCTGATAATGAATTTGTACATTTTATATTAGACCAACACTGATCACCATCTAAAGGTTCGACCCAATTTTCGCTAAACTCCTTAAAGCCAATTTCTGTATTTATCTCATAACTAGTCCTAGGATCAAATAATCGAAGATTTTCATTATTTAATAATGCTAAATAAGCAGTGGATCTAACTAGAAAGAAAACAGAAACAAACAAGAGAGAATATTTTGCTATGTCTTTAATTTTATACTTTAATTCTCCTGAATAAAATCCTAACATTCCAACTGAAACTAAGCATAAACCAACTGCGTATCTCGGAATTGGTCCAAAAAATATTAGGTAAGCAAAGTTTGAAATTATGAAAGAGCTAATAATTAATGAGAAGCTAAAGGAAAGTTTGTTTTTGTAGAAAAATATTACTTTAAATAAATAGAGAATAATTAAGGAGACCACATAGTTAGTAAAAACTTGGGACCTATACTCAAATGAACCTTTGGTACTTGCCCATTCAAGAAAAGGAATAGAGTTGTCAAATGCTAGGCTGGTTGATTTTGTAATATATTCAAATTCACTTGTTGAACCTTTAACATACCAATCAAAACCTTCGTAACAAGTAAAATTAACTGGATATATTAAACACCCTGTTGTGTAAATACTTTTCAATAGCCATAAAATACCAAAAAATAAAATAGGTGAGTGTAGTAAAAAAAATATATTCAATTTTATTTTATTTTCTTTAAAAAGTACAAATATTAAGATGGCATACAAATAAAAAATTAGAACTCCCGATACCTTAATTTGATATATGAAAAAAATTATAAAAGAAAGAATCATGAGTTCCATTTGAGAAATATTCTTTTCTTTAATTTTTATTAAGATGATGATGCTTAAATAAAAAAACAAGACTCCTACTGTAATGTCTTGTTTACCAACTCCTTGTATATAAAGAAATCCATTCCTTCCACCCCCAACACCAAAATTATCAATTAATGAGTAAATTAATATAAAGATAGATGCATTTCTTAAGATATTGTTTTTTGAATTAATCAAATTGTCTGCAATAAATAAATAGAAAAAATGAATAAAGTATAAATTTAGAAAATGGAGCAATACAAAAGATGTATCAAACCAAAGTATTGCTGATATATATTCATATATTGAAGACATGCCTAATGGCCAGAAAATATTAACCATTCCAACAATTAAATTAGAACTTCTCAACCAATTTTGATGAAGTAAGTGATAATAACCTGCATCATAATTGAAATTAATATCGAAAGTTGAGATTACTAATATTGAAGGAATAAAAATATAAATAAAAACTGAAAACAAATTCTTATTTTCAACTACTTTAATTATATTTTTATTTATTAAAGATTTTGATACAGAAGGTGTGATGATTAAAAAAAGGATAAGGTTCACAAAAATACTATCCAGTGGAAAGAATGTATTAAGTAGAAATAAAATGTTGCCAACATAGATAATGCCTATTAATGGGTAAAGAAACTCAACTCTTGTTAGTAAAATATATTTTTCTGGGGATTCTTTTTTTCTAAAGTAATTGATTATCAAAAATAGAGATTTTCCCGAAAAATAAAGATAAATATAAAATATTAAATACTTTATTAGTAAAACTAAAAATGACATTGCTGACAAAATCAAAAGAACACCTTAATAATTTTTAATGAATACTGTTTCATTATAAATTAAAATATTAGTTACAATTTTAAATTCCAAATTTCCTGCATAATAATATCTTCCTTTTCGGGAACATTTTTTTCATCAAGTGGGTGGGGGAATGTTGTTTCTTTATCTGACTCGTTAATATAATCTTTTCTTAAAAAAGTTATTTCAACTGTGTCCGGGATCATAACATCTTCCTTAATACTTATAGGGCAACAGTTATTTGGATGAATATGTACAACAGAAAAGTGATCTAGTATTTTTCTGAATAAAGAATCTACCAATCCAAAAGAAACGGGTTGAAGTAATCTTGTGGCAAATCCATGAAATTCGATTACCATAATTCGAAATCTTTTCATGTCTTCAATCTGCATATCATAAAGAACTCTCCATTCAGCATTTTCAATATCCATTTGAAGAATATAATCATTATGTACATAGTTTTCCTCATAGTTTTTTATCCAGTCAATAAGCCTGATGTTTTCATCACTCTCATATATATCAATATATTTTTTTGTAAATGAAAAATTTTCGCTAACTAATGGCTTTTGATCAACACTAAAGTCAGCAAGATGAGATTTAATTTTATATTTGTTAAGTAAATCATTTTCAAAATTAGCAGTTTCTGCAA
>Ga0181576_10003092_pt1 | contig 12301 bp, 12 predicted proteins | sample 101ome_22_FD_132464 | JGI IMG/M metagenome (GOLD analysis project Ga0181576, IMG submission 132464) | Coastal salt marsh microbial communities from the Groves Creek Marsh, Skidaway Island, Georgia - 101412BT metaG (megahit assembly) | ecosystem: Environmental > Aquatic > Marine > Intertidal...
CAGCGAATCAACAAAAATTCTATAACCGGAACTGGTTGGCACCCGCCCTGCTGAGGTGTGAGGCGAATTGACCAGACCAAGATCTTCCAGATCGGCCATGACATTGCGGATAGTTGCCGGACTCAGATCGATATTGGCATCTTTAGCCAGAGTTCTGGAACCAACCGGCTGTCCATCACGGATATAACGCTCAATCAATACTTTCAGAAAATGCTGAGCGCGCTCACTGACTTCATTAGGTACAAATGTGTTCTGGGTCACTGGAGATTCCATCAAACAATTATTATCACTCTATGAACAGGAGTGCTTGTTTAGATTATTAAAACGACGACAAATTTCGTCAAGTCAAAATCTCTCTTGGCGATAGCTATAATCACATGGTAATTTTTATGATGTTATAACCGCAAAAACGGAAACACCAACTATGTCTTTCAGGAAAATCGGTATTGTCGTCAAACAGGGAGACCGAACCCGACAAACCTTCGAAAGCCTGATTGATTATCTAGCTGTTCGTCAGACTGACATCATCCTCGAATCAAAGACGGCTGACTATCTGCAGGAAACGCGTTTTCCCTGTGATCATCTCGATACGGTATGTCAGAAAATCGATTTGTTGATGGTCATCGGAGGAGATGGCACCTTACTAGGCTCTGCACGAATTGCGGTCAGATACGACACCCCGATTTTGGGTATTAACCTAGGCCGGCTCGGTTTTCTGGTTGATGTCTCACCGGATGAAATGCAGCAATCTTTAGATAAAGTGTTTAACGGAGATTACGAAACCGACTGCCGCTCTATTCTGCAAACCCGATTTGAAGATAGCTGCGACTACTGGTTGGCTTTTAATGATGTCGTGGTCCATAAATGGAATACTGCCCGTCTGATCGAGTTCGAAACTTTTATTGACGGGCGTTTTGTCGAAAGGCAACGCTCTGATGGTTTGATTATTTCCACTCCATCAGGTTCGACAGCTTATGCTCTTTCAGGTGGCGGCCCCCTGATTCATCCCTCACTGGATGCCTTTGCTCTAGTCCCGATTTGTCCGCATACATTAAGCAACCGGCCAATTGTGATCGGCGCAGAAAGTGAGATCGCGATAAAAGTCTGCGGCGTCATTCCTGCCGAACAAGTTAGAATTACCTGCGATGGACAGGATAGCCTGCCATTGCCAACGGATGGTAAACGCATTTTAATTCAGCGCTTCGACAAACAGGTGCGTCTGATACACCCTGCCGGGCATGATCACTACCACATCCTTCGTACCAAACTGGGATGGGGTAAAAATCACACCAATTAAACTTAACTCACACATTAATACCTATGCTGCAGTCTATCTCGATAAAAAACCTGGCTATCGTCAACGAGCTGATGCTTGATTTTGCTGACGGCATGACAGCACTAACCGGCGAAACCGGTGCCGGAAAATCGATTCTGATAGATGCCCTGGGATTAACGCTAGGTGATAAAGCAACCCGGGAAATGATTCGTGCCGGTGCTGAAAAGGCGGAAATTACGGCAATTTTTGATGTATCTGCTTTAAAAGATGTGAGGGACTGGCTGAAACACCAGGATTTACTCGACGATAACGACTGTATATTGCGCCGGGTTATCACTAAAGAAGGCAAATCCAAAGCCTTTATAAACGGCTCACCTGCGCCGCTGAAATCTTTAAGTGCGATCGGTTCAATGCTGATAGAAATCCATGGCCAGCATGCCCATCAGCGCCTGTTGGATAAAAAATTCCAATTACAGATACTGGATGCCTATGCCAATCATGAAACCCTGATTAAGCAAACCAGCAACACTTATCAGGTCTGGCAAAATACGCTAAAGCAGTTCAATCAGCTTAAAGAACAGGAGACTGACAGGGTTTCACGACTGGAGTTATTACGTTTTCAGGCTGAAGAACTTAACGCGCTCGATCTTAAAGCGGGTGAAATTTCTGAACTGGAAGAAAAACTCAAAACATTGAGCAACGCAGAAGAACTGATGCGAGGTTCTTATGAGATTGCCTCAGCACTCTATGAAAACGAAGATGCCCTGCACAGTCGTTTAAGTGCCCTGCAATCACATTTACAAAAACTTTCGGCGTTAGATAAGTCCATGCAAAACCCGCTTGAGATGTTGGAAACTGCATTGATTAACATTCAGGAAGCCAGTGATTCACTGCGACATTTTGCTGATAGTTTCGAGGCGGATGAGCAAAGCCTGCAACAAGTTGAATCTCGTTTGCAGTCTATTTTCGAAATAGCCAGAAAATATCGGCTTGAACCGGAGGCCCTGCCTGACAAAAACAGCCAGATTCAGACTGAACTGCAATCGCTGGAATCCGCTGATGAAACCTTGGCGGGCCTGGCAGATCAATTAACAATTCAGCAACAGGATTACGTTAAAGCTGCCGATCAACTGTCTGCCTCACGAAAAAAAGCCGCAAATTCGCTGCTTGCTGAAACCGTGATGCTACTTAAATCTTTATCTATGCCGCATGTCAGTTTTGAAATTGCTTTCGACACATCAGATATGAACAAGGCCTCCCGGTCAGGACTCGATAAAATAGAATTTCTGGTTTCGGCCAATCCGGGACAACCACCGGCGTCGATGGCAAAAGTAGCTTCAGGCGGTGAACTCTCGAGAATCAGTCTTGCCATTCAGGTTTCCACAATGAGTAATCTGGCTGTGCCTACACTCATTTTTGATGAAGTGGATGTCGGCATTGGGGGGGGTACTGCAGAGGTTGTCGGCAGATTATTAAGAAAATTAGGTGATCAGCAGCAAGCGCTCTGCGTGACCCATCTGCCCCAGGTGGCTTCTCAGGCACATCATCATTACAAAGTTGAAAAGATCCAGACCAGCGACTCAACCTCAACATCCATTTCCGCATTAAGTGCCGAACAACGTATTGCCGAGATTGCACGCATGTTAGGCGGCCTCGAAGTCACTGAACAAACCATTGCTCATGCAAAAGAAATGATCAGTCGATCAGCTGTCTGATTTAAGGTTTTTACAGTTGACCTTGTTACATTCTCCATAAATCACCAGGGAATGGTCAGAAATATCAAACCCCCGCTTTTTGGCGATCTCTTTTTGACGTTTTTCAATCGAATCATCACAGAACTCTTCGACTTTGCCGCATTGGACACAGACAATATGATCATGATGACTGCCGCGATTAAGTTCAAAGACTGAATGACCACCATCAAACTGATGGCGTTCAACAAGACCCGCCTGTTCAAACTGAGTCAGCACTCTGTAGACTGTCGCCAGACCAATTTCTTCATCACGTGATTTTAGTTGAAAGTGTACTTCTTCAGCGCTTACATGCCTGTCATCGTTGCTATCGAGAATTTCCAGAATTTTCACTCTGGGTAAGGTGACCTTGAGGCCGGCTTTACGAATATCCTGATTTTCCAAAATCAGCTCCTGATTACTGTGTTCTTTGCAGGTTTTCCGGTATCATGTTTGTCTAACATTATAAATGACAATGCAATACAAATGCACAAGATTCTCATTTCTTCTTTTTTTTCGGTTTCTGTCACTTTTTTGGCCGGTTGCGAATCCTTCTATCAGGTCGCAGATTACATACCGGAGAGCGCCAGTCGTCTTTCTTTGATGTATCGACCCGATATTCAGCAGGGCAATGTGATTGATCAGGATATGGTCAATAAACTCAAACCCGGCATGTCAAAACGTCAAGTCGGTTATCTGCTTGGCACGCCCGCTCTGATTGATAGTTTTCATCAGGATCGCTGGGACTATGTATATACGTTGAAAAAGAATCGGGAAGAATTTGTTCAGAAAGACCTGACACTTTTCTTTGAAAATGACCAGTTAACCCAGATTAAGGGAGATTATCGGCCGGTCCCGGTGAATGAAATTGAAACGGCCAACCGTAAGGAAACCGTCGTTGATGTGCCTGATCATGTACCTGAGGACAGAGGCCTTATCCAGGAAGCTCTCGACGCAGTAGGCCTTGAGACAGAAAAAGACGTCGAATAAGGTCAGCTCTAATCAGCCTCCCGCTGACCCTTTTTCATGGTCTTGCCCTCGGCTGCACGTTTTTTCCGTGCCTCTTTCGGATCTGCAATAAGAGGCCGGTAAATTTCCACCCGATCCCCTTCAAATAAAGACGCATCAGCTTTGGTAATTTTACCAAAAACACCCAGTTTCAAATTCTCACGGTCGATTTCCGGAAACTCTTCAAAAATGGAAGAAGCATTAACCGCTTCCAGTGCAGTCAGTGTTTTTTCGCTGTTAACAACAAGAATGACTTGCTTTTCAGGTGTGGCATAAGCCACTTCATAACGGGGCATTAACGATAAACCTCATTTGCGCGTTTGCAAAAAGCATCGACCAGTTCGTTGGCGATTATTGAAAACACCTTACCGAATGCCGCATTGATCAATTTTCCGGAAAACTCAAACTCCAGACGTAATGAAACTTTACAAGCTTCATCCGACAAAGCCTGAAACTCCCAACCACCTTCCAGTTTTTTAAATGGACCGTCAATTAAACGAATATCCATTTTTTCACCGCTAATGTAACGATTACAGGTAGAGAACTTTTGCGTGATGCCGGCCCGGGAAACCTCTATCTCACCACAGATTTCTTCATCGGTGTGTGAAATCAGGCGACTGTTACTGCACCAGGGCAAAAAGTCCTGGTAGGCTGCAACATCGGCAACCAAATCATACATCTGCTGTGCTGTATGCATGACAAGTGCGGATTTTTCTACAACGGCCAATTAGATGACTCCAATAGCATTCAAAAAAACAATCGCAATAGCAACTGGTGTAATAAAGCGCGTAACAAAGTACCAGAGGCTGAAACCGGACTGCATTGATAATTCATCACTGATAGATTCTTTTTTCATCACCCAGGTGGCAAATATCGCAATCAATAATCCACCCAGAGGCAACATGATATTAGCTGTCAGATAGTCGAGCAAATCAAACAGAGTTTTGCCAAACAACTGATAATCTGCTGAGCTCCACAGATTAAATGAAAAGACTGTGCCTAGTCCGAGAATCCAGCAGCTAACACCTATGACTGTAGTCGCTTTTACTCTCGAATAACCTTTGTTTTCAACTAACCAGGCAACTCCGGGTTCAACCAGAGAAATCGCTGAAGACCAGGCCGCAAAAGCTAATAAAATAAAAAACAAGGTTCCAAAAAACTGACCGCCGGCCATATTGCCAAACGCTATCGGTAAAGTCTGAAAAATCAAACCTGGACCTGAGCCCGGCGCCAAGCCGTTAGCAAATACGATAGGAAAGATTGCCATACCGGCTAACAGAGCGACGACGGTATCCGCGCCGGCAATAATGAAAGTCGCTTTAGTGATCGAATAATTTTTGGGCATATAGGAGCCATAAACCATAATTGCCCCCATACCCAGACTCAAAGTAAAAAAAGCATGCCCTAGAGCTGTCAGTAAAGGCGTGCCGGTAAATTCACAGCGCTGTGCGCCATCGACAACATCACAAGCGTAGAAAAACTCATTGAAATCAATATGAAAAAGAAAGTTTAGTCCTTCTTCAAAACCACCTGAATTAGCGGCATAGCCAACCATGACCAGCAGCAATGCAAACAAGGCCGGCATTAACAAGGTCACCGCTTTTTCAAGACCACCCCTGACACCACGCGCGACAACCATCATGGTCAGCACCATAAATAAGGTATGCCACCCTGTCAGTATCTCGGGATTACCAGTCAGATTAGCAAATACATCACCGACTAATGATGCATCCGCGCCGTCAAATGTGCCGCTGGCAGCTTTAAAAACGTAGCTTAAGGTCCAACCGGCGATCACCGAGTAATAAGAGAGAATCAAAAAACCGGCAAGCACCCCGCCCCAGCCCATGTATTGCCAGAGCGGTGACTTGTTTTCTTCACTCGCCAAATCGCGCATCGTGTTAATCGGGCTTTGTCTGCCACGACGGCCTATCGCGATTTCTGCCATCATAACCGGAATACCAATCAATAGAATGCAAACCAGATAGATTAATACAAAAGCACCACCGCCATATTCACCGGTGATATAAGGGAATTTCCAGATGTTCCCTAAACCCACGGCTGAACCAACCGCGGCCAATACAAATACAAATGCGTTTGACCAATGGCCGTGAATCGACTTTTTTTCTGACATATTATCCAAGTTAGTTGCTAATCTAATGCTGACGCATTGTGAATCAAGTACAATTCTTCTTCAAGAAATGCGCCTTGGGCGCTCTAAAAATCCAGAATTACTATGGCAAAGTCAGCAAAAAAGAAAAAATCAAAACAACCCAGTTCCACGATTGCGCTCAATAAAATAGCCCGACACGACTATTTCATCGAAGAAAAATATGAGGCAGGCATCGCTCTTGAAGGCTGGGAGGTGAAAAGCCTGCGTGATAATCGTGTGCAATTGAAAGAGTCCTATGTGGTTATTCAGAAAGCTGAGGCATTTCTATTCGGCGCCCATATAACACCTTTGGCAACAGCCTCGACGCATATCAGGACGGATCCGAGACGCACCCGCAAGCTGCTTTTGCATCGTCAGGAATTAAACAAACTGATCGGTCTGGTCGAGCGCAAAGGCTATGCGCTGGTGCCTTTGGCGCTCTATTGGAAACGTGGACGAGCCAAACTGGAAATAGGTCTGGCCAAAGGCAAAAAACAACATGATAAACGGGCGACCTCAAAAGAACGTGACTGGCAGAGGGAAAAAGAACGTATCTTCAAAAAAGGCTGATCGAGATCATTCATTTTTTTCCTGACTTCTAGATAATCATGAAGATAATTCCAATATCCCGCGGAGTCCTGCATGACTAATCCAGTTGACAATTTGTCTGAAATCGAACAGCTGCAAGCACAGATCGAGCAGTTAAAATCTAAAAATCGAAAGTATGCAAAAGCCTATAAACGTCGTCAGCAGGAACAGGCACTCAAACCTTACCAGGCTGAAATACTCGCCTTGCAGAGATACCTCGAAGAAACCAAACGCCGCATGGTGATCATTTTTGAAGGTCGCGACGCATCCGGTAAAGGTGGCACGATTCGCCGTGTTACCCGCTACATGAATGAAAAACATTATCGGGTAGTTGCATTAGGCAAGCCAACCGATGAACAACGCACACAGTGGTTCTTCCAGAAATATGTCACTCAATTGCCTCGTGGCGGCGAGATGGTTTTATTCGATCGCAGTTGGTATAACCGTGCGGTTGTCGAACCGGTCTTTGGTTTTTGCTCCAAAGAGGAATATGACAACTTTATGAAAGGTGTGACCGGCTTTGAAAAAGACATGGTTCGCCAGGGGACTATTCTGGTAAAGCTCTACTTCAGTGTCACCAAGGACGAACAGGCAAGACGTTTTGAACGCCGTAAAACAGACCCGCTGCGCCAATGGAAACTCAGTGAAATTGATGTGCAGGCACAGGAACGCTGGGATGACTTTACCAATCAGAAATACGAGATGTTAAAACGGACCCATACCTCCCATGCGCCCTGGACGGTAATTCGCTCAGACGACAAGTTTTTAGCGAGATTAAACGCCATTAAAGCTATTTTAAAAGCCGTGCCCTATGAGAGAGCCGACACAGAACTGGACTTTGTGCCGGATCCTGAAGTGGTCATTTCCGGTGCCAGAGAAGTTGAAATTATGGAAGCTCAGCGCTTACAGGATGGTAAATTTACAGATTAATCTTGTAATCCATATTTTCGGACATACAATAGAGTCATGAACTGCTTTATCGGGTTCTAAAATCAGGGGCTGACACGGGTGAACCGTGACCGTTTATCCAGCGGATAAACGCAGCTCGGTGAACGACTCGCCATGGATGGCGAGGCCGGACAATCTACCAGGGATGGTTCAGAACTGCTTTATCGGGTTCTAAAACCAGGGGCTGACACGGCATTCGACGTGGGTTACAAAACCTGAGGTGCATGTCGAGGCACAGTGACCTCGTAAATCCAGCTGTAAAACTATAGTTGCCAACGACGACAACTACGCACTCGCTGCTTAATACCCAGTAGGGTGCCGTCTGACCGGAGCCGTGCCTATGCGTCCGAGTTTTCAGGCGTCGATTCTCATAGGATCGCGTTGAGATTTGTTCAGGGTTGATGCGCTAAATCCTTACTGAAATCGCTGTCTGTATGCCCTGTTCTGCGGGTAGCAGCCAGTTAAACTTAATAGCAGAACTAAGCATGTAGTACCAACGGCAGAGGGCTTGCGGACGCGAGTTCAACTCTCGCCAGCTCCACCAATGACAACCCCTAAGTAGCTGATACTTAGGGGTTTTTTATTGCCAAAATAATTCAGTCAATCATAGTCCGATTTTTATGCCACCCCAGACTTCGCGCCCGACCAGATTTTCATTGGCAAAATCCTCATAAGCATTGTCTGTAATATTTTTCACCGTAATCCAGACATCGATTGGAGTTGAGGATGATTTAAAGGATTGCTGATATTTGAGATCCGCCGACTCATGCCGGTCAAGATCGTCACCCTCACCTGCCGTAGTATAGGGATCAACATAACTGTATTGAGCACTGATGTAGGCACCGGCAAAAATCTCTCTGGAGAGCAAGACTGAAGTGGTCAGATTAGGAACAAATTCATCAATATTCTGGTCTGTCGCCAGTACATCAACCGGTGTTGGAGAGCCATCATAGATCAGCGTATTGGGTCTATAACCCCAGCTATTTGAGTAACCGACATTGAAAACCATCAGGGTTTTACGATCCGGTTTGATGGATATTCCGAGTTCAGCCGATTCAATATCCGTTTCGCCATAATTCAGGCTCATATACTCTGGTACGTCTGGATTACGTTTACCATTGACTCCAGCCTGGGTTTTGGTTTTTCTGGTATAGATGACATCGGTAATATCTTCACGTGCCAGTCTTAAATCTATGGCTAAGCGGTCATTAAAATATTTACCCAAATATCCGATCTCATAAGAATCTATTTGTTCAGGATCCAATTGCGGATTTCCCAATCGATCCCAATCATGAATGGATCCATTTAATTCATATTGATAGGAATTAGCATAAAGGTCATATAAAGAGGGAACCCTGTAAGCTCTGGAAACATTTAATCTTAATGTTTGCTGATGACTAATATGAAAATTTGCTGCCAGACGCGGTGACCACAAGCCTTCAATATCTTCATACTTTTCAAATAACAAACCTCCATTGACCGTCATGTTATCTGAAGCTTTCCATTCGGCATTGGTATGGGCACTGAATGACATTCGACTTTGGTCTTGGCCATTAAAGTAACTATCGCTGTCGGCATAATCAAATCTTAACCCGCCGCCATATACGACTTGCAGTTGCGGACTGAAAATACGTGTACGGTCATACTCTGCATCAACTCGATGCGTGACAAAATCATAATCGCCAATGAAAATATGATCATCATCTTTGAAACCAAAGACTTCTGACCAGTCATCATATGGCACGGGATACCCGCCATTAGGAAACTGAGATGCCGCGTGATTTCCACCCTGACCGCCATCAACGTCACGACCTTGGAAGTCTTCACGATGTGAAGTCAGGTTAATCTTTAATTTATCACTCTCAAGTAAAGACAAGTCTCGACTCAAGGTGTAACTACCATAAAAAGAGAAAACATCAGCAGCAGTTTCAGTGACACCATAAGCTTGCAGATCTTCAAAATTCTTACCCATCTCAGATAATTTAAAACCAAAGTCGAATTGATGCAGTTCTTTCGACGAAGCATCAAAATCTATTCGAGTGTTAAACATGAGATTTTTAACGCTATCGTTATAATTAGCTAATAACTGTCCGGGCTGTGGAATATAACTCGGGTCCGGATCATTATTATCCTGATAAGAATTGTAAAACCCGTCATTAGTTTCTATCTCCAGCGATGAAACATAACTAAATTTGTCAGCATCGCCGGCATAATTCAAATTAAAACGCCGGGTATTTCGTTGATCATCAGCAGTAATAGAGACTGCATTGGCATTAGGATAGGAGGCAGAATAAGTATGAATATGGATGACCGCAGAAAAAGAATTAGCCCCATAAGCTGCCGCGTTCGGTCCGCGAATGACCTCGATATATTCGATATCATCCATCGCAACTGGCAAGGCGCTCCACAAAGTACCGCCAAACATGGGATCATAAAAAGAACGGCCGTTTAATAGAACATGGACACGCGTATTATGTTCATCACTGACACCATGATAGGTAACCGTACAATCATTGGCATGCAAACATCCCACCTGAAACCCCGGCACCAGGCGAAGAAGTTCAACCGGATAGCTGGCAGAGGACGCTTCAATCATTTCACGGGATATCACAGAAACTGTCGCCGGAATGTCTCTCGGAAGCTGTTTCAAACGTGTCGCAGAACTGACATAAGCCTCTGATTCTGCTAGGAAATCCATTTCAGAAATAGCTTCTTCAGAATAAACATTTCCCTGTCCCAGAAGACAGCTGAAAAGCAAAAAACGAATTGAGGGATATCTGATGCGCAAAGCTACACTCCAAAAATAGTTGGCTAATATTAACCCTATCTTAAAAAAAACAACAATCACGCAGCTTTACATTAAAAAATACCGACATTTGAGTGAAAAAAAGCTATTATCTTAATATTAGTAAACTCTTTTATAGGTGCGGACAATGGCTGATCAAAAACATGATGACGGTATCATGTTAGCGTTGCTCGACAGGTTCTCGAAATATCGTTTACCACGTCTTTTGGATATTCAGAAAACCGTCAAAAATGGTCAACCTCTGTCGGATATGGATATCTATTTTCTGGATGAATCACTGGCAACGGCTTCGCGCATTCAAAATCTGGTCGACAGAAATCCTGATTATGAGATGCTATATTGTAAAATTATCACGCTTTATAAAGACATCACCAATAAAGCTCTCGAAAACGAAACAAAGGCCTGATCCATCCCATGTCCAGACCGGAGCAAAGCTCAGCTCATGAAGCCCTTAAACAGGCGACATGGCCTTATCACAAAGATCTCGACCAACTGCAGATTCTCAAAAAGCTCATGAGTCCCGACTTGCGTCTTGAAGATTACCGTCTGGTTTCTGCCAAAATGACGAACTGGTATCGTCATGTCGAAGATACGATCTTCAAGGCAGTCCAAAACTGTGCACCGGCGGATATTGAACATCGTTACAAGTTAACTGCACTAAAAGCCGATCTTGCAGCCGTCGACATTAACTATGAGCAGTTGGGAGATTATCCGGCAATCAATATTTCACTGGATAATGGTTTTGAAGCTTTAGGTGCACTTTATGTGATGGAAGGCGGTACTCAGGGCGGTAAGATTATCAGTAAAAATATTGCCAAGTGCCTTCCAGATCTACCTCAACCCCGGTTTTTCTCTGTTTATGGCGAACAAAGCGATCAGCGCTGGCAAAGTTTTCTTGATCATCTCAATAACACAGCAATGTCCGCCAAGGACCTCGAGTCATTGGTAACCGGTGCACGCAAAACTTACGACTCTCTGATTCTTTGGTTTAAATCCGATCATTACTAAATCTATTCTGTTACCCGCTTGAGCAACTTGCATGTGGGTCGGCCGGTTCAAGTTCATTACGCCATTTATGTTCAGGCTGCTCAAAAATACCGCTCACTCCCGCAGGCTCCATCTTTCCTGCTGAATAAGTTGCCAGCGGTTCATCACGGCTTTGCCATACGTTTAACACCGGGTCGACAATCTGCCAGGCATAATCAACTTCATCAAAACGTAAGAACAAAGATGAATCACCTTCCATAACATCCAGCAGCAGACCCTCGTATGCATCAGTCTGCTGATGATGCTCACAGCGAAAAGGCGCATCCAACGATATTTGCCGGGTATCCATGCTTAAGCCGGGTTCTCTGATGGAAATTTCCAGGCGCATAGACTCCTGCGGAGACATACTCATGATTAACCAGTTAGCAGCAGGCTGCTGAACTTTGGCAGAACGAAAGAAGTGTTTCGGCGGCTGTTTAAACTTGATCGCCACCATAGTACATGCCTTTCCCATTCTTTTACCGGTACGAAGATAAAATGGCACATCTCTCCAGCGCCAGTTATCCACATACAACTTCAACGCTGCATAGGTTTCGGTTTTACTGTTACTGGCAACCGCTGATTCCTGCAGATAACCTTTGACCAACTGGTTATCAATATTGCCTTCGGTGTATTGGGCCCGAAAGGCCTGATGATCCATGCTGTCCATATTAAGCGGACGTACGGATTTAAGTTCCTTGACTTTTTCATCGCGCAAATCCTCAGCATCCATACTAACGGGAGGCTCCATGGCAACTAGTGCCATCATC
>Ga0181576_10003108_pt1 | contig 12284 bp, 11 predicted proteins | sample 101ome_22_FD_132464 | JGI IMG/M metagenome (GOLD analysis project Ga0181576, IMG submission 132464) | Coastal salt marsh microbial communities from the Groves Creek Marsh, Skidaway Island, Georgia - 101412BT metaG (megahit assembly) | ecosystem: Environmental > Aquatic > Marine > Intertidal...
GAACAAAAGTTTACCATTAAGGATCGAATTCAACCTCATTTGAGAACGGCAGAAGTTTACAGTTCTGCTAGAGATGAATTTAAAAAGGATAGCAAAGACTACATCTGGTTAGATGCAAACGAGAATCCGTTTAATACGGATTACAATCGTTACCCTGATCCGCAGCAATTAGTGTTGAAAGAGAAATTAGCCGAAATATGGAAGGTTGATCTCAGCCAACTCTTCATCGGTAATGGCAGTGACGAGGTACTAGAATTGTTATTTCAGTTGTTTGCAAGGCCTTCGAAAAGCAATGTTGTAGCCATTGACCCCTCATATGGCATGTATCAAGTTTTAGCAGAAAAATACAACGTTGATTATCGTCGAGTGGGTTTAAATGAACAATTCGATCTCAGTGCAAAAGAATTGATACTTAGGGTAGACCCAATGACGGCTATGGTGTTCATCTGTTCACCTAATAATCCAACCGGGAATCATTTGGATGTTGAGCAAATTATTCAAGTTATTGAACAAGCCAACACCCTTGTGGTAGTAGATGAAGCTTATGTTGACTTTAGTGAGCGCCCTTCGCTTGTACAATTACTAGGGAGGTATTCAAATCTAATCGTGGTACGAACACTTTCTAAGGCCTATGGGTTAGCAGGTGCGCGACTTGGTATAGCAGTAACATCTTCAGAATTGGTCAATTGGATGAACCGTATTAAACCTCCGTATAATGTAAATACATTGAGTCAAAGGGCCGCTTTAGAACGCCTAAATGCAACAAACGAAGTTGCCCAAGAAATCGCCTTGCTCAAGGAACAAAGGGATGATTTAATAAAGGCTCTTGAACTATGTCCTTGGGTGTTTAAGGTGTTTCCATCGGATTCTAATTTTCTATTAGTACGCGTAGATGACGCTAAAACTAGATACAATGCGCTGGTTGAAAAGGGTTTTGTTGTTCGCAATAGAAGCACTCAATTCAACTGCGAGAATACCCTTAGAATTTCAGTCGGAACAGTTGAAGAAAACAAGAACTTAATCTCATATCTAACAGAGAGGTAAAATGAAAAAAATACTATTTGTTGATCGTGATGGCACGTTGATTAAAGAGCCAAAAGACTATCAGGTAGATCACATTGACAAGCTTGAGTTTTTAAAGGGAGTTGTGTCGAATCTGAATAAGATTCAACGCCAACTGGGTTATACGCTTGTAATGATCACGAACCAAGATGGATTGGGTACTTCTAGTTTTCCTGAAGCTGATTTTTGGCCAGCACATAATGCCATGATCCGGATGTTAGAAAGCGAAGGAGTACATTTTGAGAATGTATATATCGACAAGAGCTTCGCTAAAAATCCATCAGACACCCGTAAACCATCGACTAAGTTGTTAGAGGGGTATTTAACACAAGGATTTGATCTAGAAAACAGCTTTGTAATCGGCGACAGGCTAACCGACGTAGAACTAGCCTATAACCTTGGGGTTCGCGCCATTACGATTAACTTGAATACATTAGGAGATCAAGAAGTAAAAGCGAGTCCGAAGAAGTTAGAAGAAATCATAGTGACCAAGGCAAACGATTGGGGAGCTATTTATCTTCAGTTAGCGAGCCTTAGTCGAAAGGTTATTCACCAGCGCACTACCAACGAAACAAAAATTGAAATTGCATTAGATCTTGATAGTAATGATCCGGCACAGATTGACACCGGAATTGGATTTTTTGATCACATGCTTGAGCAATTGGCTAAACATGCTCAAATTTCGTTGACCTTAACATGTAAAGGAGACTTGCATATCGATGAGCACCATACTGTAGAAGATACCGCGATTGCATTGGGAGAGGCTTTTAAAAAAGCTTTAGGGAATAAGGCTGGGATTGAACGTTATGGGTATACCCTCCCAATGGACGATTGCCTCGCTCAAGTGGCACTCGATTTCGGTGGAAGACCATGGCTGATGTGGGATGCCAAATTTCAAAGAGAGAAAATAGGGGAGTTACCTACAGAGATGTTCTTTCATTTTTTCAAATCATTCGCTGATGCTTCAGGAGCCAATCTAAATATAAAGGCTAGTGGTATCAACGAACATCATAAAATCGAAGCGATCTTCAAGGCTTTCGCTAAATCAATTAAAATGGCTATCCGTAAAGATGTATCACATATGCAATTGCCTAGTACAAAGGGATTGTTATGAGAAATGAAGTCGTCATAGTAGACTATGGAGTAGGAAACGTTCAAAGTATCCGTTTTGCTTTGAACCGATTAGGATATGAAGGTGTGTTAACTTCAGACGTTCAAACCATTGAAACTGCCAAACACGTTATATTTCCTGGTGTTGGACACGCCGAAGTTGCTGCAAAACAACTTAAGGCCTCAGGCTTAGATAGCGTATTGAAACAGTTGACTCAACCGGTATTAGGAATCTGTTTAGGAATGCAACTGATGTGTGCATCTTCTGAAGAAGGAGACACTACGGGTTTAGGGTTATTTGACCTCGAGATTAAACGATTCGATGAAGGGCTAAAAGTACCTTGCGTAGGATGGAACAAACTTGAGCACCTTAAATCACCCTTATTTACTGGACTAGAGCCTCAAAATCATGTTTACTTTGTTCATAGCTATTACGCTCCTCTCTCAGAGCAAACAATAGCTGTCGCTAACTATGGGCTGTCTTATAGCGCTGCCTTGCAAAATGACAATTTTTTTGGAGTGCAATTCCACCCCGAACGAAGTGGAGAGGTTGGAGAACAAATTTTAAAGAACTTTTTAAACCTATGAGAACTATAATTATACCGGCAATTGATTTGATTGCTGGTAAATGTGTGCGATTGACAAAGGGCGATTACAGCTCGGCGAAAGTTTACGACAACAATCCAGTGGATGTTGCGATGAGATTTGAAGATCTCGGCGTAACACACTTACATGTCGTAGATCTTGATGGAGCTAGAGAAAAATACATTGTAAACTATAAGATCTTAGAGCAACTCGCCTCAAAGACAAGTATGCGAATAGATTTCGGAGGTGGAGTTCAAAGTAGCGAAGATTTAAAAATTGCTTTTGAAAGCGGGGCTGATCAGGTAACAGGAGGAAGTATTGCCGTTAAAAATCCCGAATTATTCGAGCAATGGATTCAAGAGTATTCTTCAGAGCGTATCCTATTAGGAGCTGATTCGCATCACGAGCAAATCGCCGTTTCAGGTTGGCAAGAGGCTTCCGAATTGAAGGTAGAACCCTTTATTCGCGATTACATTGAGAAAGGAATCAAAACGGTCATTGCTACCGATATAGCAAAGGATGGAATGCTACAAGGACCCTCATTACCCTTGTACGAATCACTAATACAAGCTATTGATCGGCCATGGAATTTGATTGCAAGTGGAGGGGTAAGATCCATTCAAGATATTGAATCCTTGAATCACATCGGTTGCTACGGAGCCATTGTAGGAAAGGCGATATATGAAGAAACATTGAAGTTGGAAGAAATTAAAAGGTACAATTCATAGTATGGTCGCTAAACGCATAATCCCCTGTTTGGATATACTAGGCGGTAGAACTGTGAAAGGCGTGAATTTCGTAGGTCTGAAGGACGCTGGAGACCCTGTAGTTTTAGCTTCAATGTATTGTGAAAAAGGTGCAGACGAACTCGTATTCTTAGACATATCAGCAACCGAAGAACAAAGAGATGCTTTCGAGCCTTTGGTTTATGAAGTAGCCAAGACCCTTTCTATTCCTTTTACAGTAGGGGGAGGGATAAGATCCGTTGAAAAGGTGGGTCGTTTATTACACCAGGGAGTTGATAAAGTTTCTATCAATTCTTCTGCGGTTATGCATCCAGAGTTAGTGAGTCAAATCTCTAACGTCTATGGTTCACAATGTCTAGTGGTGGCCATTGATGCCAGATTTGAAGACGGAGATTGGTGGGTGTATACGACAGGAGGAAAAAAGAAAACTAATCTTAAACTACTATCCTGGGCTAAAGAATGTGAAGAACGCGGTGCTGGAGAGATTTTATTTACTTCAATGGACCACGACGGGACTAAGGCAGGTTTTGCAAACGATGTCCTTTCTGAGTTATCACAATGCTTAAGCATCCCCATTATTGCCTCTGGAGGAGCTGGCACTATTCAAGATTTTATAGATGTATTTTCAAATGGAAAGGCCGATGCTGCATTGGCGGCTAGTGTCTTTCATTTTGAGGAAATCGAGATTCGACAATTAAAACAAGAATTGGCTTCTGCCCATATACCTGTACGCCTATGAAAACGCCTGATTTTGAAAAAAACAACTTGATACCTGCGATCATTCAAGACGCGACAACCCGCAATATCTTAATGCAGGGTTATATGAACGAAGAGGCCTTTCAAAAAACACTTGAATCAAACAAGGTATGGTTTTACTCCCGTTCTAAACAACGCCTTTGGATGAAGGGAGAAACGAGTGAGAACACCCTTGATTATGTATCGCACCAAATCGATTGTGATGCGGATAGCATCTTGATTCAAGCCCATCCCAATGGACCGGTATGTCACACAGGCAGTGCCACCTGTTTTAAGGATGAAAATTCAACTGGGCTTCAATTTTTGAACACCCTAAAAAGCATTATTCAACAACGTCGTCAAAACCCTGACACAAAAAGTTATGTCAGCTCACTTTTCGCCAAGGGTACCAATAAGATCGCACAAAAGGTCGGAGAGGAGGCCGTAGAAGTAGTTATTGAGGCCAAGGACACGAACGATGAACTGTTCTTAAATGAATCTGCTGATTTGTTGTTTCACTATATGATTTTATTGGAGCAAAAGGGATTTACCTTAGAAGATGTAGTAAAAATCCTTGAAGGACGTCATCGATAAAAGGCGCGTAATATTGTATCTTTAATCGTGCTATGAATTTAAACGCTGGGTACCGTTTTACGCTAGGAAATGAACAAAACAAGACTCCATTTGAGCGCCTGTACGATATCTTTCAAGAGCTAATCACCCATACTTCAGGAGATGTTGACGAGGCTATAGATTGGCTTCGACAATTGGATCGTGAATACGAGCTCACAGATGAAAATTATACGATTGATGACTTTCTTGAAGATCTTTTAGAAAAAGGCTTTTTAAGAGAAGAGTTGGTTTCGTCTGCGGGAGATCCATCTAAAGAGGCAAACGACGCACAGAAGCGGGCCTTAAAAATGACCGCGAAACTAGAACGAGAGCTTCGAAAGAGAGCCTTAGAGCAACTTTTTGGAAATCTTAAACGTAAGAGTGCTGGAAATCATAAAACCACTGCTACAGGTCAAGGTGATCAATACTCTGGAGATGTTCGTGAATTCAGGTTTGGAGATAGTATTGAGCACATCGATATGCAAGCTTCGGTTCAAAACGCGATGAGAAATCATGGGCTCGACTTGAGCAATATGCAAGAAGACGATTTAGTGATCAAGGAGACTGAACACAAGAGCCAAATGAGTACGGTTCTCATGATTGATATCAGTCACAGCATGATACTCTATGGTGAAGATCGAATCACACCAGCGAAGAAAGTGGCGATGGCGTTGGCCGAAATGATAACCACACGCTATCCAAAAGACACGCTAGATATATTAGTATTTGGAAACGACGCTTGGCCTATCAAAATTGCAGAACTTCCTTACCTCAATGTTGGACCATATCACACCAACACCGTTGCCGGATTGGATCTTGCTATGAAGATCCTTGCGCGAAAAAAGCATGCCAACAAACAAATCTTCATGATTACGGATGGTAAGCCAAGTTGCTTGCACTTACCAGATGGATCTTATTATAAAAACAGTGCAGGCTTAGACCCCGAAATTGTAGCACAATGTTACAATCGCGCAAGAAATGCAGCAAAAAATAATATTCAAGTTACCACCTTTATGATCGCACAAGATCCTTACCTCATGGAGTTTGTGCGAAGTTTTACCGAAGCCAATAAAGGGAAAGCTTTTTACACAGGCCTTGATCATTTAGGAGAAATGATTTTTGAGGACTATAATGCGAATCGAAAAAGAAGGATTAAATAATCTGCTATGAAGAAGCCAATGACTTTAGGTGCTTTGAAAAGTGCTGGATACGAATATCAGACCATTAAAGATGAGTTAAGAAAGAATCTAATTGATCGGATCAAAAATGATAAACCGTTGTTTGAAGGTATTATTGGGTATGAACACTCCGTCATTCCTCAATTAAAAAGAGCCATTCTTTCAAAGCATAATATTAATCTTCTAGGGCTACGAGGTCAGGCAAAAACTAGAATCGCACGATTAATGACTGAATTGCTCGATGAAGAAATTCCCGTGGTGGCAGGTTCGGCTATTAACGACGACCCCCTAGAGCCCATTTCTAAATATGCCGGTGAACTTATCCGTAATAATGGAGGTGACACACCCTTTGACTTGCTTGATCGATCAGATCGCTTTTTTGAAAAACTCGCCACTCCTGATGTGAGTGTAGCCGACCTTATTGGAGATATCGATCCGATTAAGGCCGCAAACCTTAAACTTTCTTATGCTGATGAGGAGGTAATTCATTACGGAATGGTTCCTAGAGCAAATCGGTGTCTTTTTGTCATTAACGAACTTCCTGATCTGCAGGCCAGAATTCAGGTAGGACTCTTTTCAATATTGCAAGAAGGAGAAATTCAAATAAGGGGGTTTAAATTAAAAATGCCCCTTGATGTATCTTTTGTCTTTACGGCAAACCCAGAGGACTATACTAATAGAGGTAGTATTGTTACTCCATTAAAGGACAGGATCGGATCCCAAATACTCACTCACTATCCGAAAACTATTGAAATAGCCAAGGAAATAACACGTCAAGAAGCAAAACCAGCCATTGAAGGACTTCACATTAGTGAAGCGGCTCGCGATTTAATTGAAAGTATAGCTTTCGAAGCTCGAAAGAGTGAGTATGTGGATGCAAAGAGTGGGGTTTCTGCTCGACTGAGCATTAGTGCCTTTGAAAATGCAATTAGTGGGGCTGAGTTAAGAATGCTTCAGAATAATGAGTCTGAATCAAGACTTAGGGTTCTAGACATCATGAATAGTAATTCCGCCATAACCGGAAAGGTTGAGTTGGTTTATGAAGGAGAGCAAGAGGGGGCTGATTTTGTTGCTCAAGAGCTTATTAAAAAAGCCGTTTTACATCTTTTTGAACAGCATTTTCCAAAAATTGATAAATTAGAAAAGAAAGGCGCAGCCACTCCTTACGACTCTCTTTACACTTGGTTCTTTGAAAACGACCCTATCGAATTGTTAGATGATGCTCCCGATGATTTTTGCCGAAGTGAACTTGATCGGATTAAGCCGTTAGATGGGTTGCTTAAAGAGCACTATCCTGAATGCAGTAAAGAGGAACGATATTTTTTTAAAGAAATCATCCTCTGGGGATTAGTCGCTAAAGACAAACTGAATAGCAGCCGAATAGATGATAAAACGTCCTTTAACGACCTCTATAACAGCTATTTTTCAGGTTTAGAGTAAAGGGCTTAGGCTGATAATACCTGAGAATTAGTGTCTATGAGCTGTATTTGATCTTTCAATCGCTCAATGAGCAGGTTCATCATGCGCTTATTCAAGGACGAAGAGTTTTCACGATACGACTCAAATTCTTCTAAAGTGAATTGGCCTATAATCATCCCCTTTAATTGATTCCTGAATTTTTGGTCCCTCTGAATACTGTTTTCAATATATTCTAATTTTTTGGGGAGACTCAGGTCGTGAAAGACGCTTTTATGTTTCTTGGTGTAATTTTTGAACGCCGAAATAAACAGCTCATTTTGAAGCTTAAGGATAGGCCTTAAAGTGGCATTTTGAAAATATTCATCCCTACTCATATTATCATGAATTTTTGAAGTGGGAATCTGCGGGCGCTGCTGAAGAATTTTTTCAGAACGTGTTGACATGATAGGGCATGATTTACGTTTAGAGGAGCAACCTCTTAATCAAGATAGGATTGCAGTAGATCGTTTTTTGCTGATTTTCGAAGTTTACGAATAGCTTTTTCTCTTATCTGTCTAACCCTTTCACGGGTCAAATCAAAGGCACTCCCTATTTCATCTAATGTCATTGTAGCGTTCTGGCCTATGCCGTAATACAAACGAAGGACATCAGCCTCTCTTTCTGACAGTGTATCTAAAACACGGTGAATCTCTGTACTCAGCGATTCATTGATAAGATCATGGTCAGGTTGGGGCGAAACGTCTGATGACATGACATCATATAGGTTTGAATGTTCTCCTTGTTCGAATGGAGCGTCCATCGAAATGTGTCTTCCGGAATTTTTTAAAGATTGTTTTACCTCAGTAACTGTCAACCCAAGCTCTTCTGCAATCTCTTCAGCCGATGGGGGACGTTCATGAGCTTGTTCGAGATATGAAAAGGTCTTATTTATTTTATTGATTGAACCAATCTTGTTCAAGGGCAGACGTACTACCCGAGATTGCTCGGCCAAGGCTTGCAGTATGCTCTGACGAATCCACCAAACGGCATAAGATATAAACTTAAAACCGCGTGTTTCATCGAAGCGCTGAGCAGCCTTCACTAGGCCTAGATTTCCTTCATTGATAAGGTCGGGAAGCGTTAAGCCTTGATTCTGATATTGTTTAGCTACAGAGACTACAAATCTCAGATTGGCATTTACTAAAATTTCAAGCGCTCTTTGGTCACCCTTCTTTATTTTCTGTGCGAGTTCAACCTCTTCTTCGGCAGTAATTAAATCGATACGGCTGATATCTTGAAGGTACTTATCTAGCGATTTAGATTCTCTATTCGTGACCTGCTTAACGATTTTAAGTTGTCTCATGGGCTTGAAATTTGAATACATATTACAACCCTTAATAGGCCTAATCAATAGAACCATGGTTGGTTTATCAAGAAGTTATCACCAAGCGATTTATTTGAATAAAGTCATTCGTACTACATCTATTTATGGCTATTTTTGCAAAATTAGACCACTTAAAAATGGCCAACAGCCCATCTAATTCTAAAGAACTCTATGCGTATCAGAAGAAAGACCTTTTGAGGATCTTTGACGCCCTTGATTCTGTAGAAGAGGGCACGAATCTGCTCTATCAACTGCCGACGGGCGGTGGTAAAACCGTTGTGTTTAGTGAAATTGCCAAGCGCTTCATTCAAGAGCGAAATAAAAAGGTGGTTGTACTTACGCATCGCATCGAGTTGAGCGCTCAAACTTCAAAGATGCTCAATGACTTTGGTGTCACCAATAAGGTCATCAATTCTTCGGTTAAGGAGATAGAACGAAACGATCCACATATGTGTTATGTGGCAATGGTTGAGACCTTGAATAACCGACTGAATGATGAAAAGATCGTTCTCGAAAATATTGGACTTGTTATTATAGATGAAGCGCACTATAACTCATTCAGAAAACTCTTCAAATATTTTGAACAGCCCTACGTCCTCGGAGTAACAGCGACACCGCTCAGTTCAAATATTAAACTTCCGATGAAAGATTTCTACAGGAAATTAATCGTAGGGGAGTCTATTCAATCTCTTATAGATAAAGGCTTTTTGGCAAAAGCAGTGGTACATCGTTACGACTTGAGTTTACAAGGATTAAAGCTCGGGATCAATGGAGATTATACGATAAAAAGTAGTGATGCTTTTTATGCGAACTATGGGATGTTAGGTAAGCTCCTTACCGCCTATAATGAGAATGCAAAAGGGAGTAAAACGTTGATATTTAATAACGGAATCAATGCTTCTGTAGCCGTTTATGAGACCTTTAAGCGTGTAGGCCTTCCAATTCGACACCTCGATAACAAGCATTCTTCAAAAGAGCGACAAGAGATACTTTCTTGGTTTAAAAAGACACCTGACGCCATTTTAACTTCTGTCAGTATATTGACTACCGGTTTTGATGAACCCTCGGTCGAGACAGTGATATTGAATCGAGCTACGCGTTCGCTGACTTTGTATTTTCAAATGATAGGTCGAGGTTCGAGGGTATTGAAAAACAAAGACACCTTCTCTATTATTGATTTAGGGAACAACACCTTACGGTTCGGACCATGGAGTGACCCTATTGACTGGAACGACATCTTTCACTTTCCAGATTTTTATCTCGAGAGCATTAAGAGTGATGAAGAGATTGAACGCAATTTTGAATATGAAATTCCTGCAGAGGTAAGGGCGAAGTTTTCTAAGTCTTCTTCTGTTACCTTTGATATCAAAGAGCGCTACAAAGAATTGTTTGCTAGGGGAGAGCGACCTAAGAGGGTACTTGAAGAAAGTATCGAACAGCATGCTCACATGTGTATTGAAAACAGCAATACGATTACAGAAGCGAGACAATTGATGATTTTGCTTGATGAGGATATTAAGAATCGTGTCAAACAATACACCTATTGTATCATGAACACGACGAAAAACTATAGAGAGTGGTTAGAAGAAGATTATGTCCGTAAGCTTAGAATTAAGCTTGTTCAAAGTTATGCTCGGATAGAGTCTTAAAGGACCTCACCTCACAATTAGAGCTTATGGAAACACTATTCGAAACGGTAAAGGAATACAAAGACATCACCTTTAAGCGTTCTGGAGCTATTGCGAGAATCGCCATCAACAGACCCGAGGTTAGAAACGCCTTTCGTCCGTCTACAACTAGTGAATTGTACGACGCCTTTTATGCGGTTTCAGAAGATCCGACTATTGGAGTCGTACTCTTAACAGGTGAGGGACCTTCTCCGAAAGATGGTGTTTTTGCCTTTTGTAGTGGAGGAGATCAAAAATCCAGAGGTGATCGAGGATACGTAGGAGATGATGGAAAACATCGTTTAAATATCCTTGAAGTTCAGCGACTTATTCGTTTTATGCCTAAGGTGGTTATTGCAGTGGTTCCTGGATGGGCAGTAGGCGGAGGGCATAGTTTGCACGTTACTTGCGATCTTACCCTGGCCAGTGAAGAGCATGCAAAATTCAAACAGACGGATGCAGACGTCACCTCATTTGACGGAGGGTATGGATCGGCCTATTTAGCAAAAATGGTAGGGCAGAAACGTGCTCGTGAAATTTTCTTTTTAGGTAAAACCTACTCGGCCCAAGAAGCCTATGAAATGGGCATGGTGAATAAGGTAGTTCCTCATCAAAGGCTCGAGCAGACTGCTATAGAATGGGCAAATGAGATTTTAGAAAAATCGCCTACCTCTATAAAAATGCTTAAGTATGCCATGAATTTAACAGATGATGGAATGGTTGGGCAGCAACTCTTTGCAGGAGAGGCTACGCGTTTGGCTTACATGACAGATGAGGCTAAAGAAGGTAGAGATGCTTTCTTAGAGAAGAGAAAGCCCAATTTTGATAAAGACAAATGGATTTCATAATGAACGTATTTAGACATCCCCTAGTATACATTCTGGCGTGTTTCGTCCACAGTTATTCTCAAGATTTAAGTTTTGCAAAGGAGCTCTTTGAAAATCACGAAACCTATAAGGTAGAAGGGTTTGAGCAAAGGCGAATAAAACAAGCCGAAGTGTTATCATCTATTGAGAAGACCGTTACGCAATACCCTGGTGTTTTTCAATCTCGAATCGTTGGCACATCCGTACAAGGAAGACCCCTGCCTATGTTGAGTTTTGGAAACGGGGCTATAGATGTATTGATGTGGTCTCAGATGCACGGCAACGAATCAACGGCAACTAGGGCCCTTTTTGATCTTTTACATTTCATTGGAGATCAACAAGACGCCCCTCGCGTTAAAAATATATTGAGTGCTTTGCGTATTCATATCATTCCTATGCTCAATCCTGATGGTGCTCAGGAATTTCAGCGTGAAAACGCATTAGGGATAGACCTGAACAGGGATGCTCTACGCCTTGTTTCTCCAGAAGCGCAAACCCTTAAGCGTATTAGGGATAGTCTAGATGCTGATTATGGATTTAATCTTCACGATCAAAGCAGGTATTACAATGTAGAGCGCACGCCAAAACAGGCAAGCATTTCATTCTTGGCCACCGCCTACAATTATGAGAAAGAGATGAACGAGAAGCGCACAGATGCTGCTCAGTTGATCGGTTACCTTCACGCTATAAATGAACAATTTATACCCGGGCACACAGGGCGGTATAATGATGACTTTGAACCACGCGCATTTGGAGATAATATTCAATTATGGGGCACGCGTCTCATTTTAGTTGAAACCGGAGGATTCCCAGAGGATCGCGAAAAATCTATGGGAAGAAAAATGAATTATGTCCTTGTAGGATCAGCCCTTGAGGCTGTAGCAACTTCTTCATTTGAGCAAGTAGAGGCATTAGCCTATTGGAATATTCCTGAAAACGAC
>Ga0181576_10003110_pt1 | contig 12281 bp, 9 predicted proteins | sample 101ome_22_FD_132464 | JGI IMG/M metagenome (GOLD analysis project Ga0181576, IMG submission 132464) | Coastal salt marsh microbial communities from the Groves Creek Marsh, Skidaway Island, Georgia - 101412BT metaG (megahit assembly) | ecosystem: Environmental > Aquatic > Marine > Intertidal zone...
AGGGAACTCACTGACCAGCGCACCAGAGCCAGCGATACGCTCACTAAGATCTTGATGGCGGGCGGGATAAATCCGGTCGATACCTGCGGGCAGGACGGCCACAGTGCGCCCCCCTACCGCGAGCGCGGCCTCGTGCGCCGCCCCGTCGACACCCAGCGCCAAGCCACTCACCACCACCTTTCCCAGGCGCACGGCCTCGGCCGCAAAGGCCCCTGTTGCACGCTTGCCGTCCAGCGATGGCTTGCGTGTCCCGACCATCGACAGTGAAGAAGCGCTGATGGCGGTGAGATCACCGAGCACGAAGAGAAAGGGCGGTCGATCCTCACACTCTGCCAGAAGTGGCGGATATTCGAGGTCACTTGGGATAACCAAATGCAGGCATCCCGAGCTCTGGAGCATCGCCGCGCTTTGCTTTGTCGAGGCAGCGGCTATCGCACTTTGGAGCGAGCTGAGCCGGTATTGCGAAGTCGCTGCCTGAGAGCAATGAAGAATCGCCTGCGGAGAAGGGAAGTGCTGCAACACCTGATCCAGCCAACGGGCACCCTTAACGATGCCTTCCGTCACCGCCAACCACTGCGCATCCGCTATTGCGTGTGTCCCGAACCGGTAAGCCATTGCTCGTCCTTGAGCCAAAGCGCTACAGCAAAGCACTACAGAGAGTGCTACCCAGAATCATGTGTGGGCGAACACTTTCCCCTCAAAGGCTGGCGAGGCTGTCGCCGACAGCCAACGGCCCACTCGCCTGGAGTACGAGGCCAAAACTGGCCCGCTCAAAAACGGAAAAAACCGCGAGTGCGCCCGCCTCAACAGCCGGCAGTCGAACCCAGTTTCCCGTCAGAGGGTCTTTTACTTCCTGACCCTGCTGATGAATGGCGAGCAGATCCCCCTCGCGAAGGGCGTCGCGCTCCCCTCGGTTGATCACCACAATGTCCAGCGCACCCACCTGTGTGATGCCGTTTGCCACAGCAATAATGCGGGCATCGGCTATCGCGAGTTGGGGTATTTGAAACGAGTAATCGTTTTGGGGGGTGTCGCGCTGGAGAGGCATCAGTCGATCGCCGAGGCGAACCTCCTGATGCGCGCGGGTCACCACCAGACTCGCTGGGTGCATGGCGCTCTCTACACCACTCAGGCGCGCCTCGGCCACCACCTCGACCAAAACACCCAAGCTCTCTCCCGTCGTCGGGTCAGTGAGTGGTTGCACGGGCCTGACCACCTGATAATGGCTCGAATCGTTCTGCCCGAGGTGAGTGTAAAGCGTATCTCCCAAACCCGTTATCAGACGCCCCGAATCGCCCGCCACCACGTGAGCCGCTTGTGCCAAAAAGGTGGCGCTCATCACCCCATATCGCCTCAAAAAAGGCTCAATTTGCTCAGTGGGTATTGTTGGGATGGCAGACTCAAGGTGGTCGGGGCGCATGTTGGGAGACAGCCTGATAGTAGATCTGGGGTGCTTCACCAGCCTTGGATTATCGCCCTCCCATACCAGACGAAGCTGGTCTCCCGGGTATATCCAGTGGGGGTCGTCGATTTCAGGGTTTTCCGCCCACAGCTCAGGCCATCGCCAGGGACTCTCGAGGAAGACACCCGCAAGATCCCAGAGGGTGTCGCCCGTTTTCACGATATAAGTTGATGGCGCATCCGGGTTGAGGGCAAGCGGCTCTGCAGCTTGCGCTGGAGTCCAGCATAGCCCCAATAGCGCGAAACAAAGCATGATATGGCGCAATAAAAGGTTCTTGCGCTGTTTTTTAGGGTCGAGACGACCTGCAATCCTTTTGCAGTTTTCCACGGTATTCACTCCATTGTTTACCCCCGCCTATATCAGCGGGCTATCAGCCATAATCCTCGCAATCCGGCGAGCTTGTGGCTTCAAGGTATAATCGAAGTGTGCGGGGATGTTTCTGATAGAGCAAGACCAAATCCGAACACTTTCTTCACACCTCACAAGCTTTCAACATGGACTCTGGCATGGCGCTTCTTGAAATCCTCGAATTCCCCGACCCGAGACTACGCACCCGGGCTTCCCCTGTGCGGGAGGTTGACGCCCGTATCCGGAAATTAGTTGATGATATGTTCGAGACCATGTACGACGCGCCCGGCATTGGCCTAGCTGCGAGCCAGGTCGACGTGCACGAGCGGGTGATCGTGATGGATATCTCCGATGACCGCTCTGCCGCCAGAGTCTTCATAAACCCTGAGATCACAATCATCGACGACACATTGGGCACCTACGACGAGGGCTGCCTTTCCGTTCCAGGCTTTTATGAAACCGTGCAACGACCCTGCATCGTTGAGGTGACCGCAATGAATCGCGAGGGTGAGGTCTTTACGGAACAGCTTGATGGGCTGACCAGCATTTGCCTGCAACACGAGATCGATCATCTCGAGGGCAAGCTGTTCGTGGATTATCTCTCTCCGCTCAAGAGGCAGCGCATCCGAAGCAAGCTGGTGAAAGACCAGAAACGCCGCGCTTGAGAGATGCCCGCTGAACTCAACATCGCCTTTGCAGGAACACCTGAATTTGCGGCGAGGCACCTGCTTCAGCTTATCAAGGGTCCTCACACCGTCGTCGCCGCGCTAACGCAGCCCGATCGCCCCTCGGGGCGAGGGAAAAAAATGCAACCTTCCCCTGTTAAAGCCGTCGCTCTGGAATCTGGCATCCCCATTTGGCAGCCCGAAACGCTCAAATCACCGGACAGTAGCGCGAAGCTCGCCGGTTTTGATGCAGATATTTTGATTGTGGTGGCCTATGGCCTGATCCTGCCCGCTGAAATACTGAGCACACCAAGGCTGGGTTGCATCAATGTGCACGCTTCTTTGCTGCCGCGCTGGCGGGGCGCGGCACCCGTTCAACGGGCAATTGAGGCGGGGGACGCCGAGACCGGCGTGTGCATCATGCTGATGGAGCCCGGGCTAGATACAGGGCCCGTGCTACTCTCTCGCGCCATCCCCATCGAGCCGCATCATACGGGTGGAACGCTGATGCGGCAGCTGGCTGAAGTGGGCGCGGAGACTCTCGACGAGTGTCTGTTTGATTTCGAGCGCCTGCTGGCACAGGCCTCTCCTCAAGACAACGCGCTCTCGACCTATGCGAAGAAAATCGAAAAACAGGAGGGCGCCATCGACTGGTCTGCTGACGCCATCGAGATCGCGCGCCGAATCAGGGCATTTCAGCCGACACCAGGATGTTTCACCCTCCTCGGCAACAACCGCATCAAGTTATGTAGCGCTCACGCGAGCAACGAGCGCCATTCCAAAATAGCGGGTGAAATACTCTCTGCCAGTGAGCACGGACTGGATGTTGCCTGTGGGAGCGGCATCCTGACCATCACCGAAGCGCAAATGCCCGGCGCCAAGCCACAGCCCATGAGTGCCCTGCTGAACGGGCATCGCGAACGCTTGCTGCCAGGCAGTCGCTTTGCGCAACCCGATAACCCCTGACCATGTCTCCTGCGAGGGTGGTGGCGTCGAGCATTATCCATCAGGTATTGCTGGGCAAATCCCTGCACGCACTGCTGCCCGATGCGTTAGACGCCGCCACGTCCACAGATCGGCCATTCTGCCGAGAGTTGATCTACGGAACCTTACGGGAGTGGCCCTTCCTCGCACCGCTCAGTCAAAGCTTCATGACCAAGCCATTGCGAAAAAAAGACAGCGATATCCAAGCCACGCTGTGCGCTGGCCTATATGAGCTGTCGCACATGCATACCCCGGCGCATGCCGTGGTATCGGAAGCCGTGAATACGGTGCGCGCGCTGGGCAAACCGTGGGCCGCGGGTCTGGTTAATGGCATTTTGCGCAATTATCAAAGACGCACCGCGCCGATTTCCGATTTTCTGAATGCCGCCCAATGCAACGCGCTACCTGACTGGTTGTTTAGACAACTCGTTGATCAATACGCTAGCCACATAGACGAGATTGCTCGCGCTGCCAGAAATCGTCCGCCGATGGTGCTACGGGTCAATGCCGCTCAGCTGAATCGAGACGAATACCTCGAACACCTCAACGCGGCGGGCATTGAGGGCATGCCCTGTGAATCGCAGCCGGCAGGCGTCATGCTCAAGGGCGGGGTAGATGTCATGCATCTCCCGGGATTTCTCGAGGGCTGGGTCAGCGTACAAGACGCATCCGCACAACGGGTTCCCGAACTGCTCAGTCCATTGCCCGGGGAGCGGATTCTCGACGCCTGCGCCGCACCGGGCGGCAAAGCCTGTCATTTGGCCGAGGTGCAACCCGCGCTCACGGCACTCCTCGCCTGCGATGTCAGCGAATCGCGCCTGGCCAAGGTCGCTGAGAGTGCTCAGCGCCTGAAACTCCCCATTGAGACGCTGCAGGCTGACGCCAGACAACTGCCGGACCACCTCATGTCCCATCCTTTCGACGCCATCTTGGCCGATGTTCCGTGCTCGGCCACGGGTGTGATGCGCCGCAACCCCGATATCAAGGTGCTGCGTCGGGAGGAGGATGTTGCAGGCTTCGCCGCGCAACAGCTGGCGATCCTCCGTGGGCTGTGGCCTGCTCTAAAACCGGGTGGTCGCCTGCTTTATGTCACATGCTCCTTGCTTCAGCAGGAAAACGATGATGTTGTCAGACTTTTTGTCAGTGAGCAGATGGCCAGCACCGCGCGTCTCGATCTGGACGATGGGATGCGTACCGAGTTCGGCTGGCAGACGATCCCCCGCATCGATGGCGGTGACGGATTGTATTTTTCGCTGCTTTTAAAAACGTGATTGTAAACGCGTAAATACCTGCCAAAAATTGCGGTGAACAACGTGACTAATCCACATGGCATGTCAGCTTTGACTTGGTTTAAGGTGTGCTCCGATCGATCGGAGGATCCGCAGACCAGTGAAAATTATCATTCTCGGAGCGGGCCAGGTAGGCGCCACCCTCGCTGAGCATCTCGCCGACGAAAAGAACGACATCACTGTCATTGACGAGCATGCCGCCACATTAAAGCGCCTGCAGGAACGACTCGATCTGCGCACCGTGCTGGGTCATGGAGCACACCCTTCCACCCTCATGAACGCCGGGGCCGAGGACGCCGACATGCTGATCGCCGTCACTGATAGTGACGAGATCAATATGCTCGCCTGCTCGGTGGCCTTTACGCTGTTTAAAACGCCCACCAAAATCAGCCGTGTGCGCTCTGCTGACTACCTCTCGGAGCAAGCCGGCCTGTTTGAATCCGGCGCTATTCCTGTCGATGTGATTATCGGTCCCGAACAGCTTGTTACGCGGAATATCGAACAGTTAATCGCCAACCCAGGCTCTCTTCAGGTTTTGGATTTTGCGGAAGGACGAATCCGACTGGTTGCGGTAAAAGCCGTGGAGGGTGGGCCTATTGTTGGGCGCGAACTGCAGGAAATCCGTGAACACATGCCCAACGTGGACACTCGCGTGGCGGCCATTTTCAGGCGTGGCGGAGACCCCATTATTCCTCAAGGATCTACGATCGTTGAACCCAATGATGAAGTATTTTTTATTGCCGCTCGCGAGCACATCCGCCAAGTCACTGCCGAACTCAGAAAAGTCGATAAGCCGTATCACCGAATCATGATTGCAGGTGGAGGCAATATTGGCGCCAACTTGGCGGGGCGTCTTGAAAAAAACTATCAGGTGAAGGTAATCGAGCGCTCTTATGATCGCTGCCGAACCTTGTCTGACATATTGGAAAACAGCATCGTTTTAAATGGCAGTGGCAACGAACCCTTGCTCTTGCAGCAGGAGAATATCGAAAACACGGATGTCTTTTGTGCGCTGACGGATAACGATGAATCCAACATCATGATGTCTTTGCTGGCGAAGCGCCTCGGTGCCAAAAAGGTGATCACCTTGATCACCAACGCCGCATATGAGGACCTTATCGGCGATGAAATCGACATAGCGATATCACCCCAGCAAATCACGATTAGCAGCCTGCTGTCTCATGTCAGAAAGGGCGATATCGGGTCCGTGCACTCCCTCCGCCGAGGGGCCGCAGAAGCGATTGAGCTCACTGCTCACGGAGATGCGCGCTCGTCCAAAGTGGTGGGTCGCCGACTGGATGAACTCAAACTCCCCTCCAGCGTGACCGTAGGTGCCATCCTGAGGAAAGACGAGGTGCTGATCGCCCACGATCATGTCGTAGTGGAGGAAGATGACCACGTGATTCTTTTCCTCACTGACCGATCGCAGATATCCGCTGTCGAAAAACTATTCGCTGTCGGCTTCGGCTTCATCTGATGCAGTTCGCGATGGCGACCAAGATTATCGGCGTGCTGCTGATCCTGTTCAGCAGCGCGATGCTGCCCCCTCTCGCTCTCTCACTTTTTGCCAACGACGGCGCGCAATCTGCCTTTTCCATTGGCTTTGGCGCCACCTTGGCTTGCGGTGTAGTGCTGTGGTTGCCAACCAGCACGTTGCGCCGCGATCTGAATATCCGAGATGGCTTTCTGGTAACCGCGTTATTTTGGTTAGTACTGGGGTTATTCGGGGCCATCCCTCTTTGGCTCTCGCCAGAATTAGGACTGTCCCCTGCAGCCGCCATATTCGAATCAATTTCAGGACTCACCACCACGGGCGCAACCGTGATCACCGGGCTCGATGGCTTGCCGCATTCGCTTTTGCTCTATCGCCAGCTACTTCAGTGGCTGGGAGGTATCGGTATTATTGTTCTGGCGGTCGCCATTCTTCCCATGCTGGGCATCGGCGGCATGCAGTTATATCGGGCCGAGAGCGCGGGCCCCTCAAAAGAGCGAAAGCTGACACCCAGAATCACAAGCACTGCCAAGGCACTGTTCGGTATATACCTGCTGCTGACGATGGCGTGCACCGCATGCTATCTCGCTGCAGGTATGACGTTGTTTGATGCGATCTGTCACGCCTTCTCCACCGTGGCAATCGGCGGATTCTCAACACACGATGCCAGCTTGGGCTACTACCAGCAAAACAGCGTTCTGATCGTCAGCTCCCTCTTCATGATTGCCTCGGCGGTCAATTTCGGCCTCCACTTTGTCGCCCTTCAGCGACGGGATGTGCGGGTCTACGGCCACGATTCCGAAACGGCTTTCTTCCTCACCGTATTAATCCTGGCGACCTGTGTGGTCTGTGTTCTGTTGCTCAGCACAGAAACCTTGGATATGCAGGACAGCCTTGTGCACGGGTTATTCCAAACTGTCTCGATTGCCACCACAACGGGCTTTACCACGCAGGATTTCTCTACGTGGCCACTGTTCTTGCCCGTATTGTTATTACTACTGAGCTTCATGGGCGGCTGCGTGGGTTCCACGGGAGGTGGCATGAAGGCAATGCGAATTCTGTTGATCTTTCGACAGGGCATGCGAGAGCTAAAGCAGCTGCTGCATCCCAATGCCGTGATCCCGCTCAAAATCGACTCGCGACGTGTTCAAACCGAGATCATCAGTGCGGTGTGGAGCTTCTTCGCCGTGTATATGTTCTGCTTTGTCGCCATCTGGTTGGCATTACTCGCCACGGGCCTCGATTTCACGTCTTCTTTTTCCGCCGTGGCCGCTACGCTGAATAATTTGGGCCCGGGTCTGGGCGAGGTGGCCAGCAATTACGCTTCTGTCAGTGAGACGGGCAAGGCCATACTCTGCCTTTCTATGTTGATGGGTCGGCTGGAGGTATTCACCATGCTGGTTCTATTTACTCCCGCTTTCTGGCGACATTGAGCAGTACGGTGACCCGCTACTTGGTGCCGCGTGACCGCTGGATCACCTCGTAGGCCGCAGAAATTTCCTGAGCGCGCGCAGTCGCGACTTTCAGCAACTCATCAGGCACGCCCTCGGCAATCAATTTGTCGGGGTGATTTTCGCTCATCAATTTCCGATAACGCCGTTTTACCTCACTAGCTGACGCAGTAGGCGTAAGGCCCAGCGCGGCGTAGGCTGTGTCGAGTTCTGAAGGTCCGTCTGCGTTACCATGATGGCGGCTACCACGTTGCTGATATGCGCGCTGCTGAAATTGCGCCTGAGCGTTGAGCATCGATATCAGCTGATCGAGCTCACCTCGAGGCATGGACAATAGACCGGCAACCTGATTGAGCGCCGCCCGCTCGGTAGCGGCGAGAGACCCGTCCGCCAAAGCGATGCCAACCAGAAAAACGATCAGGGTGTGCTGCGCCTGGCGGCGCGGACCAAGACATTCCCTGAAACGGGTAATCGTGGCTGCCGGGTCAAAATTCGGTGCCGCACCATCCTTGAAATGCCTGATTGCGGTTCGCCGCTGCTCGGTATTGAGCCTGAGCTGGGCAAATAGTGCCTCTGTTTGTGCAATCTCTGCTTCGGAAACCCGGCCATCAGACTTGGCGATAAAGCCCAGCAACGAAAACGTGGTTTCGAAAAATTGCGCTCGCATCAGATGCACCGCATCCGGGCCAGACAGCTGAAGGGCTCGCCACAACCCCGTGTCAAAAGCGTGGCCTAGTACCAGACCAAATAACAACCCCACTGGTCCAAATGCCAGGAACCCGATTAAACCCGAAATGACCTTGCCGGAGACTTGCCTCACCTTGCTATGTCTTCTCTTCCAACAACGGAGACGACTGCCAATTATAGTGGTCGATTTCTCCGGCCGGTCGACAGCGAAACCTTTTGTACTGCCATTGGTACTGGCACTCGTTGCCGGCTATCAGCTTTTCAACGCCGAAATTGATCGCGGTCAAAGCGTCCCGGTCATCGTCACTGTAAACACCAGATTCTGCAGGCCGGTAAACGGCGCGAAACCCGTTGTGCGTGCGCAGTACCGTTCCCATCACTGCTGCGGCACCCGAGCGCCTGATTAAGTTAAGCGCGAGGGTGGCGGTGAAGCAGTCCACCCCAAAAAACGGCACATTCATGCCAGCGTTCATATCTCGAGGCACCTGATCAGGCAACACCCCCGTGATGCCGCCACTGCGCACAGAACGGATCAACTCAGCCAGCCCGCGAGGTGTTGTGGGAACCAACTTGCCGCCCGTACGCTGCCGGCCTCGATGAACGAGGTCGTCAAGCTTTTTAAGCGGAAGTGGCTCATAGAGGGCCACCAGCTCACCTAGGGTTGCCAAGTGCATACCCAACAACTCCCAATTGCCAAGATGGGGGCCTAGCACAATGACTCCCTGCCCCGCCTCTAGCGGTTGCAACACCGATTCAGCGCCGTCTACTTCCAACATCGATGCCGTCACCTGCCAAGGTCGCAACCACAAATGCCCCATTTCCGCCGTGAGCTCTGCAGTCGACTGCACGCTTTGTTGCGCAACCTGCCGCCTGTGGGTCACTGACCAATCAGGATAGGCAAGCTCCAGGTTACGGATTGCCACCCTGCGCATCCGGGAGTTGAAATGATAGAGCAGCGTGCCCACCGCGCGGCCAAGCGCGCGCGCTGCGCTGAGCGGTAAACGACGGGTGATCGCCATCATCATATGGATGAGTGAAATAACGATCCATTCCAGCCAGACGGGTTTGGTTGAGACGGACATAGATGTCATTAATCGCGCAGAAGTGGGTGGGAAAATTGATTATGGTGCTGACATGACAGTTATACTAACCCCTCGTATCAGTTTTTAGGCGTTTTCCTTGGCTCCCGCGACATTTCAAGACGTTATCCTGCGGCTGCAGGACTACTGGGCAGGGCATGGTTGTGCGGTGTTGCAGCCTCTGGATATGGAAGTCGGAGCAGGCACTTTTCACCCGGCGACTTTTCTGCGCGCACTCGGACCGGAAAACTGGAGTGCCGCTTATGTGCAGCCCAGCCGACGCCCAGCCGACGGCCGATATGGCGAAAACCCCAATCGTCTGCAGCATTACTATCAGTTCCAAGTGGTCATGAAGCCGTCTCCACCGGACTTTCAGGAGCTGTACCTGGGTAGCCTGTATGCGCTGGGAGTAGATCCGCTAGAACACGACATTCGGTTTGTTGAAGATAACTGGGAGTCGCCCACTCTGGGTGCTTGGGGCTTGGGCTGGGAAGTATGGCTCAATGGTATGGAAGTCAGCCAGTTCACATACTTTCAACAAGCCGGTGGGCTGGAATGCCACCCCGTCACAGGGGAGCTGACCTACGGACTCGAGCGAATCGCCATGTACCTCCAAAATGTGGAGTCCGTGTATGACCTCGTTTGGGCAGAATCACCATCCGGAAAAATCACCTATGGAGACGTCTATCACCAGAACGAGGTGGAGATGTCCGCTTTTAATTTTCAGGAAGCCGACGTAACCAATTTGTTTGCGCAATTCGAATTTTACGAGCAAGAAGCCCGGCGACTGGCAGACAAACAATTGCCGCTTCCCGCCTACGAATACGTTATGAAAGCCTCGCACACGTTTAACCTTTTGGATGCTCGCCATGCGATTGGCGTAACAGAGCGTCAGCGATACATTCTCAGGGTGCGGACGTTGGCCCGCGCTGCGGCTCAGGCCTATGTGGCGGCGCGAGCAGCACGCGGCTTCCCAATGGCTGACCCGGATCTTGCGGCAGCGGCCTTGGCTCAGTTAGCGCAATCTGAAGAGCACTCGGCGTGATGACTCAGCATCTGTTTTTTGAGCTCGGAACCGAAGAGCTGCCCGCGGGCGAAATTGCCGGGATGTCTGAGGCGCTGCGCTCGAAGATCGTAAGCGGCCTCAACGAACAGCGCCTCTCGTTTACCGAGGCGGTCGCATTTTCCACCCCTAGACGTCTGGCCATATGGGTGAAGGATGTCGCCACGCAAGCGCCTGATGAGAGCCGCGACGTCATTGGCCCGCCGCTCAGCGCCGCGAAAGACGCGCAAGGTGTCTGGACGAAAGCGGCAGAAGGTTTCGCCCGCAAACAGGGTATTGAGGTCGATGCACTGGTCGTTCGAGAAGAACAGGGCGTCGAGCGGATATCAGCGCATGTTGCGCAAATTGGCGCCAAAGCATGCGACGTCATTCCAACTATCGTTGCCGACGCAGTGGGCTCCATCCCTGTTTCAAAGCGTATGCGCTGGGGCCGCAACCGCGACGAGTTTCTGCGCCCGGTACAGTGGCTAGTGCTGCTATTTGGAGAAGAGGTCCTACCTCTCGAGCTGTTTGGCCTAGAAGCTGGACGGGATACCCGGGGACATCGCTTTCATCACAACGCAGCGATTGCTTTGAGGTGCCCGACGACCTATCAGGCAGTGATGCGTGACGCAAAGGTTGTGGTGGATGTGTCGGAGCGAAGGCAACTAGTGGCCGAGCAGGTCGCCGCGCTGGCGCAACCCGACGAAGTTGTCGCGCTGTCTGAAGAGCTGCTCGACGAAGTCACCGGGTTGGTGGAGTGGCCCGTGGCGTTGAGGGGTAGCTTTGATCCCGCTTTTTTAGAGGTGCCTGCAGAAGCGCTGATATCGGCGATGAAAACACACCAAAAATATTTTCATATCAATGATGCCAAGACCGGCGCCTTACTCCCTTCATTTATCACCGTTTCCAATATCAACAGCAGTAATCCACCAAGCGTGATTGCTGGCAACGAGCGCGTGATTCGGCCTCGGCTTGCTGACGCCGCATTTTTCTTTGCCAACGACAAAACCACGTCATTGGCCTCAAGAACAGACCGGCTCGCGGGCGTTGTCTTTCAACACCATTTAGGGAGCTTGCTAGACAAGACGTCGCGCATTACCGCGCTTGCAGAGGAACTGGCGAGCACCATCGGGGCAGATTCACAGACCGCAAGCCGCGCCGCAAGTTTGGCGAAATGTGATCTGGTGTCTGAAATGGTGCTGGAATTTCCAGAGCTTCAAGGCATCGCAGGTGCAGACTATGCCCGCCATGACGGGGAGCCTGAGGCGGTTGCCGTGGCGATTCTCGAGCATTATTGCCCTCGTTACGCGGGAGACCACCTTCCCAGTACCGAGGAGGCGACCGCTGTCGCCATAGCGGACCGAATCGACACCCTTACCGGAATCTTTGGAATTGGCGAGCCCCCAACAGGCTCTAAAGACCCTTTCGCTTTGCGTCGCGCCTCTCTGGCCGTCATTCGTATGCTGGTCGCGCTGGGTAAACCCATTCTGTTACGGGATATTCTCCAATACAGTTATTCGCTGCACGGCGCGAACCTGTCACCGACCACTGTAGACGATGTGCTGAACTATATTTTTGAGCGCCTGGACAGCTGGTACGCAGACCAATCCATTTCCGTTGATGTAGTCCGCGCAGTGTTGGCGGCACAAAGTAGCGACTTGTACGATATCGATCTGAGAATTCAGGCAGTCGCAGCTTTTTCCGAGACAGAAACGGCAAGCCACCTCGCCGCGGCGAACAAACGAGTAGCGAATATTCTCGCCAAGGCAGAACGTGACG
>Ga0181576_10003120_pt1 | contig 12270 bp, 10 predicted proteins | sample 101ome_22_FD_132464 | JGI IMG/M metagenome (GOLD analysis project Ga0181576, IMG submission 132464) | Coastal salt marsh microbial communities from the Groves Creek Marsh, Skidaway Island, Georgia - 101412BT metaG (megahit assembly) | ecosystem: Environmental > Aquatic > Marine > Intertidal...
GTATGGGCGATTGGAACTGGCTTAACGGCTAGTCCGGAGCAGGCGCAGGAAGTGCATCGACACATCCGCGACCTGATTCGCAGCGAGCGGTTGGATGAGGCCGATGCGGTGCGCATCCTCTACGGAGGTAGCGTTAAACCGGGGAATGCTAAGGATCTGTTCGGGCAGCCAGATATTGATGGCGGCCTAATCGGTGGAGCATCCCTGAAGGCAGACGATTTTGCAGCGATATGTCACGCTGCGGTGAAGGTTTAATGGAACAGCTACTGCTGATATTGTACGTACTGGTATGTGCCGCGATGATCGGGCTGATACTCTTGCAACAGGGCAAGGGTGCGGACATGGGTGCATCTTTTGGCAGTGGTTCGTCGCAGACCATGTTTGGTCCCGCCGGCAGTGGCAACGTGCTGACGCGCGGAACAGCGATTTTTGCGACAGCATTTTTTGTGATCAGCCTTGGGCTTGCGATGATCGCCAAGGATAAGGCTGAGGAAGCACGCAGCGGAGAAATTCCCTTGCCTGCGCTGATTGAAAGCTCGGTGAACCAGGAATTGCCTGAGTTGCCGGCTTCCAACAATGAAGCTGCATCGGATATTCCCGCACTTGATGCAGGAGAAGTCGATGCACCGATCGCCGATGATGTTCCGGCGCTCGATGATGAATTACATGCAGAGCAGGCAGCGTCTGACGAAGAGTCAGAGCTGTAACCGAAAGGTTACGCCCAAGTGGTGGAATTGGTAGACACGCTATCTTGAGGGGGTAGTGGCGTAAGCCGTGCCGGTTCAAGTCCGGCCTTGGGCACCACCTTTGATAAGTTCGCCGAACTTCAAAATCGGCACTGGGTGGATCTTGGCCGCAACAAGGCCCGGACGCGAACCGGCACCACCGGTTCACAAAAGCATTGCTTTTGGACCGCCGCAGGCGCCCGAAGGGTGCGAACGCCGGATGCAACGGCGGTCGCAGTCCACACGGCCTTGGGCACCACCTTTTATAAGTTCGCCGAACTTCAAAATCGGCATTGCCGCGACGCATATAGGGATTATTACCTTGACCGTTCAGGCGACGCGCAACTACAATTGCGCTCCCTCAGTAGATGAGGATTCGGCATGGATGCCGGTGTTGATGCGGGGTGGAGCAGCCTGGTAGCTCGTCGGGCTCATAACCCGAAGGTCGTTGGTTCAAATCCAGCCCCCGCTACCACATTCAAATTCCGATGGAGACGAGCCATCGGAACGCAGAAAGCCCCCTCGTGGGGCTTTTTGTTAGGTGCTTTTAAAGCAATTGCATACAAAGCATCAGGCGTCGTGGAGGCTCCAGGCGCCGGGAAAGGATTCCAGAAAATGCACTTAAGTGCTTTTTATGTGGGCTTTAAGGCCCTTTTTTTGTTTTTGGAGTTTCGACAAGCGTGTCAACGCGAGCAGACGACTTATATGACCTGCTTATGCCTGCGGTAGAAGCGCTGGGCTACGACCTTTGGGGTATTGAACTGATGGGGTCGGGCAGGCGCATCACTTTGCGCGTTTATATCGATCGCGATGAAGGTATTACCGTTGATGATTGTGCGCTTGTCAGCCGTCAGGTCAGCAGCGAACTCGACGTGGCCGACCCGATTCAGGGTGAGTACACGCTCGAAGTTTCGTCACCCGGATGGGATCGCCCTCTGTTTCGACCGGAACAATATTCGAGCTACATCGGCGCGCTCGTCAAAGCGCGTTTTTATGTAACCGTGGGTGGTCGGCGCGCATGTACAGGCCGACTTGTAGCGGCGGATGATGAGGCTGCGGTATTCGATGTCGCAGATCTAGAGGAACCTTTGAGGGTGCCATTTGCGTCCATTCGCAAGGCACAGATAGTAATAGAGGACTGATGCCAGACACTGGCAGCGGAACGAACTGTTCAGACGGGCAACGATCTGCCCATTTGGCTTGGAGTGATAGATGAACAAGGAAATTCTTCAGGTAGCCGAAGCGGTCTCCAATGAAAAGGGAGTATCGCCTGAGATTATCTTTGAAGCGATTGAGCTTGCGTTGGCCACGGCAACCAAGAAACGCTATGACGAAGAATCGAACATTGATGTAACGATCGATCGAGTCACTGGTGATTATGTAACCGTCCGACGTTGGCTGGTTGTCCCGGACGACCAGCTGGCAGAGCTTGGCACCGAGTTCACCACTGAAGAAGCGGCAGAAAAAGACACCAGTCTTAAGCCCGGTGACACCTACGAGGAAGTCGTCGAAAACGTCGAGTTCGGTCGTATTGCTGCTCAAACAGCCAAACAGGTCATCGTCCAAAAAGTGCGGGAGGCCGAACGCGCGCAAGTTGTTGAAGCTTACGCCGATCGCGTCGGTGAATTACTGGCCGGTTCTGTTAAGAAAGTGACACGAGACGTGCTTATTATCGACCTCGGCAATAATGCTGAGGCGGTACTGCCGCGTGATCATCTCGTGGGTCGAGAGACCTACCGCGTTGGTGACCGCTTGCGAGCGATCCTGCATGAGATCCAGCCGGAAGCGCGAGGCCCGCAGTTGCTGCTCAGCAGAACTTGTCCGGAAATGCTGATTGAATTGTTCAAAATTGAAGTGCCTGAAATCGCTGAACAGGTGATTGAGATACGCGCAGCGGCGCGTGACCCGGGGGCGCGAGCGAAAATTGCTGTCAAGACCAATGACGGTCGCATCGACCCTGTCGGGGCCTGTGTTGGTATTCGCGGTTCGCGAGTCCAAGCGGTTTCCACGGAGCTTGATGGCGAGCGCGTGGACATCGTGCTGTGGGACGACAATCCGGCGCAGCTGGTCATCAATGCAATGGCGCCTGCTGAAGTTGAATCAATCGTCGTTGACGAAGACACCAACACCATGGATGTCGCGGTCGCCGAAGATAATCTTGCGCAGTCTATTGGCCGTAACGGGCAGAATGTGCGGCTTGCCAGTCAGTTGACGCAATGGAACATCAACGTGATGAGCCTTGAAGACGCCCAGGCCAAGCAGGAGCAAGAATCCGGCGCGGTTATTGAGCGATTCAAAAAAGCGCTTGATGTCGATGAGGACGTCGCATTCGTACTCGTTGAAGAAGGGTTTACCACGCTTGAGGAAATTGCCTACGTTCCGCTCGAGGAAATGATGGGCATTGAAGGTTTTGATCAGGATATCGCAGAGGAACTGCGTGCGCGTGCGAAAGACGCGTTACTCACTCTGGCGATAGCCTCTGAAGAAGTACTCGATTCATCAGAGCCGGCAGAAGACTTGCTGACCATGGATGGAATGGATCGTCATCTTGCGTTTGTTCTCGCGAGCCATGGCATCGTCACCATGGAAGATCTTGCAGAACAAGCGGTTGAGGATCTGCTCGATGTCGAGGGTATGGATGAAGCGCGTGCAGCTGAGTTGATCATGACTGCACGTAAGCCATGGTTTGAAGCCATGGAAGACCAGGGTTAAACGACACTTAGCCGTAAACAGGTACTGCGCTGAAGCAGGAGAGTATTAGATGGCAGAAGTAACGGTTGCACAACTCGCCGAATCGGTGAACGTTACGGTAGAGCATTTGTTGCAGCAGATGAAACAGGCAGGATTGACGCACAAAGGTGCAGAAGAGTTCGTGTCTGACGAAGATAAGCAAACACTGTTGACGCATTTGCGTAACAGTCATGGTGAGAGTTCGGAAGCGCCAAAGAAGATCACGCTCAAGCGACGTACTATTACGAAGCTCAAGGCGGGCTCTAGCGGTAGCGGCAAACGCACCGTTAACGTTGAAATCCGTAAGAAGCGGACGTACGTCAAGCGCTCGCCAGAGGAGCTCAGCGAAGAGCAGGCGGCTGAAGCTGCGGAAGAGGCGCGCGCAGAGCAAGCTGCAGACATCGAATCTGATGTCGAAGAAATGGCCGCAGTGAGCGCTGTTGAAGCTGTCGACGCTGACGCACCAGACACCGCAGATCAGGTTACGGAAGAGACTGAGGCAGTTGTCGAGGAATCGACGGCTGAGGCAGAGGTCGTTGATACCGCGATCGAAGAGCAGAGTGCAGCTGAGGATGAGGTTGCGCAGGACGCTGAACCGGACGTCGCAGAAGCGCCTGAAGTACTGGAAGATGTTGCGCCAGACGCACCGGCTGAAGAGACCGCACGCATCGATCTTGACACGATCAAGCGCGAAGACAAGCGTCTGTTGGATCCAGAGCTACTGCGTCAAGCTGCGGCACACCGCCGCAAAGAAAAGGAAGCGGAAGAGCAGGCTCGTCGCGACGCACAGATCAAGGCGCGCAAGCAAAAAGAAGAGGAAGAGAAGGCTCGTAAGCTGGCGGATGCCCAAGCGGCTGCCAAGCAGCGTGCCAAGGCGGCTGCGCCTGCGCGCGGAGCGCAAGCAGGACCGGGTGCTGCTGCACCTGCAGGAGCTGGCGCAGCAGCGGTAGAGCCCGCTGGCAAGAAAGGAAAAGGCCGTCGTCGCGGTGCCGCTGACGGCCCAGACGATGATCGTCCGCGCAAGAAGGCTGGAAAAGCAGGATGGGATCGTGATCGCGATCTCGTCTTGAAGCCGCGCTCTATCCCGCTCAACGATGACGACTACGATGTAGACGGATCAAGTCGGGGTCGCCGTCGCGAACTCAAACGCACCCACGCGGAGCATCATAAGCATGGTTTTGAACAGCCAACCGAGCGTATTACCCGTGAGGTTGATCTGGGCGAAGCGATAACCGTCGGTGAACTCGCTCAAAAGATGGCGGTTAAAGCCAGCGAGGTTATCAAAGAGCTGATGAAGCTCGGCGTTATGGCGACGATTAATCAAACGCTTGATCAAGAAACAGCGACACTGGTTATCGAAGAAATGGGACATAAAGTGCGTTTGGTCAGCGAAGACGAGCTTGAGGATGATCTTGGCAAATTGGTTGAGGTCGAGGGAACGCTCGAGTCACGTGCGCCGGTTGTCACGGTCATGGGTCACGTTGATCACGGTAAGACCTCATTGCTCGACTACATTCGTAAATCGCGTGTAGCCAGTGGCGAGGCCGGTGGCATTACGCAGCATATTGGCGCTTATCACGTCGAAACCGGCCATGGCATGGTGACGTTCCTTGATACACCCGGCCACGCAGCGTTCACTGCGATGCGTGCACGCGGTGCTCAAAGTACTGACATCGTTGTATTGGTTGTGGCTGCCGATGACGGTGTGATGCCGCAAACGGAAGAAGCTATCCAGCATGCACGAGCCGCTGGCGTACCGATCGTTGTTGCAGTCAACAAGATAGACAAAGAATCTGCGGATCCTGAGCGCGTGAAGAGCGAACTGGCCGCCAAAGATGTCATCCCCGAATCATGGGGTGGTGATACGCAATTTGTGGAGGTGTCAGCGCACACCGGCCAAGGCATTGACGACTTGCTTGAAGCTTTATTGCTGCAAGCTGAGGTTCTTGAGCTTAAGGCTGCCAGAGATGTGCCGGCACAGGGCTTGGTTATCGAGTCGCGTCTCGACAAGGGCCGCGGTGCGGTTGCCTCGCTGCTGGTTCAGCGCGGCATTCTCAAACAGGGTCAGATTGTTCTCGCCGGCACCAACTATGGCCGTGTTCGCGCGATGCTCGATGAAAATGGAAACCCTACAGACGAAGCCGGACCTTCTATTCCGGTGGAGATTCTTGGTCTGGATGGAACGCCAAACGCCGGTGACAGTTTCATGGTGCTTGAGAATGATCGTCAGGCGCGTGAGATTGCCGAGTCCAGAGACATAAAGCAACGACATGCTGCGCAGGCTCACCGTCAGGCAGCGCGTCTGGATAATTTGTTCGCGGGTATTGGCCAAGATGCACGCAAAGAACTCAACGTCATGGTCAAGGCCGATGTTCGTGGTTCGCTCGAAGCGATTACCAGCGCGTTGCTTGATCTTGGTAACGAGGAAGTCAGTGTCAATGTGGTCGCCGGCGCCGTTGGCGGAATTTCCGAAACTGATGTCAACCTGGCGTTGACCACGGGCGCGGTTATTTTTGGTTTCAACGTGCGAGCGGATAATGCGGCACGACGATTGGTTGAGACAGAAGGCGTCGACCTTCGTTACTACAGCGTGATTTACGACCTGATCGATGACGTCAAACAAGCGCTTGTCGGTATGCTCAAACCCGAGTTGCGTGAGGAAATCGTTGGTGTTGCGGAAGTGCGCGATGTTTTCCGGTCACCAAAATTCGGCGCGGTTGCAGGTTGTATGGTTGTCGAAGGCACGGTTTATCGCAACAAACCGATCCGCGTACTGCGCGACAACGTGGTGATTTACGAAGGCGAGCTTGAGTCGCTGCGTCGATTCAAGGATGACGTTGGCGAAGTCCGTTCAGGCTTCGAATGCGGTATCGGCGTTCGTAACTACAACGACGTAAAAGTCGGTGACAAGATCGAGGTCTTCAGTATCAGCGAGGTGGCGCGGACGCTTTAATAGCGCCCGCCCTGCAGCACCATGGCCAGAGAATTCGGGCGCACCGAGCGCGTTGCTGATTATCTCAAGCAAGAGTTGGCAGTGCTCATTCAGCGGGAGCTGCGTGACCCGCGTATCGGTATGGTCAGCGTAAATGAGGTCGAGGTCAGCCGTGACCTCGCGCATGCAAAAATCTTTGTCACCGTGATGGGCAAAGACACGCCCGACGACGCGGCGGCATCGGTTGAAGTGCTGAATCGCGCCTCCGGACTGTTGCGCAGTATGGTTGCCAAGGGGACCCGTATGCGCACTGTGCCACGGTTGCGGTTTGAGTTTGATGCAGGCCTTGGTCGCGGTATTGCGTTATCGGACCTGATTGAAAAGGCGCGAGCCGAAGATCAGGCGCGTCATCATCTTGATGACGAAGCGGATGGGGAGGCTTGATTGGCACGGCGCCCAAAAGGTCGAAGAGTCAATGGTGTATTGGTTCTGAATAAACCGCAGGGTCTGACCTCAAATCGGGCCTTGCAGCGAGCCAAGGCGATATTCTATGCAGCCAAGGGCGGGCATACAGGAAGTCTTGATCCGTTGGCGACGGGCGTATTGCCGATTTGCTTCGGTGAGGCTACCAAGTTGTCGCAGTATCTTTTGGATGCGGATAAGGCTTACACCACGACAGTGACGCTGGGTGTTAACACGACAACAGCAGATGCTGAAGGCGAAGTGCTTGCCGAAAGTGATTGCTCGACGCTCACCGAACAGGATGTGCTGAGAGTGTTGCCTGCATTTCGAGGAGAAATCTTGCAGGTGCCGCCGATGTTTTCGGCGTTAAAAAAAGATGGAAAGCCTTTGTATGAGATTGCCCGAGCGGGCAAGAGCGTAGAGCGTGAAGCGCGCAGTGTGACTATTTTCAGTCTGGAGTTAACGGCATTCAGACCCGGAGAGAAGGCTGAGATTGATCTTGACGTCCGGTGTAGCAAAGGCACCTACATCAGGACGATTGCCGAGGATATCGGCAAGGCGCTGGGTGTTGGCGGGCACGTGAGTCGTCTGCACAGAAGTGCATCAGGCCCGTATCTGGAGAGTGAATCTGTCACGATGGAGCGGATTCAGGCGCTGCGGGACGAAGACGCCTTTGAGGCGCTGGATGATTTATTGATGCCGGTAGACAGCGCAGTTGCGCATCTGCCCGCTGTTAAGGTTGATTCGGCCAGTTGTTTTTATTTGTCCCAGGGACAGCCGGTGATGGTTCCGAAACTTACCAGCAACGGTGTGGTCAGAATCGTCCGGGACGATGGGGATTTTTGTGGTATTGGCGAAGTGCTCGAGGATGGGCGCTTGGCACCACGCAGAATGCTCGCTGTACAATAAGCAGCGGCATGCATCGCTGAACGTCAGCGGTGATGGTTCGATCCGGCTACAAATATGCGTGGCCGAGATTGTGTTAACGGGAGGCGAGAGCCCCCAATGGCATATTCAGTAAATATGAGGACTGAAAAATGGCACTGAGTGCAGAAGAGAAAGCTAACGTCGTTAAGGAATACCAAACCGCCGAAGGCGACACCGGTTCACCGGAAGTACAAGTTGCGCTGCTTAGCGCGAACATCAACAAACTGCAGGGACATTTTGGCTCCCACAAAAAAGACCACCACTCACGTCGTGGCCTGATTCGCATGGTTAACCAGCGTCGTAAATTGCTTGATTACCTCAAGAGCAAGGACGCACAGCGTTACGCGAATTTGATCGCACGCCTTGGTCTGCGTCGCTAAACGCGCACACCAGGCTTATAAACAACGGGTGGTCAGGGTGGCCACCCGGATATGGAGGAATTTGAGTGAATCCCGTAAGAAAAACGTTTACCTACGGTGATCACACGGTAACGCTGGAAACCGGACGCATTGCGCGTCAGGCAACCGGCTCCGTGCTGGTGACAATGGACCAGACTACCGTTCTGGTTACTGTGGTAGGCGCACGCAAAGCGGATCCAAGTAAGGATTTTTTCCCGCTTTCAGTGCACTACCAAGAAAAGAGCTTTGCCGCAGGCAAAATCCCGGGCGGTTTCTTCAAGCGAGAAGGTCGTCCATCTGAAAAAGAGACGCTGACTTCTCGTCTGATCGACCGTCCGATCCGTCCACTGTTCCCGAAAGGGTTCAAGAACGAAGTACAGGTTGTTTGTACTGTTCTGTCGACCGACCGAAGAGCCGATCCCGATATCGCAGCAATGATTGGTACATCAGCAGCGCTGACGATTTCAGGCATTCCGTTTGATGGCCCGATCGGCGCAGCTCGCGTTGGTTTTACGCCTGAATCCGGATACATCCTGAACCCCGATTACGCAACGCTTAAAGCGTCAGCGCTGGATATGGTCGTGGCGGGTACGCAGGATGCGGTTCTGATGGTGGAGTCAGAAGCCAAAGAATTGACTGAAGACCAGATGCTCGGTGCTGTGCTGTTTGCTCATCAAGAAATGCAGGCAGTGATCAAGGCGTGTAACGAGCTTGCAGCAGATGCTGGTAAGCCACGTTGGGAGCTTACAACGGTTGAAGAGAACACCACACTGACTGAAGCGCTTGCCGGTCAATTCGGCGATCAGATCGGTGAGGCATATCGGATTACTGAAAAGCAATCTCGTTACGAGCGCATTGGCGAACTCAAGGCAGCGGCGGTTGAAGCGCTGGTGAGTGAAGAAGCCGGTATCAGTGAAGATGATGTTGTTGCAGCATTTTCCAAGCTTGAGAAGAAAACGGTTCGTGAACGCATTGTGAATGGTAAGCCGCGTATCGACGGACGTGATCTGCAAACGGTTCGCCCGATCATGTCTGAAGTCGGCGTGCTGCCGCGTGTTCACGGCTCGGCGCTGTTCACCCGTGGTGAGACGCAGGCAATTGTTGCTGCAACGCTCGGCACAGGTCATGACGTTCAGATCATTGATGCTCTGCATGGTGAATATAAAGACGCATTCATGCTGCATTACAACTTCCCGCCGTACTCCGTCGGTGAAGCTGGTCGTATGGGCTCTCCAGGTCGTCGTGAAATCGGCCACGGACGCTTGGCGCGTCGCGGTGTTGCTGCGGTTCTGCCGACGCCTGAGGAATTTCCTTACACCATTCGCGTGGTGTCTGAGATCACCGAATCAAATGGCTCGAGCTCAATGGCGTCGGTGTGTGGCGCCAGTCTCGCGATGATGGATGCAGGTGTGCCGTTGAAGGCGCCTGTTGCCGGTATCGCGATGGGTCTTGTTAAAGAAGGCAATAAGTTCGCTGTTATCACAGATATTCTCGGTGACGAGGATCATCTTGGCGATATGGACTTTAAAGTTGCCGGTACCTCTGAAGGCGTTACCGCGCTGCAGATGGATATCAAGATTCAGGGCATCACCGAGGAAATCATGGAGGCGGCGCTCGAGCAGGCTCGTAACGCGCGTTTGCATATCCTCGCTGAAATGAGCCGGGCAATTTCAACGCCACGTGCCAGCGTCTCTGACAGTGCACCGCAGATGGTTCAGATCAAGATTGATCCGGATAAAATCCGCGATGTTATTGGTAAGGGTGGCGCCACGATCCGCGGTATCACTGAAGAAACCGGTGCTTCCATCGATATTTCTGATGACGGTACGGTCAAGATATACGGTGAGAATGCGCAGTCCCGTGATGCCGCGCTTGAGCGTATTGAAACCATTACTGCTGAAGCCAAGATCGGTGAGATTTACGTGGGTAAAGTGGCGCGCATTGTCGATTTCGGTGCGTTCGTAACCATTTTGCCTGGTAAAGACGGACTCGTTCACATTTCTCAGATTGCCAATGAGCGTATCGAAAATGTGTCCGATGTACTCAGCGAAGGCCAGGACGTACGCGTCAAGGTTCTCGATGTTGATCAACGTGGACGCATTAAACTCAGCATCAAGGAAGTTGAAGCTGATGATGCAGAAGCCGAGGTCGCTGAGAGCGAGTAAGCTACGGCAACCGGGCCTGGCTCCCGGTTAACGTATTCAAGAAGCCCGCATGCCGTAACAGCATGCGGGCTTTTTTTGTCCTGTAGCGGATGAGGAGTTAGCGATGCTCCAGTGAGCCATCACGCAGAGGCATATCCGTCACATCCACATGCTCTTTGGCTTCCACGCGCTGATGAACGTAGCGTGAGTACATACGCGCAAATGGCGCTGCAGTTAGCCCATGAAAAAAGATACTAAGCGCTACGGTCAGTACCGTAACCGAGAAAATTTCGTTTTGATGCTGAATCGTCTGTTGTTCGAAAATCAGCAGCAGAAACAGAATCGATGCCAAACCGCGAGGCCCGAACCAGCCTAAGAACAGGTGTGTTGGTAACTTGATGCCCGAGCCAAGCAGCGAAAGGCTTATCGGCAGCATACGAATGACGGTCAGGCTCAGAAGCGCATACAGCAGGTGTACCCATTCAAAGTTATCGAGACCCTCTGGCAGTAATGCGGAGCCGAACGCAAGAAAGGTGAGCAGCATCAATAGTTGACCCTCGCCTTCCATAAATTCGAACAGAAATTCAGATCGCACCTTGAGTGCATGTCCAAATGCGGCGCCGGCGACGAACGCCGAGATAAATCCGTTGCCGTTGACCAGTTCGGCTAAAATAAAAGCCAATAAAGCCAGCGACAAGGTAGCAATGCCCTCAAACGGAATTGAGGCCCACCGCTGCGCGCTGGCAACATCCAGTAACTTGGCGCCGACGTGACCAACTGCCAGCCCAACCAATGGGCCGAATATGAGCTGCATGGCTGCAAACGTCAGCCACGACTCTACACCTCTATTTTCCATGATCGCGCTACTCAGCGTTGCCAGCGCAAGCACTACCGGCAGCGCAATACCATCATTGAGTCCACTTTCGATGTTAATGGTTTGACGAATCCGAAGCGGAATAGTCTTGGCGCTAACAACGACTTGTCCAAGTGCAGCATCCGTCGGTGCCAGCAGCGCAGCCAGTAACGCAGCTTCCCAGACTTTAAAATGTGGAAATAGCCAAATAGCCAAACCGGTGCCCAAAAGCATGCTCAAGGGTAACCCTGCTATTAACATGCGTACCGGAAAATTGTGCGAACGCCTTAGATTGCGGAAGTTGATTCGCGCAGCGTCTGAGAACAGCACCAGCACCAGTGTAAGCTCGGCGATAACATGTATCGCGCCATGCTCGACATTGATGCTGATCACTCCCAGGTAGTCTGCACTGCCGATAAAACCGGCCGCGGCGAACAACATCGGCGCAGTCAACATGGTGCCATCGATACGTCTGGATATAAGCGAAAAGCCAAATAACAGAACGCCTGCGACAGCGCTGGTAGTTAGCGCCATGAGACTGCTCTCAGATACTCACCGTTACATTGTCGATCAGACGGGTTCTACCCAGATAGGCAGCCGCAACTACGACCAATTCCCTGTCTTCACTGTTTGCAGGCTCCAGCGTCTTGGCGCAGCGAACAGAGAAGTAATCAGGTCTGAGTCCATTGTTGAGCAGTGAGACGCAGGCTTGCGCTTCGAGCAGAGCATAATTGCGATTACCGTCGGCAATGGCGTTGCGCACATCGCTGAGCAGTTCGAAGATGATTGGCGCGCGCGAGCGCTCTCCGGCATTCAGATAACTGTTACGTGAGCTTAACGCCAGTCCATCATCGGCACGCGCTACCGGCGCTTCAATGATTTCGATCGGCATACAGAGGTCTTCAACCATTCGTTTGACGATCGCAAGTTGCTGGAAATCTTTGATGCCGAATACAGCCTTGTGTGGCTGCACGATGTTGAACAATTGTGTCACGATCGTCGTCACGCCAGTGGAGTGACCTGGTCGCGTGGCACCACACAGGATGTTTGTCATCGTAGGCACTTCGACGGTCGTTTGCTCCTCGATCCCGTTCGGATA
>Ga0181576_10003133_pt1 | contig 12233 bp, 9 predicted proteins | sample 101ome_22_FD_132464 | JGI IMG/M metagenome (GOLD analysis project Ga0181576, IMG submission 132464) | Coastal salt marsh microbial communities from the Groves Creek Marsh, Skidaway Island, Georgia - 101412BT metaG (megahit assembly) | ecosystem: Environmental > Aquatic > Marine > Intertidal zone...
GGGCCCCGCCGCGGGGCGGCAGGGGGCGCCCGGGGGAAAGGGAAGGCCCGCCCCCCCCCGCCCCCGCCCCCCCCCCCCCCCCGTTCGCTGCGCCTGCCGCCGCTGCCACCGCCGCCCGCACCGTCCACCAGGCCTCGAGGCCGCCCCCGACGTCAGCCGACAGGGCATCCCATCGGTTCCCGAGGCATCTATCCCTGAGCACGAGATCGGCACACCCGGATACACGCTGGAAACGGGCAGACGCGTCGTCGAGGTCGCCTGGGTCAAGGCCAGCCCCGTGGCGAGGGGCCTTGTCCGGATGGTGCCTTCGCGCCCACTGGCGGAAGGCGGGTCGGTCCGGGATTTCCTCGAAGCGAAGGAGACGCATGCATCGCCAGCACTCGAGCCGGTCAGCACGGCTGGAAGGGGGGGCGCGAGCACGGGGGTCTCCGCCAGGGCCGCCCGACGCCGACGGTCGGCCCGAGGTGCCCACGGGGTAGGTGCCATGTGGGGAAGAGGGCCGTAGCAGATCGGGGAAGCTGGGATGACCGTGACCGAGGCCCGCCACGGGGCCCAGAGGCTGCGGGGATGGTAAGATACGGGGTCGAGGTCGGCGTCGCCAACGCTGCCATGTCGGCGACGACGACGGCCCTCGAACGGACGGGGTTCGGGTTATCGTCATCTAAGATGGGTGTCGATCAGCCCAGACGGACAACATCGCAACTTGCCTCCGTATCGCTGTCGCCCTCGAGCGCGCAGACCCAGGTGGCCCCGGTGGCGCCGGTGGAGCCGCCGCCGTCCGCCGTCAGCGGTGCGCTCGGCTGCCCAGGAAACGAAGGCCACGGCTCCGCCGCGAATGCGTCCAATGCCTCACCGGACATAACCCTCTTCCTCTCGGGCGACTGCTACCGGTCGACAGCGGTCCGCTCCACGAAAAGAAAGAACTCGAGCAACGACGACGTGGCTATCGGGATGGCACCAACTTGTGCTGCTCTCTCGTCGTAAAGTGGCATCTCCCGAGGTTCTCATGGCCCCAAAGAAACAGATGATTTCTGGCGAGTTAAGCTACATGGTCTGACGACGAAGTCGCTTTGTTCTCGAGCAGCTAGGGACAGTCGGCCCAAGCTTGACCCGTCGTCGCCGTTGCAGCTTCCCAGCATGTCGGGGTGTCGCTGAGAAGGAATTGACCACGTGTCGACGCATTGCTCGCGGTTTACGACCGCAATTTTGGCTAGAATGGGCGAAGATCTGTCGCCTGTCGCCGTTGGCCTCTGGCAGGCCCGGGTCAACCCGCCGACCCACCACCGCCCCCGTCCCTCCCACAGCCAAGGGCGGCGTGGCCAAGAAGGCCGCACCGGCCAAGGGCAAGGCCAAGGCCGCCCCCGCCAAGTCAGCTGGCGGGTCGTCTGCTCGCGTCGTCATCGAGCGTTGCACCTCGTGAGGCGTGTTCAAGCGAGCCGAGGAGCGGCTCGCTCGGGCGCTGAAGGAGGCGGGCCTGCCCGCCCCGGCCTGCAACCCCGACGGCAAAAAGGCCGGGAGCTTCATCGTCGCCGTTGATGGCAAGCCGCTCCTTAGCCTTACGGGGCTCAAGAGGCCGTTCAAGCCGCTGCGTGAGACGGACCTCGACGACTTGGCCGCACGCCTTGTCAGGGCCGCCCAGTAACGCGAGCGGCGCCCTGTGAGGCGCACCGAGCATCGTATCGAGAGGACTCGTACCCCACCACGACGTCGCCGGCGCAAAGCACGACTGTGTCCGCCGGCGGCCGACAGCAGGCGCAGTGCCGCCCTGATGGCAGCGCTACGCCGGGGCGGGTCCTCGCGGTCGGGACAGGACACAATAGTGGGGGATGGCGCTTTTCATAACGCGTGCCCTCGACCCCAACCTGACCCCCCTCAGAATGCCCCCGTCCCCCGGAGCCGCGCCGCCCGCTCCTTCTCCTGTCTCCGTATCTCCTCCGCCTGGCGACGCTTGGCCTCGTCCATGTCGGCCGCCGCCTTCGCCCGCGCGGCATTGATCTCGGGGCTAAGGCCCTTTTCGTCACGGCCCTTTACCGTGGCCAGATGCTCCCCGAACTCCTTGTTCCGCGCCCGCTCCTCCTGCAGCGCCCGCTTCTTGGCCTCGGCGCTCTCATGCGCGATACGCGCCCGCGCCTCTTCCATCTCGGCTGACAGACCCTTTTCGTCCTTTCCCTTGACCGTTGCGAGGTGTTCCATCCGCTCCCGGTTCTGCTGACGCAGCGCCGCCTCGTTCCGTTCACGCGACAGGGCGGCGAGCTCCGCGACCTTGGCGCGCTCGGCTTCGACCTGGGCCGAAAGGCCTTTGGAGTCGCGACCCTTTTGTGCCATGATGCGCTCGCGGCGCTCCAGCTCAAGCTGACCGAGCTCTTCCGCCTGGCGCTGTACAGCCTCGGCCGTTTCGCGCTTTATGCGCTCACGTGCCTCCAGTGTCTCGGCCGAGAGGGACTTAGAGTCGCGGCCTATGACCTGCGCGAGGTGCTGGCGCCGCTCGGCCTCGCGCTCGCGTTCGCTCCGCAGGGCCTGCCGCCGGCCCTCCTCGGCCGCCTCGGCCCGCGACGCCCGCGCCTGGTTGATCTCGTCAGACAAGCCCTTCTCGTCGCGGCCCTTTTGCTCGGCCAGCGTCGCCTTCCGCAGGCGCTCAGCCACCTGTAGCTCCCGCTGGCTCCGGCGGCGGCCTTCCCTCATCTCGGCCGCCTTACGGGCCCGCGCCGCCTCGACGGCGGGGTCCAGTGCCTTTTCATCCCGGCCCGCCACGGCCGCCAGCTGCGCTCTCCGGGCGCGCTCCGCCTCAAGCAGATCCCGCACGCTCCGGCGGCGTGACTCGGCGAGCTGCTGCGCATAGCGGGACCGCTCGGCCTCGATGGCAGGGTCCAGCACCTTTGAGTCACGAGCGCCAGCGGCCTTGAGCCGGGCGCGGCGTTCCTTTTCGGCCCGAAGGCGCTCGTCCTCGGCGCGTAACCGCGACTCGTGTAATTCCGTGGCCTGGGAGTGCAGTTGGAGAGAGATGGGAGGAGATGTGGGGAAGGGGGAGTGGGGATCGAGGCACGCTCGTCAGAGCGTCTCGTCGTGAGCGTCGCGGGACGGCCTCTCCACGTCGTCTCGCGCCTCGTGGGCGAAAACGAAGATGCGACAACGGATTGGCACAGAAAAGTACCGAAAAATGTCAGAATATCAGCTACACCACGCTGTGAGAGTTCACGAACGCCACCGCGAGCGAGTAGAGCGAGCCCGGCCGGCAGGCGTCGCGCGCAGGCTTCCTTGCGCTCGCCTTCGCCACCCGTGCGGCCTCGATGGCAGGGTCGAGCTGTTTCACATCGCGTCCCTTGGGACCACCACCTTCCCCGCTCATTTTGGCTCGATTCTATACAGCTCAATAGCAAGGCGACGACGACGACAACGACGTGGCCGGCTGTCTCTGGTCAACCTATCTCACTCTTTTTCCGGATCGATGTGGCGCGACGGCGGCGTCGGGATACCAGGGCGGGGGTCAGGGGCGTTCGCTTCCGTCACGCCCGCGGAATCCGCTGCCCGCCACCTTGTCGTGGAAGCGGCTGACGTCCACGGTGCTGGGCGCTGGCTCCGCGGGTCGACGAAGTCGGTCATTTAGGTCATCCTCCCGTCGGCGACAAGAAAGCCCCATAGATCGTTCATCTACAGCGTTTCTGGGAGTCGCGCGTCTCCGAGGGCAAGCGGGGGGAGGGAAGAAGCGATAGCGCATGCGTAAACCGGCAACTCCCGTTCGCGCTCCTCTGGTTCTATTTCCCGCGCGCGTGGGACGAATTCTGAAGAAGATATCATTTAAGAGAAAACAAGGTAGTCGAATACATTACGTAACCGGCGAGACGACCGGAAACGGACAGCGTTGTTGGCGAGAACGCGCCGCAGACGGGCTCCGGAAGCGGGACCGGATGAACGACTCTCGGGGCTCGAACGGTTCGACACGGCCCCCTCGGCGGTCGCAGACCTCACGCTACACCAAAGCTAAAGCAACGGCGCGGCGCGACCCCCACGACGGCGAAGAAGGCCACCCGACAGACGCAGAACGAGCTTGAAGGATGGCGCGGGGCGTGGCCCGTGCGCCGAGCCCTCACTTCTTGCCGCCCTTCTTCTCGTCCTTCTTGTCATCCTTCTTGGCGTCGGCCGGCTTGCCGCCCTTCTTGTCGTCCTTGCCGCCGGCCATGGTTGCTTCTGAAGGGGTGGGGGGCATGGGCGATCGCTGCACACAAGCGGCGCGGACGGGCGGCGCGGGGGGCAGCGACGCAGCGCGGAGTGTGTGTGGCGGGGGTGTCGCGGTGCGGGACTCGCCGAGGGTGGAGTAGGCTTGAAGTCGAGAGACGGAGCGGAGGGGGTCACGGGGGGGGGGGATGGAAGGGCTTCCACGACGGCGCGGAAGACTCGCGCGTCCGCCCCCCTGTCGCTCCGTTGGGATTCGGAGACACGCCGTGAGAAAAGGTCGGTAGACCACCGCCCCCTCAAAGCAGGTCACGCGCAAACCGACTCGTCCCCATGCTCCCCCCCTGCCCTCCGGCAAAGGCTGGTGTCACCGTCCTCCGGAGAATAACCCCGCCCGCCGACGACGACGCGCCCCTAGACGACCCCCCGCTCCCCGCCAAACTACCAGCGAAGCTCCCCGGCGCGTCCTTTATCTTGGTCGCCAGCCACGCCCCCTCGCCCCTAGCCCGTCGCCGGTCAATCTCAGCCCGCATGCTGTCGAGCGTCTCCAAGATTAATGGGTGGTCGGGGTCGTCCACGGTGAGGACTCCCGTGGCCAGGTCCCGTTTCAGATCCTTGACGAGCTCATCTCTCTCCCGCTCGAGCTCCGCCAGGGGCACATCGGCGTAGTCCCCCTGCGAGGAGGACGCGCCGTCGCCCTCAGACACGCCGTCGTCTCCTCCTCTGCCCCCCACTGCCTCCTCCTCCTCCTCCTCCTTCTCCTCCACGTCCCAACCCTCCTCGAGGCCGCCACCGGAGCCGGCGGGGCCGAGGGGGGCCGACGAGCCCCCAGGGCCGCGGTCCGACGCACCGGACGAGACGCGGGCACCACGGGCAAACACAGGCGGGGTGCCGTCGTTGTCGAGGTTGCGGGGGACGAAGACGCCACGGATGGGGGGAGCAGGGTGGGGAGGTGGTGGGCCGGGGGGGGGGCGCGCGGCCGTCGCGGGGGGCGCCGCCGCGCGGGGCGGGGGCGGGGGCGGGGGTGCTGCCGAGGCAGCGCGCTCGCCCCCGCCGGGCCCCGGGGCTGGGTTCCGCCGCGCCACGGCCGCGGCCTCGGAAGAGCCCGATGACGCGTCGTCCTCCCCAGACAGCGAAGATCCGCCGTCTTCGTCGCCGCCTTGGTTTTTTCTCCCTCCCACGGCCCGCTCGACCGCGCGGAGGAGCCTCCGCGCCTCTCGGGCCTGTTCAAGCGCCCGGGCCCGGTCGGCGTCGACCCCGCGGAAGACCCGTTCCATCGCGTCGACCTGGAGGCCAAGCCGAACGCAGGCGCGCCGCACGGACTCGGCCTCGCGAGCAGACAGGGGGGGCGCGCCGTCGCCGTCGGACGACCGCCCCGCAGCCGCTTGGAGGGCGGCACGGAGGACGGCGGCGTCCGGGGTGCCGCCGGTGCCCTCGTCCCCTGATCCCCCGTCTCCGTCGCCTGCACGGCCCCGCGGCGGGGGGGACATGGCCGTTGCCGCCGCCTGCGCCTCGGCCGCCATCGCGCGGGCGGCGCGAGCCGCGTCCCCCGCCCGCCGCGCTTCGGCGCGGGCCTCGGCCAGTCCGGCCGCGAGCGACGCCTGGGCGCCCCGCAGCTCCTCAACCGAGGCCTCCAGCGCACGCACGTCCCTCGCCCCGGCGCCAGAGGCTCCACGATCGGTGCCTCGGGCTCGATCAACGTCTCTCCTTTCGGGCTCGGGCCGGGACGCGCCGAGCCGAGCGACCTCGGCGCGGACAGCCTCGAGGGCCGAGGCGGTGGCGGCGGCCCCAGCCCGGTCGAGGGCCGCGGTGGCGTCCCCCCCTGCCCGCGCCGCGTCGGCGCGGGCCCGGGCAGCCTCGGCCCGGAGAGATGAGACAGCGACGTCCAGGTCCTTCCACAGGGACTCGGCCCGCGCCGAGGCGGCAGCGACGGCGTCCAAGGCGGCCGAGGCGGTGGCGCGAGCCTCGAGGTCCTCCCCCCCCGACGCCGACGCCATCGTCTCGGCCGCCAAGGCCGCCGACGCCGGCGCAGGCGTCCCCGCCGCCGCCGCCAACTCCGCTGCGGCTGTGGCGGCCCCTGCCGCGGCCGTGGCACCCGCGGCGGCTGTACGGGCGGCTCCGACGGCGGCGTTGGCGGCGTCCGCGGCGTCTCTCGCCACCCGGGTCGCCTGCCGCGCCTCAGACGCCGCGGCCGACGCCTCCTCCGATGCAGCGGCCACCACCGACATGTCCATGGGCGGGGTCTCCAGCCGCCGCGGCGAGGGCGGCGGTGCTGCGGTGGCCGAGGCTAGGGCCCCCTCGACACGCGCAATGCGGGCCTCGGCGCCGTCCAGCCTACCCTGCTGCCCCGCGACGTCGTTTCTCAAGGACCGGAGTCCCTCGGCCGCCGCAGCCGCCGCCGCGCTCGCCGCCGCCGCCGCCTCGGCCGCCGCCGCAGCGCTCGGGTCGCCGGCGGATGTCGGAGCGGGTGCCGGGGTGTAAACTGGGAACGGGACGGGGGGGGGAGGCGCCGCCACCTTTTCGGCAGTGTCGCGTCGGACTGAGGCCGCCGCAGCCGACGCGTCGCGCCCCGCCGCCGCGGCTGTCGACTCAGCCGCCTCGGCCCCGCGTCGGGCCCGCTCCGCTTCGCCCCGGGCCGCGTCCGCCCCACGCGCGGCGTCACCAGCCTGCCGACGGGCCGCCTCTGCCTCCGAGCGCGCCTCTGCCGCGTCGCGTCGGGCCGATGCAGCAGCGGCCGAAGCCGTAGACACAGCCAGCTCCGTCTCTTCGACCCGCGCTTGCAGTCGCTCGATTTCCTTCGCCATGTCGGCAACGACGGCGGCGTCGGGCGGGGGCGCGACAGCGGAGGAGCTGCTCAGCCCGCGCGCCGATAGGGCCCGGGCGACCGCGGCGTCGGCGAGGGCGGCAAGGGCGGCAGGGTCGACGGCGGATGGGGTGGCTGACGCCGCCGGAGAGAGCCGGGGCGACGTCGACGTCGACGTCCCGTCGGCAGGAAGGGATCGGATCGCGACCGTCTCCACTGTGGCGGTAGTGAGGAATCGATGGGCGGGGGTAGCAGTCGTGGGAGCGGAACGCGAGAACGGGCGGCGGCAACGACGGTGCCAACCTCGTCGTTGTTGAGGTGCACGTTTGTGCACCGAACGCGGACGGGATCGTCCACACTCGCTTCTAAGATGACCGAGCGTGATCCTCAGCTCATGTAAGAGGCTCTCGAACGCCACTTTCTCGCGTTCGAGCCAAGCCGCGACGGCGTGAGGGACCAGACCGCCAGCGGGCGCTAAGGGCGACGACGCCTTGTGGGCGCCCCCCTTCAACGGAGAGGCATCTGGGTCCAGGTTCTCGACACCGAGGAGACGCCTCGTCTCCTTCAAGATGGAGTCGACATCCACATCGAACGCCGGAGCCTCGAAAACGCGCGGCATCACCAGTCGGCCGACGCGCAACAACTTCGCAACCTCCTAGCGACCTTCCAGGGACTACACCCCCGGCTTCCGGTCGATGGCGCGTGGATGACGGTATTGATTCTGCACTGCCTCGGAAGGTACGGGTTCGGGAGAGAGGAAAGTGTCGCTCTCGTGCCCTCCTCCTGTTTCTCCCCCCCACCGCCCTTCACCGATGCCGTCACGACCGCCAACGCCCAGCTGGAATCTGACCCAAACCCTATCACCTTGACTACCGCCTGTCTACCCGAAGATGTTGTTGGTCACCGCCGCGCGGTGCCTGCCGTGGAAGTGGGCGCGCCCCGCCCCCTTGACGTCTTCGTCGGCGAGGGGGCCAACCTCCCCCCCCCCGCCACCGAGAGTGGCCTTGGCGCTCCGCGGCTTCTCGTCCCCCTGGAAGACTCGGAGGCCGACGGTGCCCTCGCGGTTGGCCGCGCCACGGTGCTCGACGCCGCTGCCGGCAAGGTGGGACTGGCGTGCTGGCGCCGCCGCGTTCGGGCGGGGGGCAGGGGTGTCGGGCGGGAGGTCACCGAAACCCTGGCCTCCGAACAGACCGACTCCGCCTGCGATGGAGGGGCGGGGAAGCGGGATGAGAAGAGGGAGAGGAAGGCGGCGCATGAGATGGCAACTGCGGCCCTCAAACCCCAATCTCGCCCGAAAAGTGACTGAAACCCTGTCCCTTCCGCGCTTCGGCCAGTGGGTCGGACGCTCCAGCAGCGGGTCTGGGATCATGGGCGCCCATCGAGGTGGGGCCGGAGGGGTTGGGGTCAGCGGCAGCAGCGTCGGCCCCGGCAGGGTCAGCCACAGCTGTGTCAGCCTCGACATGGTCTTCCGCGGACTCTGCGCGATTTTCCGGGGGCGGAGAAGAAATTTCCTGCTCATCTTTTGCCATTTCGATCAACGAGTGCCGTGCGGCGTGGCTGGGATCGCTACGGGGACTATCGCGCGAAGACAGAGTCGCCCAGAGCGTCGCTGTATTTTCGGACGACGGCGGGGTGATCAGGCGACGAACCCAGCGTTAGGAGCAGAGTTACACTAAGTTGCCCCTCACGCGCGGATGCCGCAATGCTGCCGCGGGCTCGTCGTCTACTCCTCTTCTCGCCCGCCCGCTGGCCCTGGCCTCAGCCCCGTCCCGCCGCCGGTTCCAACCCTCCTCAGCTGCACTCGCGCGGGGCGTCGGCCGCCCACTCAGCCCGCTCTCGACGCTCATTTTCTTCGCCCTTCGACCACCCCGATCAAACCCCCCATGCAGCTCTCAGAGTCTACCGCCCACCGGCGGACCACGGCTGGGCGGGTTCCAGCCACCGTGGAAGATGTCGCTCGACCCCGCCGCCCGCGCTGCAAAATTGTGCTGCCTCCCCCCCGGCCTGCCCCCCTCGAAGCCGGCGAGGTCGGGCCGGCCCCGTGCTCCGCCCGGCGCCAGCTGCGCCCCCACCCCCTGCAAGTGCGTCCGCGCCGCCATTGGCCGATCCTCCCCGGTCCAAACCCCACGGCCCCGGGGGGGGGGGCCGATCCCCGCAAACATCAACCCGGCCCCCTGCAGGTGGTTGGCCCGGGCCGGCGCCCCAGCGTTCCGCGGAACCGGTGCGCGCTCAACCTCCTTCCCGTCGAAGGTGCACCCTCCGCCCCCCGAGAAGTGGGAGAAGCCCGGGCGGCTCCTCCGCATCGCAGCCTCCGGCATGGCGGGGACACGGTCGGCAAAGGACGCCTGGGGACCCCTCTCCCGCCCGGAGGGTCGTGATTCGAACTCGCGCCCGCTCCGCCACGCGTCCTCCCGACCTCCGACAGGGGCAGCGAGGGGCGCGGGCGCGCCCTCGGCGCGATAGAGGCGGTTGGGGGCGTCGTAGCCGGCCCCCCCCTGAGAGTCCCCCCGGGAGGGGGCCCGGGACGACCCCGGGGCGCGGGACACGCCCCCGGAGGACGAGGGGGCGCGGGACGACCCCGGACCACGGCGGGAGAAGTGCGACTCCGGGCGGGACTCTTGGCTGGGGGGGCGCGAGGGGGGCGCCCGCGAGGGGGCCTGGGAGACGGCGCCGCGCGAGGGGGGCGCCGTGGGAGCGCCGCACGAGGGGGCGCCGCCGCCCGAGTCAGCGGGGGGGGGCCGCGCCGGCTCAGACGGCGGCGCCGCCTCTGTCGGCCGGAATCCCCCCAAGGGCGCCTCGCCGTACTCGCGCGGCCCCTCGTCCTCGCGCCGGCGGGCCATGGCCCCCCCAGCGTGCTCGCCGCGGGACCGCTCCCGGTGCCGGTCGACGGGGGGGAACACGCCCCCCTCGCGCGTGGGGACGAAGTCGTTTCCGATGACGCCCTCGGCCGTCCTCCGCCCCACATGAGCACGGGGCCCCGCCGTGGGAAAGTGGGCCCGGCGTCCCTCGGGGGACGCGATGTCCGAGTCGCGCGGCGCCTGCTCCAGCACGGCCGCGGCGCCCCGCATCTGGGAGGCCATGCCCCTGTCGTACTTGTCTCCTCCCGTGTGGGCGGTGCGGGGGTCGTTGGTGTCGCGCGAGAACCGGTCGTGCGAGGCACTGCGCACGTCTGGGACGAGGTCCCCGGGCGCGAGGTGGCCCGCGGCGTGCTCGGCAGCACGTGGGTTGAGGGGCTTGCCAGGGTGGCGGTGGCCCCCGCCGGACTCGGGCATGGTCCCGCCCCACCCCTGGGCGACGCCCTCGTCCACGACCGTAGCCCCCGATCCAAGGTGGACGTGTGCGGCGCTGATGTGGCCCCGACGCTCCCGCGCAGCCGCCGCCCGCCTCGCCGCGTCGCCCGCGGGGTCGTCACCCGCAGCCAGGCCCATCAGGGCACCCCGGGCCCCGCCTCGGTTCTCGTCCCTCTGGTCATCCGTCCGGCCGCCTTCCTTCCCGGGGGCGCGGCCCCGCGCCCGGGCGGCCGCGCCGTTCTCTGTGGGAACAAAGGCCCCCGGCTCGAGCTCGGACCGCTGCCGCTCTCCGGCCTGCCGGCGGGACACCATGCCATCGAAGGAGTTGAGCTTGTCCCCCTTTCTGCCCTGACCCCCCGTCTGGGGGCCCAGCTGACCGTAGTCGGCAGCGATGTGACTCGCCATCCCTCTTTCGTAGTTGGTGCGACCGTCCTCGACGTGACCGAGACCCGCGGGGCGCGTGGGCGACAGGTGGGTGGGGCGATGCTCGCCTCCTCCACGGTCGGGGGAGGGACGCCGGCTCGCCTCAGCCACCCGGACCGAGTATGGCGCCCGCCCCGCCGCGCGGCCTTCGGCGATGGCCATCGTCCGCTCGCTCGTTCCCGCCGCCAGGGCAGCGTGCTCGGTCGTGATGCGGCTCGCCTGCCCCTTGCCGGCGTGTCGGTTCCCAAACAAGGACTGGCCAGCGCCCGCAGTGCCAATGAAGGCTCCTGGACCGGCCACGCCGCCCTCATCGCGCGGCTGAATCTGGCTCGCCATCTGCCGTTCGTACGCGGCGCGGTCTTGCGGCATCCACCCGGGCCGAGAGGGGTACGAGGCCTGGTGGGCTCCGCCCTGGTGGGCCCGCCTCCCCTGCACGGGGGGGGGGCGGGCATCCGGGACGGCAGCGTGGGCTTGGCCGACGGGGCCGGGGGCAACGCCAGGCGCCACGCCCACGCCGACGCCCTGGCCGCCACCCAGGGGGTGGTCGAAAGCGGCCGTATTATAGCCCGGCGGGGGGGGGTTCGAGTGCGTGTGGTGCTCCCGAGGGGGGGCCTCATAATGGCCGCCACTGTCGCCACCGCCACCGTCGTGGTGGCCTCCACCACCCCCTTGGTCGTAGTCTCCGCCGCGGTCAGTGTATCCAGCCTGCTGGCCCTGTTCGGTGTATCCTTCGCCTCCGCCGAGGTTCTTGTAGTCGCCTCCGTCGTCCATCTGGGGCGACTGTGGGTGGTGGTCTGCGGGTGAGGAGACGGGAAAGGGTGAGGCAGCGGCGCCGGCGTCACGGCGGTGGCGGGAGGAGAGGGCGCGCCGGTCAGTCCACGACCAACGGCCTTGTTCGAGATATGGCATGATGGCAACAAACGGGGTGCGCCATGCGAGCCCGGCAAGGGGGTGCGCGCAACGGCTGGACAGTGTGACCGTTTCCGCGGCGTCTCGCCTCTGGGGTGGGCTAAAGTTGTCTCCCGCGACGTCTTACCGGTCGCGCGCAGTTGCGGGCGGGGGGAGGAGCGGCGCGGACTCCGCGCGTGGCGGGAGCTAGCGAGGAGAGCCTCGAGTTCAGCTCTGCGAGGCTCCACCGCGTCGGCATAGTCCCTCTCGACAAATCAACTCCTGTGGGTGATACGGCAGCACGTTTTTCCCGTTCTCGCTCGTGCAATCAGCCAGCTGGTTTCAGCTGTAGCCGTCTGAAAGGCACAAACGATGACGGGCCAGCCCTCGTCCTCCTCGGCGCCCTGGCCCGCCTGCGGGGACCCCGACGCGCCCTCGGTTCGCTGCGTAGTTGTGCTTGACGAGGACGGTGGAAGAATCGCCGCGAAGTACTTCAGCCCCGACCTGTGAGTGGCCGCGCCTGCGCAGAGTAGGGGCCGCGTCGCAAAGCGAGCGTTCTTTCTCGCCGCCGCCGCCGACTGCACCATCACGCCAAGCTCTCTCTCTCTCTCTCTCTCTCTCTCTCTCTCTCTCTCTCTCTCTCTCCCTCTCTCCCCCCC
>Ga0181576_10003134_pt1 | contig 12223 bp, 8 predicted proteins | sample 101ome_22_FD_132464 | JGI IMG/M metagenome (GOLD analysis project Ga0181576, IMG submission 132464) | Coastal salt marsh microbial communities from the Groves Creek Marsh, Skidaway Island, Georgia - 101412BT metaG (megahit assembly) | ecosystem: Environmental > Aquatic > Marine > Intertidal zone...
AATTCACTATAGAACTTAATGATAACTTCCAATCTAGAGGGAGGTTCAACTTCATTTTATTGACTATTTTTGTTATTCAAAATTAAGGCTTTAGATGACCCTAAACAAAATACAGAAAAAAACACTTCAAGATTTAGAATTTCAAACTGTTATTTCACACTTGAAAGAATGTGCTATCACCGATCTCGGAAAAGAAGCCTTGGAGGTGTTGACTCCTTTTAGAGAGGTGGATCTTATTAAAAAAAGCTTGATAGAGACCTCTGAATATTTAGCCTCATTTGATAATGATAATCGTATTCCATCCCATGAATTTGATGCTATAACTGCTGAATTAAAACTCTTAGCGATTGAAAATACAGTCTTAGAACAAGAGAGTTTTAAACGCATCTACCAGTTATGTCAAACGCTCAATACACATATAAAGTTTTTTAAAAAATTTAAAACCTACTATCCTTCACTATACCTGCATACGGAAGATTTTACGATTGAAAATGATATTCCAGAAGCCATAAATAAGGTATTTGATAAGTATGGTGAAATTAAAGATTCAGCTTCAGTTGAACTCCAGGATATTCGAAAGAAAATAGGAGTTGTTAAGGATAAGATTAATAAGAGTTTTACTGCGGATTTATCTCGTTATAGTTCGTCAGATTTTTTAGATGACATTAAGGAATCAGTTATTGAAAACAAGCGTGTATTAGCGGTAAAATCGATGTACCGTAAAAAGGTAAAAGGTTCCGTATTGGGAAGTTCTAAAACAGGGTCGATTGTTTTTATAGAACCTGATGCCTCCATTTCTCATAACAGAACATTGAATAATCTTATTTATGAGGAAGAACAAGAACTTAGGAAAATATTAGCGTTATTAACAGATTTCATTCGACCTTATCAACACTTATTAGCTGATTTTCAAACCTATGTAGTTCATATTGACTATACCGCAGCAAAAGCTAAATACGCTCAAAAAATCAATGCGATTATGCCTGAGTTGGTGGATGAAAAAATCCTTGATTTTAAAAATGCCTATCACCCACTGCTATGGATGACCAACCAAAAAACTGGAAATAAAACCTACCCTCAGGATATTAAGTTAGATTCTAGCAATAGAATTGTAGTCATATCTGGACCAAATGCCGGTGGTAAATCGATCACTTTAAAAACAATTGGTCTATTGCAAGTGATGTTACAATCAGGAATTCTCATACCAGTTCATGAGCGATCAAAAACTTGTATTTTTGATCGTATACTGACTGATATTGGTGATAATCAATCTATTGAAAATCACTTAAGCACCTATAGTTACCGTCTTAAGAATATGAATCAATTCTTAAAAAAATGTAATGAAAGTACCCTTTTTCTAATCGATGAATTTGGTTCCGGTTCTGATCCAGAACTTGGTGGTGCTCTCGCAGAAACATTTTTGGAAGTGTTTTATGAAAAGGGTGCCTATGGGGTAATCACGACACATTATGCTAATTTAAAAATGTTAGCCAATGAATTAGATTCCGCTTCTAATGCCAATATGTTATTTGATCCTAAATCACTAGAACCTACCTATCACTTAGTTCTTGGTGAGGCCGGTAGTTCATTTACCTTTGAGGTGGCGCAAAAGAATGGGATCCCCTTTCGTTTTATCAATCAGGCTAAAAAGAAAATTGAACGAGGAAAGGTTCGTTTTGATGCAACGATTGCCAAACTGCAAAAAGAACGCTCTGACATACGTCAAACAGGATCTAAACTCAAAAATGAAGAGCTTAAAGCACGACAAGAAGCCATTAAACTAGAAAAGATTAATATAAAGCTAAAAGATAAATTAGTCAGTTATCAAGAATTATATGATCATAACGCTAAGATGATTCATTTAGGAACTAAACTAGACGAATTATCGGAACAGTTTTTTGTTGATAACAATAAACGAAAATTGATTTCTCAACTCTTGGAAGTCGTTCAAGTTCAAAATAGTAAGCGTAATAAGGTTGAAAATTCAAAACGTAAGCAAGCGAAAGAAGTCAAAAAGAAAGTTATAGAGGAACTTGAAGAAGCGATCAAAGTAGTACGAAAGGAAAAGAAAGAAAAGGCCTTAAAACAGAAAAAACAAGCGCTTAAACCAATTCTAAGACCCGTTTTAAAAGTTGGAGATCGGGTACGATTAATGGACAGTAAATCAGTAGGTGTTATTGATAGTATTGAAAAAACTAAAGCTATAGTTAATTACGGAATGTTCACCACTCACGTAGATTTAAATAAATTAGAATTAGTAGCATCTAAAAAATAATGATAGATACGCCCTTCATCTTAATGTACGATGGTCAATGTGGACTCTGTCATACTGCAGTTCGTTTTTTGTATCATCAAGATAAGCATCACCGCTTCACCTATGTGCCTCTTAATTCAAGCTTAGGAAAACAGTTGACTTCAAAAAGCGGTATTGATACCACAAAGATTGATAGTATTATACTTTTAGAACAAGAGGTGGCTTATTATATAAAATCTAGGGCTGTGCTAAAAAGTATCCATGCATTAGGTGGACTGTGGAGGATTAGTTATCTGTTTATGTATGTACCCGTATGTCCATTAGATTTTATCTATGATAAGGTTGCAAAATATAGATCAAAGTGGTTTAAAAAACCACAATGTTCGATACCTTCCAAAATTGATTCTCGTTATTTTAGAGAAGCGTAATAATGGGTATTGACCTGAATTTAACAGGGAAATAACTTAGTGTTTATAATGATCATCCCACTCTTTTGTTTGAGGATGACCTAGTTTTCCAACAGATTTAGCGACAATCATAGATACAGTAGCATCTCCAGTTACGTTGACAACTGTTCTACACATATCTAGTGGTCGGTCTACAGCAAAAATTAGTGCTAAACCAGCCTCAGGAATTCCAGCTTGAGCTAAAACAATCACTAACATTACCATTCCTGCACCTGGAACTGCAGCCGATCCAATAGAAGCTAATGTAGCCGTAGCGATAATTCCTAATTGTGTTGTAACGCTTAAGTCCATTCCAAAAGCTTGTGCAATAAAAACTGCTGCAACAGCTTGATATAAACTTGTACCATCCATATTAATGGTAGCTCCAATAGGAAGTACAAAACTGCTTACCTCCTCATCTACTCCTAAATGCTCCTCTACCCGCTCCATAGTTACAGGAAGTGTTGCAGCTGAGGATGAAGTTGAAAACGCTAATAATTGAGCAGGTGCTAACCCTTGTAAGATAAACTTGGGTGATTTACCCGTACTAAAAAACAATAGTGCTAAATACACACTAAGCATAATAAGTAATGCGATCAATACCGATAAGGCATACCATCCAAGAGCCATAAATAAATCTAAACTAGGAGATTCCACTACTAGTGCTGCAAGTAATGCAAAAACACCATAGGGAGCTCCTAACATAATTATATCGATAAGTTTTAGGATCACTTCATTGAAGGAATCAAAAAAGTTTTTAGCAGGAGCAGCTTTTTCGGCAGGTAACAAGATCAATCCTATTCCAAAAAATATAGCAAAGAAAATTACTTGAAGCATATTACCGTTTTCTGATGCAGCCTTGATAATATTGCTTGGAACCAAGTCTTCTAAAGCTTGTAATGGCCCTGATTCTTTTTGTTGTTCAGCTGCTTGAATTTTAGAGTTAGCAGCTCCTTTATAGTTTTCAAGTAATTCATTTCTGGTTTCCTCTCCGATGGAATTACCTGGTTTAACTAGATTAACTACTGCAAGACCGATGGATACGGCAATGACTGTAGTTAACAAATACATACCAATGGTTCTTCCACCCATTTTCGAAAGCTTTGAAATATCTTTCAAGTCAGATACCCCTTTAATCAAGGATGCAAGGATTAAAGGAACAGCAATGAGCTTTAAGGAATTGATAAAAATAGTTCCAAATGGTTTAATCCAATCAGAAACCAGTTGTGGTCCCCACTCGAATTGAACCATCAATAGCGCAAAGAGCACTCCTAAGAGCATCCCTAAAATTATTTGCCAATGAAGAGCCAATTTTTTCATCACGGTTACGTTTTTACGTTAAATACCAAGTAAGATAATGATTTAAAACTGATTCTTATGAATTTGATTGATCAGCATATAATCAGCCATTACCATGGCAGCCATAGACTCCACAATTGGTACTGCTCTTGGAACAACACAGGGATCATGTCTTCCTTTACCTTTTGTATGAACACTATTACCAGCCTTATCGATCGTTGTATAAGGTTGAATCAAAGTGGCTACAGGCTTAAAAGCTACTTTAAAATAGATATCCATGCCATTACTTATTCCACCTTGTATACCACCACTATGATTGGTTAACGTAGTTCCATCAGAATTATAAGCATCATTATGTTGGCTTCCCTTCATACGTACTCCTGCAAATCCTGATCCATACTCAAAACCTTTGACAGCATTAATAGATAACATGGCTTTGCCGAGCTCCGCATGTAACTTATCAAATACAGGCTCACCTAAACCCACAGGTACATTTTGAATGACACAGCTTACAACACCTCCAATGGTATCTCCTTCTTTTCTGACGTTTTTTATTAACTCTTCCATCGCAACTGCCATTTTTTGATCAGGACAACGAACATCATTTAATTCTATGGCATTTAAATCAAGTTCATTATAGGGTTGATGTAGCGTAAGGTCCCCAACTTGTGAAACATAAGCTTTAATCGTCATAGGAGCAATTAATTGTTTAGCTATAGCTCCAGCAACTACGCGTGCTGCGGTTTCTCTAGCAGAGCTTCTACCTCCTCCTCTATAATCTCTATGTCCATATTTTTGATCATAGACATAATCAGCATGAGAGGGACGATACGAATCTTTTATATGACTGTAATCATGAGACTTTTGATTGGTATTGTAGATTGCAAATCCAATTGGAGTTCCCGTCGTAATTCCTTCAAATATCCCAGAATGGAATTTAACTTCATCTGGTTCTTTTCGTTGCGTAACAATTTTTGATTGACCCGGTTTTCTTCGGTCTAGATCTTTTTGAATTGCATCAAAATCTAATTGTAAACCAGAAGGACATCCATCGATAACTCCTCCTATCGCTTCTCCATGTGATTCTCCATAACTAGAGAGACGGTATAAATTGCCAAATATATTTCCTGCCATAGTGTATAATTGTAGCTCAAAGATACCATTTTACATCAAAATGATCATCCTCAACAGTTGCAAAATATGGATGTTTATACCAATGCCGCTTTTAAAATGCTTACCGGATGTAAGGAGTCACGTTTGGTTCCATCCTTAATTTGGTGTCGACATGAAGTTCCAGTAGCTGCGATGATGGTGTTAGGTGTTGTTTTTTCAATTGCAGGAAACAATCGTAATCCACCAATTTTCATGGATACATCGTAGTGTTCCTTTTCATATCCAAACGAACCAGCCATGCCACAACAACCAGAATTGATAAGGCTAACCGTATAATTGTCAGGGAAATTTAACACATCAAAACTACCCTTAGCAGTTTCTATTGATTTTTCATGACAATGTGCGTGTAATTTGATTTCTGCTGAAGCTTTAGTGAAATGATTTTTTAAAATCTTACCTGAATTCATTTCATCAGCTAAAAATTTTGAAATAGTACAGGCATTATTTTCTAAAATATCCCTATCATCACAAGGTCCTAAAAGACGTTTGTATTCATCTTTAAAACTTAAAACAGCAGAAGGTTCTATACCGATAATAGGAAGCTCCCTTTTTAAATATTCTTCAAGACGATCAATGTTAGTTTCAGCCAGTAATTGAGCTTGTTTTAAGTATCCTTTTGATAAAAAAGTTCTTCCACTATCTCCATAAAAAAGAGTGACTCTATACCCCAATCGAGTCAAAAGTTCTATAGCATCCTTTCCAATTTCAACATCCATATAACGAATAAATTCATCAATAAACAAAACAACCTCTTTACCCGTAGGCTGATATCTTTTGTGTAATTTTTTTAAGTGTTTATTGAAATTTACATGATATACTTTTGGGATCGAACGTTTATCAGCGATACCGATAACTGATTTGATCAATGATGCCGTAAGTTTAAAACTATTAACAGCATTAAAAAACATACTTGCCTTACTCATTATTCTATTTAGAGCTGTGCTATAGGCAAAGAATTTGGAACGAATTGAAAATCCATTTATTTTTTGATATTGATATAAAAATTCTGCCTTGAGTGCCGTAATATCAACATTTGAAGGACATTCACTAGCACAAGCTTTACAACTGATACATAGATCGAGAACTTCTTTAAGTTCAGGAGAATTAAACTGATCTTTTGTAGTACCAGTGGTTAAAAATTCTCTAAATGCATTGGCACGAGCTCTGGTAGTATCTCTTTCATCTTTTGTAGCCTGATAAGACGGGCACATTCCACCGGCAGATAAATGAGTTTTTCTACAATCACCAGACCCATTACAGGCTTCAGCAACTCTTAGAATTCCTAATTTATCAGAAAAATCCATCAATGTTTCCAGCTGTGGCTCTTCTCGATCAATTTCATAACGAAGTGACTGATCCATAGGATAAGCTTCTACAATTTTTCCAGGATTAAAAAGATCAGTAGGATCAAATAGAGATTTAACTTTAATTAATAACTCATAATTCTCTTGACCAATTAACATTGGTATAAACTCAGCGCGAACAATTCCATCTCCATGTTCACCACTAAACGAACCCTTATAGTGCTTGGTAAGCTTAGCTACAGCGGTTGTAATTTCTCTAAATAATTTAACATCATCTCCCTTCTTAAGATTGAGTATTGGTCTAAGATGTAATTCCCCAGCACCAGCATGCGCATAATATACAGCCTGCTGTTGATAGGAATCCATAATTTTACTAAAATCTGCAATAAAGTCTTTAAGATCTTCTAAGGCAACTGCGGTATCTTCAATACACGCTACAGCTTTTCGATCTCCAATCATAGTTCCTAACAGCCCTAAGCCTGCTTTTCTTAGTTCATTGGCCTTATTGATGTTTTCATCTTTTAAGGTTGCAGAAGCGTAACTAAGTCCTGTATCTCTTAAGCGTTTCTCTAATGATGCTATTTTTTTAAGTAAGTCCTCTTGGCTATGCGCTCTTACCTCTAGCATTAGAACTGCAGCTGGATCACCTTCAATAAAAAATCGATTAGCGAGTTGTTCTCTATTGCTTTTTGTACAGTCTAAAATGATTTTATCCATCATTTCACAGGTATACAAATCTTCATTCATAACAGGAGCTACATCAGCTAAGCAATCCTCAAGAGTTTTATAATGAGGAATTAACATAGCAGCGTAGGTAGGAGGTAATTCATCTAATTGAAGGGTAATCTCTGTAGAAAATGCAAGAGTTCCTTCACTTCCTGAAAGTAAGTGGCACATATTAAAAAGTTCTTCACCTCCAAATACATCACTCTTTAAAAGTTCATCAACGGCATAACCAACATTTCTTCGATGAATACTTTCTTTAGGAAATTCTTCTCTAATATTTTTTTGTACGGACTTGTCTTTAAGTAGGTTATATATGCCTTTGTATACAATACCTTCAAGTGTATTTTCCTCTCTTTTAGTATGGAATTCTTCTTTGCTTATCGATGAGAATTCAACTTCAGATCCATCAAATAGTACTGTTTTAAGACTGATGAGTTTTTCTCTAGTCACTCCATATTTTATAGAAGTTGTTCCAGAGGAGTTGTTTCCGACCATTCCTCCTATCATACATCTGTTAGAAGTTGAAGTGTTGGGACCAAAAAATAAGCCGTAAGGTTTTAAGTATTGATTAAGTTCATCTCTAATAACACCAGGTTGAACCCGTACTTGTTTCTTTTCAACATCAAGACTGATGATCTGAGTAAAGTATTTGGAAACGTCAACCACCATCCCATCTCCTACACATTGTCCTGCTAATGATGTTCCTGCTGTTCTTGGAATCAAACTGATCTGATGCTCACGTGCAAAATTGATGATCGTTTTTAAATCCTCTATGTCTTTAGGGAACGCGACTGCAGTTGGTGTTTTTCTATAAACAGAAGCATCTGTTGAATAAATTGCCTTATGGAGCTTATCCCAAAACAGTTCTCCTTTGATAGTTGATTGAAGTTGTTGTAATCTATGCTGATCCAAGTCAATAAATTTTTATACAAAATTAAATTATTATCTAAGTAAATCCTCAAAATCTAACTAAAAGAGTTAAAAATTATCAGCTCATCAGTAAAGACTTGTAAAAACTGCGTATTCCTTTTTTATTCAGTTTTTTAATAATACTTTTGAGGTTATAATTTAAATCAAATGATAAATAAAATAACTCTCAATGTCATTGCTGTAGTAGCAGTATTGATCGTATCTTGTAATACAACACCTCACTTTACCTTAGAAGGTCAATTGGAGGGAATTGAAGAATCTGATGTGATATACGTCATAGATGTAGCCTCGAATAGAACCCAAACAGTGTTGGATTCTATAACTCCAATAGATGGTAGATTTAGTATATCTGGAGAAGTACCTCCTCTAAAAATGTATTTTTTAAATATCAATCATTCCAATGTAAGTCTTCCTATTTTTTTAGAAAATGGAACTGTAAGCATTAACGGAAATGTTCGAGATCAAAAAACAATAACGATTGGAGGAACACAGCAAAATGAGCTTTACCAAGAGTATATTGATAACACAATGACCTACAGAAATCAAATTCAAGCAATTGCTAATGATTTAAGAGGTGCTCAATCACAGGGTAAGGAAGCGCAAATTGCATCCTTACGTCAAGAATATGCCGATTTAGTCGATGAAATTAAAGCGTATGAAAAATTATATGTAAGCAAGCATACGGATTCATTTTTATCCTACTTATTACTAGCTAGAATGCAGCGAATGAATGAAATGGAATCGGAAGAAATCGATAGGCTGTTTTATAATTTTTCAGATGAAATTAAAGCCACTGATGAAGCTAAAGAATTAGCGAAACAAATTGAAAAGACTAAAGCCTTAGCAATTGGATCAAAAGTTCAAGATTTTGAAGCTCCTACTCCGGATGGAACTAGTGCTAAATTAAGTGATCATCTTGGAGCTAAAGCAACTTTAATTGATTTTTGGGCTGGTTGGTGTAAGCCTTGTAGGGCTGCAAATCCACATTTAAAAGAACTATATTTAAAATACAAAGATCAAGGATTAGCTGTCATTGGTGTCTCGTTAGACAAAACAAAAGAAGAATGGTTAAAAGCGATTGAGGAAGATGAGTTACCTTGGCTGCAACTTTCACATTTACAATATTTTAACGGACCTATTGCTACTAGTTTTAATATCAGATCAATACCTTCAGCAATTATTTTAGATGCTGATGGCGCTATACTAGCAAAATACCTTTATGGTAAAGAAGTGGATGATAAACTTAAAGAAGTATTTGGAAACTAAACTTTTTTTCGTTCCATCAACACAAAAAGCACTAATGGAATTAAGAGTGCTATAATAGCAATTGGATCTTTAAATATAGCGACAGGATAAAGTATAATAGCAATAAGTAATCCTGTTAATGCTCCAGCAAAATGAGCTGTATGGCCAATGTTATCATTGGCTTTTTTTATGCCGTAAAGCGTGTACAACATATACCCTAAACCTACAAGATATGCAGGTAATGGAATTGGTATAAACATAATTCCCAATCGCATCTCTGGAAAGAGTATAATAGCAGCATAAAGTGTTCCTGTAACAGCACCACTAGCCCCTACGGCACTATAATGTAGATTGTTTTTATAATAGCGGTAACTGAATAAGTTACCAGCGATAAGACTTAAGAGGTAAACGACTAAAAATCCTAGTAGGCCTAGTCGATAGATAACAATGTCAGCAAAGAAGTAAAAGGTAAACATATTGAAAATTAAATGGGAATAATCAACATGTAAAAAACCTGCACTGATGATTCGCTTCCATTGCCCCTTTTTTACTGCTGCTACATTAAATTTATAGCGTTGAAAAAAGGCGTTGTCCTTGAATCCTTTGTAAGAAATAAGGATATTTATAATGATTATAGCTAGAGCAAGTGGATGAAGTGTATTCATAGTAAATGATTCAAATATACTTATATTTGCCCTATAAACTTCGTTATGTATCAGCTCATTTATCTAGTAATTATAATTATTGCTTCTTTGCCTAAATGGATTAAGAACCTATTGGAATTGAAGTTGTTTATACTTATTTATTATGTAGTTGGCTATCGAAAGAAGGTGGTCTATAATAATTTAAAACTTGCCTTTCCTAACAAAAATAGCAGTGAAATTAGTAAACTAAGAAGGAGTTTTTATAGACATTTAATAGATGTGTTTATGGAAACTGTTCAGCCTATTGCTTGGGATAAAGAGACGATGAATAAACACTTTAAAATTCAACAAATTGAAGTAGTTAAAAAACAATTGAACGAGCGTTCTGTACTACTGATGGGTGGACATTATGCTAATTGGGACTGGTTGTGTTCTATTGCTGCTGAGTTAGAGGAGCCTTCTTATGTAGTTTATCAAAGAATTAAAGACAAAAACTTTGAACGACTTATACATAAAATTCGATCTAGATTTGGTTCTATTTTAGTGCCCAATGGAAAGGTTGCTAAAACAGTACTATTAAATCAACGTCAAGGGGTACGAGCAGCTTATACGATGATATCTGATCAATCGCCACAACTATCAAGAACAAAACTATGGCTACCATTTATGGGAACAGAAGTACCTGTTCATACGGGTGCTGCTTCATTAGCCATTAAAGCTAAAATGGCTGTTTTTTATGTCAAAACCATAAAAAAACACAAAAACACTTATGAAACCGAATTTGTTCTTTTGAGTGCTGATGCATCAACTCTTGACGAACGCAGCTTAACTCAGTTGTATTACGACCAATTAGAAGCGCAAATAAAGAATGATCCTGCTTATTATTTTTGGACGCATCGCCGATGGAAACACGCCGGTAAAAAAGCTTAAACTAAACTTTTGATTTCTTCCATAATTGCATTCGCTACTGCTTCTGCTTCTTTAACCGATGGAGCCTCTGTATAAACTCTAATTATAGGTTCTGTATTCGATTTTCTAAGGTGTATCCAATGGTTTTCAAAATCGATTTTAACTCCATCTTGAGTGTTGATTCGTTCGTTTTGATAGCGTTGTTCAATAGCTTCTAATAACCCATCAACATCGATAGTAGCATCCAATTCAATTTTGTCTTTTCTCATAAAATATGCAGGATACGTTGCTCTAAGCTCAGATACTTTGATGTTTTTTTCTGAAAGTAACATCAAAAATAAAGCGGTCCCTACAAGAGCATCTCTACCATAGTGACTCTCGGGATAGATAATGCCTCCATTTCCTTCACCACCGATAATCGCATTAGTGTCTTTCATACAGTGTACGACATTAACTTCTCCAACAGAAGCTGCAGTATAACTTCCATGATGCTTGGAAGTAATATCACTTAACGCTCTAGAAGAAGAAAGATTGGACACCGTGTTTCCTGGTGTTTTACTCAACACATAATCAGCGCAAGCAACTAGGGTATATTCTTCACCAAACATGGTCCCATCTTCTGAAACAAAGGCTAGTCGATCAACATCAGGATCAACTACAATTCCAAAATCAGCTTGATGTTCTACTACCGCTTGTTTAATCGCTCCTAAGTGTTTTTCTAAAGGTTCTGGATTATGGGGAAACTGACCGTTTGGTTCACAATAAAGTTCGACTACCTCAACCCCTAATTCTTTTAATAAGGCTGGTATAAATAGACCACCTGTAGAATTCACACCATCAACAACAACTTTAAATCCTTTTGCTCTTATTTTAGCAGCATCCACCAATTTGAGTTTGAGCACTTCATCGATATGTTTTTGAAGATACGATTGATTTTGAGTTTGTACTCCTAAATCATCAACTTCAGCATATGAAAAGTTTTCACTAGCAGCTAATTCTAAAATCAACTCTCCAGCTTTTGCATCGATAAACTTTCCTTTGTTATTAAGTAATTTTAAAGCATTCCATTGTTTTGGATTATGACTAGCAGTTAAAATAATTCCTCCATCAGCATGTTCTAATGGAACAGCAAGTTCTACTGTAGGTGTTGTTGAAAGTCCTAGGTTTATTACATCAATCCCTAATGCAAGGAGTGAATTTACAACAATGGCTTCCACCATAGCTCCTGAAATACGGGCATCCCTTCCAATGACAATGGTTATACGTTTATTAGGATATTTCGATTTAATCCAT
>Ga0181576_10003135_pt1 | contig 12222 bp, 4 predicted proteins | sample 101ome_22_FD_132464 | JGI IMG/M metagenome (GOLD analysis project Ga0181576, IMG submission 132464) | Coastal salt marsh microbial communities from the Groves Creek Marsh, Skidaway Island, Georgia - 101412BT metaG (megahit assembly) | ecosystem: Environmental > Aquatic > Marine > Intertidal zone...
GGATGGATGGATGGATGGATGGATGGATGGATGGATGGATGGATGGATGGATGGATGGATGGATGGATGGATGGATGGATGGATGGATGGATGGATGGATGGATGGATGGATGGATGGATGGAACCACTTCTCGCCTGGCCATAGTCGATGAGACTCACTCTTCCCCTATCGTCCACCAGCACATTGCCCGGGTGAGCGTCGGCCTGGAAAAGTCCTCCACTTCGATGTCCCAGCAACATCTCTCCGTAGGCGGCCCCGACGGAGTCAAGGAGTCTCCGTCCGGCACGTTTGCGGAGCGAAGGAGAGAGACCATCGAGCCGGCTTCGGAGTTCGGGGGATGAGAGGGGAAGTCCCGGGACAAGGTCCATTACCAGCAAACGGGGGGTGACGAGGCGAACGCGGGTGGGGGGGCAGGCGCCGTTGGGGGCAACACCATCGTCCCCAGGGGCGGGGTTGGCGGCGGCGGCCGCCTCCACCGCCGCCCTCGCCGCCGCCGCCGCTGCCATTGTCTTCCCCCCCGGCCGCGCCGCCTCGACCGGCCGCGGCACACGCACTCGTCTTGCCGCGCGGAGCTTGGCCCCCGCCAGCGCGTCGGCCGTCGCCTGGGCTACGCGGGCTTCGCGTTCGAAACAGAACTCGTGCCGGACTGCGGGGAGAAAGAGAGAGAGTTGGGGAGGAAGGGAGGGAAGGATGGACAGAGATAGAGACAGAAACAAGACACACAAATAGACAGAGACAGACGAGCACACACACGCAAACACAGATAACCCCCCACCAGACCGCTCTAGACTCGCTCTGCCCCCGCAGCTCGTCCGCAGCGGAGACCAAATCGAAGTCAAGTTCGAATCGACTCAGCAATGCGCATGCCGCTCGAATTTGAATCAGGTCCCGCGACATGACTCTCAGAGATCCGGGATACTGGATCTTGACGGCCACGGGTCGGACGCGGGTGGGGCTATCCGGGTTGTCCATCTTCCCCTTGGGAGGTCGGCGATTCGGAGTTGAGTGCGCGTGCGGATGCGACGAGTTCGGAGGCGACACCGAGGTGGACGAGAAGGATGCTGATGTGAAGGCGTCGGACGTGGAAGGCGGAGAAAGTGCGGCGAGGCGTTCGGCCCAGTCCTCACGCAGCGACGCGCGGTGGACCTGGGCGACGCTGGCGCTCCCCAAAGGTCGGGCCAAGTCGATCGAAGCAAATACTAGGGGAAGGAGTCCCTCTCCCTTTTCCTCTCCCACTCTGTCTGCGCCCGCTATTCCTGAGCGGCATCTCAGGTCCGCCGCCACGGCGGCGAGCTCTCGCTCCAATGCCTGTCGCGCCCACCGTTCCGGCATCGGAGGCACAGCGTCGCACAATGGCCGCAGCTCGCGGCAGAGCGTCGGAGGGAGGAGGTCCGGGCGGGCCGACAGGAACTGACCGAACTTGAGATAAAATCCTCTCAGGTCCACACAGAGGTCGTGGAGGGTGATTCCCGCCTTGGTGTGATGCTGTTGCCACTCCCGTTCGCGGCGGGCAGCGCGATCGGCGACACGGTCGGCCAGGGCAGCGCGGCGAGCACGGGTGCGGGCGCGGGCAGCGGCGAGGGCGGCCGAAGTGGGAGAGGGGGACGATGTGGAGGGTGAGGAGGGAGAGACGGAAAGTCCCGAGGCGAGCGGGTTTCTCTCGGGTCCCGGCCACCCCCTTCCTTTGCCACCCCGCGCCAGCCAGCCACCTGCGACGACAGCCACCGCCACGTCGGCGCAGGACCGAGCTGCACATCCCGCCGCCGCCAGCGCGTCCGAGACGGCGTCGGGGCCGAATTGTCGCGCCCGGTCGCGCGCTTGCAGGACCTTGTAAGACACGTAGACGCCCCCCGCCCGCGCCCAAAAGACGACGGCGCGTCCGGCAGTCTCGGCGGCCGACGCGAGGCCGGCGGCCTCGCGGGCCTCGGGCGGCGGCACCCACTGGGCGGGGGAGGAGGAGCCGGGTGGGGGCATGGGGATAGGGAGGGGACACGCTGTTCTTTTACCCCGTGTGGGCAAGTGAGGAGGCGACGGCGAGAAATGGACACACGACTGAACCCCACTCTCAAAGGCACCAGGGACGGCTGTGCGTCCCCCTTGAGTCCGCGCGCGCGCCTCCCACGCCTCAAAACGTGAGCCTGCGTGAGACTGAAGAGACCTGAGCAGCAGATCGCAGGCGAGACGACCTCGCGGCGCCACCGTCGAATGGCCGACGGCCTCCGGTAGACAAGCCACGGCGCGCGGCGTCGAGGACGGTGCCGTACCCGCGTCCTGCGACCTCCGCGCGCCCCCTTACCGCTGCCCACCGCCGATACGCACAGCTTTCGACTGGACCCCCGCCGATACCGACCAAAAACGGTCCTCGCCTTCCGCGGCCCGGCCGTGTTCGAGGCCGATGACGCCCGGCGTGTGTGCAGCGGGTGCCGCCAATGTCAGCGCTCGCCGCCCCAACCCCCCCCCCACGACCTAACCGCTCCAACAGCCGTCATGGCCGAATCCGTCGTGGAAAATGCCACCCCGGCTACGGCCGAGCGGGTTGCCGAACTTCGGGCGGCGATCGACGCCCTCGTCGTCAATCCTTCCCTCCGGCCTGGCGGAGTCCCCCTGTCCGGGGCCCCTGGTTACCTCTACAACTTGGGAGCTTTCGCCGACGGGGCCTTCACGCTGATCGCCGCCTTTTTGTGCGTGATGCTGCCGCTGGGCGTGCTTATGAAGATGGCCGGCGGCGCCCGGGGCGCGGCGGGGCCAGCGGGCGAGGCAGGTGCGATGCTCCCCGCCGTGATTGCGGTCGCTGGTGGTGCCGCGGCCTTCTGGGCCGCGGGGTGGGGCGTGGCGCACGGGCCTTGCAACGGAGAGTCAACATACTATGGAAGCATGGCGCCGGCTGAGCTGGCGCCCGACGTTGTCCCCGGCGCTCTCATTGATCCGGCGACGGGCGATGCTGCTGACCCTGCCGACGCTGTCACACTCCCCCCGGCTGCGCGCAACGCCTGGAGCTTTGGCCAGGTCGGCAACGCGGATGCGCCTTGGGGAAGCGAGTACAGCGGGTGCTCCGAGTGGGCTCTGGGGTCGACTGGTGGGGTGCGAATCGGTGGAGACTGGTATGGCAACGCCGACGCGGACTATTTTCGCCGCGGAGACGACGCCGGTCGGCCCTGGCCCGAGGCTACCTTGGCCTTGTGGCGCGCCGTCTACACGACTGTCCTAGTCATCGCCGCCGGGTCCGAGCGCATGGCGCCGATGGCGGCGCTACTGGCATCCCTGGCTCTGGGTGGGTTTGTGCAGCCCGCGGCGGTGCACTGGACGTGGGATCGGCTGGGCTGGCTGTCTTCCTTTGCCGCCGCTTCTCTCGATTCGATCGCGTCCCCCGGGGTGGTCGACTGGGCGGGGGCGGCATCCATCCATGTCGTGGCCGGGGGCGCCGGCCTCGTCCTCGCCGCCCTGGTTGGCGCCCGCACCGGCCGCTTCGTTGCGTCGGGCGCCGCGCCGATCCCGGGCCGGTCGGCGACGCTGCGGTGCCTTGGCGCGTTCCTGCTATGGTTTGGCCACTACGGCTTGCTGATGGTCAGCGGCGACCTCGGCGCGTCGCCCGCACTCGGGGTAGGCCTCGTGGGACGAGCCTGCACCAATGGGACGCTGGCGGCTGGCGTCGGCGGCCTCGTCGGCCTCGCGGCTGGATGGTTCGTCACCCTCTTCGGTATTGGCAGAGAGCCACAAGAGACCTACCGCAAGGGCGTCATCGACCTCGACGCGGCCTGCCAGGGTGTCACGGCCGGGCTCGTTAGCGCTTCCGCCGCCGGACCCCTGGTCCCCGTCTGGGCTGCCGTTGCGTCGGCGTCCACTGGCGCTATCCTTGCCAGAGCCGCGGCCGTCCTCCTCCCATACGTTCGCGTCGACGACCCCCACGACGTCTTTGCTGTTCACGCGGTGGGCGGAGTGTGGTCTCTGCTCTCGGTGGGGCTGTTTGCCGACACAGACCAGACCACTGCGAGGTACCAGGCGTGGTCCGCACTTGCCCGCGCTGCTGGCCCGTTCGACCCATCGGCCGAGGCCGGCCCATTGTCGGCCATCGACGCGGCGGACCTGGCTGCAGGCCCTCCTGGAGGCCTCCTACGAGGTGGGTCCGCCGACGTCTTCGTCGCTAACGCGTTCGGCGCATTGGCCGTCCTCTTTTGGTCCCTCGCCGCCGCCCTTGTCATCTTTGGAGCGATGCGTGTGGCCGGCGTGCTCCGCGTCTCGCCCAGGGACGAACTCCACGGGTACGGCTTCGCCGGACAAGAGGGCAAGAAGCGCAACACGACGGTGGCCCCTGCTCCCAGCGACGAGGAGCAGGGTCTCCTCGTCTCCCCTCCTCCCCTTTCCCCTGCCGCCCGGCAGGACCCCGCTGCCGTTGCTGGCGGCAAGCGTATGGAACGCCGGGCCACCTTCGCACGCGACGGTAAGGTCGCCCCTGCTGATAGCGGCTCTGAGGTGCCCAGCTCGACCGCCGTCCCCGCCACCAGCCGCAGCATGAGCCGTGCCGTGTCCATCGGTAGCCGGCGCAGCGCGGCCGAGGCCAAGTCCCAGGCCATCAGTCGATCCATCTCTATCGGTGCCCGGTCCCGTGCCGCGTCGTCCCGTCATGACGGCGCCGACCGCGCGCCCGTCGACCCTATCGTCGAGTACGATGCCGCCGTGGCCATCCAGTCCGCCTGGCGGGGTAAGCGGGGCCGGGAGGAGGCGGAGGCGGCCAGGCGCGCGTACCACTCGCCCAAGGAAGTGAAAAAGAGGGAAAAGGCGGCTGCCAGGGCCGAAGCGGAAGCCAAAAAGAGGCAGAAGGTGGAAACGAAGGCGGCGGAGAAGGAAGCGAAGGACGAGCGGGCGCGATACGAGAAACGGATGCGGGAAGAGGCGAAGGCGGCCAAGGCCGAGGCGGCGGCTGCGGCGGCGGCGGCGGCGGCGAGTGGCGGCAAAGCGAACGAGAAGAAGGTGGCGGCGGGCGAGGAGGAGGCGGCGGTCAAGATTCAGGCGGCTTTCCGTGGGAAGCAGGCCCGGGACGAGGTGGTCAAAATGCGGGAGGAGAAGGCGCGGGCCGAGGGGGCCGAGGCGTCGGGGGCGGTGACCTCGAGGGGGGGGCCGAGCCGGGGCCGGAGCCTCGCGGCAAGCAGGGCGACGAGCCGGGCCGCGAGCCGGGCGGCCAGCCGAGCTCCGAGCCGGGCGCCGCCCAAGTCCCGCGAGGGGAGGAGCGGTAGGGAGGCGGCGGGTTTCGCCGTCGTCGACGCCGATGACGAGTGAGGGGGGTCGTGAGCAGCCACGAGGTCGGCTGAGACGACCGACTCTGAGGTCCGGGATTCGCTCCCGACCACCTCTCACTATTAGAAGGCCCCTCAGGGGCGGCACCTGTTCCCCCCCGGCGGGCCCCGCGTAACCGCGCGAGGGCCCGCGGCGAGCCCCGAGGGGCGTTCCTCCCCTCCGGGGGCTCTCCCTGTTAGCGAAAGCGAAGGGATAGCGCGGGGGGAGGTGGATGTTGGGCGGGCGAACAGGTGGTCGCCACGTCCGCGTGGAGCGGAAGCGGAGAATAGTTGAGGCCGCACGGGAGAGAAAAACCGAGGGACTCGTCAGCCGGTTCTCGGCCTTTGTCAAGTCACTGGTGGCAGTGGAGGACGAGGACCTTCCGCACCTTGTCGAGGCGAGAGAGAAGGAAGACGGTCGCGTGAGAGGAGGTTGCCAGGTTATTCGCCGGTCGGGGCGCGGCGGCCTCTCCCCGAGCCGGCGCTGCCTATGGTGTTTGTTGCGACCTTCCCGACGACGCTTGACTTCTTTGAGAATCGTCCGAGCTCGCCGTCGAGCGCGTTGATCAAGCAGCTGGGAAATGGGAGTGTTGCCGGGTGCCCGCGCCGCGTCCTGCGCGCCTTGTCCCCTCGCTCGACGGCGCTCCGCCGAGCAGAGGCGGCTCGCCATCGGCTGTTGGCGCTCGCGCACGAACGTCGTGGTCGCGCCGGCCACAGCGGACAACGTCTGGCGTCGCCTCGTTCCCACTGCCGCGCCACACCCGACCCCACCCCTCGCCCTCCTCTCTCTCGCGTGCAGGTCCCACCCCACGTCCTCGAAGCTCGCCCTGCGGCCCTTATAGACAAGCTCCGCCGCCTCTTCCTTGTCTTCGAGCCCGACGGAGTCGACGGCACCGTCCCCTTCCACGCCTGCCTGGCTCTCCTGCGCGTCCTCGGCTTCAACCCATCCGAATCCGACGTGCTGCACTGCTGCAGCGTTCACGCCGACCTACTGCCGGCGTCGTGCTCGCAGACGCCCGCGTCGGCCGCCGCCCAGGGCCTCCCGGAGGCGCGCGTCCGACAGGCCGGACGGATGACGTTCGCCGACTTCTCTGTCGTGTGGGACGAGTTCGCGCGTGGCAGCAGCGCTCGCGTCGATCGTCACCTCCTGGAGATGGCATTCGAGGCGTTCGACCTCGACGGGAGCGGAGATGTCGAATTGGCGGAGATGGCCGTCGTCCTCCGAACGCTTGGCTCTCCTCCTTTGACAGAAGCGGAGATCGAGACCTTCTTCCGGTTTGTCGACGCCGACGGAAGTGGAGGCCTCGACCTGTCTGAGTTTGTGCGGTTCTTCTCGGACGAGCTGGCCGACTCCGAGGGCGCCCGTCGTGCCTTCTCGACGCGACTCCAGCGGGCGGAGCTGCAGCCGTCGGTGGCGAAGGAAGCGCCCAAGCGCATCCCCTCGCTGCGCCAGTCTGTGTCGTTCAAGGCGCGGCTGGCGGGGACCGCTGCGGCCGACGTGTCGCAGAGGACGGTGTCGAGAGTTGCGTCCGGCATGCACCGCGTCGCGTCGTTGGCCTTCAACCAGCCGACCTTCTCGGGCGTGGCCGGAGAGATGGTCTCCAGAGCCGAGCTGCGGGATGCGCGGGCTGCTGCCATGCGGGCGGCGGGCACTGGGGAGGGGAGCAGGTCGCAAGGCGTCGCTACAGGGACGACCGGGGCCGGCGCTGCCGGGTCCTCAACGAGGGCCGGAGCCCTGACGCCCGTGGCCGACGGCGTTATCTCGGGCGGTCCTCCTGGCGGAGACAAGCGCGTCGGGCGGAAGATACTCAAGGCCATAACTGGCAAGGGTTTTACCCAGCCCGAGGATGAACAGTGGAAGGACGCCTCCTTCATCTTTGGATCTGGGTCCCTCCTCCCCGCCGCCGTTCACGGTGCCGATGGCAACGACGGCATAGTCGTCACCCAGACCAACGCCGATGGCGCGCAGCCCGTTGGCCGGTCCTCCAGCGCGTCATCCTCAGGCCGGAGTCGTGGATCAGCCAGGGAACCCATGGTGGGCGTCCTGGGGTCAGCGGTGGGCCGCCAACGTCGGTCGACGGCGGGGGGCGACGAGACGTTCGACTTGGGGGCAGACCGGGCACGGTCTCAAAAGGGAGAGTCGACGTCGTCCGCTTCCCCTGCCGATGGTTCCGCCCGCGGCTCGGGGACGGGGACTGGGGAGCCCCCTGGCGGTGGCGCCCGAAAGACGCGGCCCCGCGGCCCGACGTGGCAGCCCCGGCCACCCTCGACTGCGGCCCCCGGGACCCCCGGCGGGGCGGGTGGGGGCACGTCGGCGTCGTGGGTCGAGAGCGCCTCGGATGTGCGTCTCGTTGTTGATCCTTCGGAGGCGGGCGGTACCTCTGGCGCGGGCGACGCTGGAGAGGACTCGGGCGAAGCTCCCTACCCTGGGCCCCTCGGCACCGTGGGGGAGGGCCGGGACTCGCCCGAAGCGCCCCATCGGGACACGCCCGAGCCCGGGCGGCCGTCGGCCGCCCGGTCCCTGTCTGAGTCCGCGTCGCGGTCGCCCGATGGCGGGGATGAGGGAGGGGGGGCAGAAGGCGCGGGGCGCGGAGCCCGGGCCCTAAGCCAGGCGGAGTCGACAGCCGTACGATGCGGCGAGTCAGCGGGCCGCGCCGAGCCTGCGTCCGGGGCCCCCTCGGCCCGGGAGGTGCCCTCAGACGGCGACGACGACGACTCGCCCGACCGCCCCGAAGGGCGCGGCCCTGCCCGCGTCGTCGGCATTCTTGCCCGTGTCTCTGGAGCTCTCTCCGACTGGGGCTCGCGCCGCGGCTCCCCCCGTATATCGGCCTCGGGCCGAAGCGTCGTCCACCCGCATGAGAAGCCGCGGCCGGGAGGTGGCGAGCCCCTCGACCGGGGAAACTCGGATAACAGCCGTGGCGCGTGGATGCCCGCCCTCAGTGGCGGGGACGGGGCCCCGTCCGGCGGCTCCTCCATCCACGGGGCCTCCCTCAAACTCAAGCGTGCCCTGTCCATTGGCATCCTCCGCCGCAAGTCTCGCCGGGATAGGGCTGACCAGCTTATGGCGCCGCCGGGCGACGCTGCCCTGACTGCCCTCGGGGATGTCCGTGTGGGGGATGAGATCGCCCGTCTTTTGGCAGACGTCTACCTCCCCGCCGTTGTCCCTGACGGGAGGGGGCCTCCCCTCCGCAGCCCCGTCGGGGCCTCCTCCGGGGCGACGCGGCGGGGGGACGGACCCGTCAATGGTGGGAGGGAAGATCCTCGCCCCAGCTTCGAGACGAGCTTCGCTGAGCGGGGCGGAGCTTCGGGGCAGGGCGGGTGGGAGAACGCGGGCCTGGCTCCACCGGCTTGGGCGACGAACCGGCCCGCGGCGACCGGCCTTCAGTCGTTCCCGTCGTCGAGCGCTGTCCATTCGGGCCGGTTCCCGGGGCAGCCTGGGAACAATGCAGCCGACCGCGATTCGTCGCCGAGCGCTCCCTCGAGGGCCGACTCGGCGGCGCAGGCGGGAGCGGGGCTTGGGGTCCTGGCGGTGGGAGCGGTGTCGGCGTCAAACCGCTCGATGGGCACGGGTGTGGGCACGACGAGCCGCGGCGCTGCCAAGTCAGCACGGGCTGACGTTACTGGTAGCCCTGCCGCCGGCGGGGCCGTCGCGGGCTTATCCTCGGGCCTCGTGCCCCTCGAGGACGCGGTCGTGCGCCGCACCCGCAGCCAGGGGATTCCCCGCGGCGTCGTCCTCGACATCGGCAGAAAATTCGACTTGACTCCCATGGGTGCCGACGGCGTCGGCTCCCTCGCCCTCGCGGCCTCCGCCCGCGCTTCCTCTATTGCCGCTTCTGTCGGTCTACCCCCCCGCCCCGACCTCGACCCAGCCGAGAACCCCCCCACGTGCACGGCCCACGGCCGCCACTGGGCCGTTGCTCGCGTCCGTCCGCCGCTAGATGACGTCGAGGCGGCGTCAGCGGTCGACGGCGTCGTGTTCGATCCGCGATCTCCCGTCGTCCGCTCGACGTGCGCTGCCGCCGGTATGGCTTCGGCCCTCGCCGCTGAGGCCGCCCGTGACCGCGTCCTGGCGCGGATGCCCGCTGGCCCGAACGGGATCGATCGGTCGGCAACCCTCGTGATGACGCTGACCCCGGACGATCCGGACCACCCTGACGTGTGCGCCGCCGACGCCGCTTGCCTCTTCTGCCCGGAGACGGAGCGGTGGCGGTCGGCTTGGGGGGGCGGGGCCTTTCCTCTACCGACTTCCCTTGGTGGCGGAGGGAAGGCAGGGGCGAAGCTGGCGGGGGCCGCCGACAGCAAAGGCAGCGGCAGGTACGACGGCGGCGACCTGAGGCGCCGTGGCGGCCGCTTTTCCCGGCCCTCGTCGGCCGCCCACTCGTCCGTCGTCGTCCCGTCGCAGCAGGGCGTTGACGGGTCGCCCGAATCGGGTCCCGGAGCCGCTGGCGACGCGACGGGATCTCTCCGTGGTGCTCGCCCTGGCCCCGCCGGCCTCCCCTCCCTCCAGCTCCCTTCCATCGGCCCACCGCGCACTGTCTCGTTCGGCGCGACGGGCACCCCGCAGCCCTCCCCGGCCCCATCTCCCTCTGCCCTGCTGCTGGACATGTTCGCGGCCGCCGGCCTCCCTCCGCTGCCGCGCATCCAGTGGCCGGGCCGGAAAACGGCCCACTTTGCCCGGGGAGGGCAGGCTGCCGCCCTCGCCAGCGCCTCACACGCGGCCGGCAGCTTCGGCCGCGACAGCCGCGCCGGGACGGGGACGTCCTCGGGGGATGGGGATCTCGTCCCTGGTCGGGGCGTAGGCGCAGGCGGGGGCGGAGCCGGGGTCCGTGGCAGCCTCGGCCGGCTCGGCAGCGGTGTCAGCGCTGGGGGCCGGGGGCCGCGGGGGAGCGCCTCCTTCCACCCGGACAGCCGCTGGGCGGGGGCGTCGGGCAACCTCGTGGCTGCCCCCGCGCTCCGTGGGTCCGGGCCCGGGCGTCTGGCGTCGTCGTCGATGACGGGCGACGTGGTAGCCGCGCGCATTGCCGGGCGCGGAGCGGGCCGGGGCCCATCGTCCCAGGACGATCGCACGACGGCGGCCGGCGGCAGGCGGTCCCCCTCCACGTGGCTCAGTCGCCTTGTCGCTGGCCGAGGGTCGCGCGCCGAGACCTCGTCCCCTGGCGCCGCCGGCTCTGTCTCCACCCCAGACGGAACCACCCAGCGCAACGGGAACGGGACCGGGGCCGACGGGGCCGATGGGGCGTCGACGGGCGGCGGGGCCCCCGCGGGGGGCGGACCCGCCCTCACCAAGGCCCCCTCTGGCCCCGCCCCCTCCTCGACCCCGGGCCAGGCGGGCAAGAAGACTCGGTTCGCCTCGCACGACGAGGAGCATCTTGTGTCGTCGCGGCGGGGGGCGGTGCCGGGAGCCTGAGGGGTCCTCGGATCGTTTCTCGACGCCTCAGTGCGCGTGGAGAGAGAGAGAGAGGGAGGGAGGGGGCGAGAGGGAGAGGTCGACCCTGTCGAGTGGCAACGCGCCTTTTCCCCCCACCCCCAGCCCCGTGTCAGACCGCGGTGAGGAGGCGGCGGGGCCGCGCCTGGGGCCGTCCCCCCCGCTGGCGCACGCCTCGCCAGACGAACACAGCCCAGGCGCCTCCCGCCTGTGGTCGCCTAACAGCCTACGCAGAAATGGCCGCCGACTTTGCCGGAGCCGTCGACCTTTACAGTCTCGTCTTTGTGCTGAGCTCCCGCGGTGATACGCTCATTCGCCGCGATTTTCTCGGGGACGGGGCCGAGGTCTGCGTCGAGGCGAGGAAGACGAGGGGGACGGTCCGTGCCGCCGCCCGACGCGGTGGGCGTCCTGGCCATTGGTCCCACGCGCTCCCCGGTCCACTGCAACCAGCCGAATCACCCCCCCGCCGTGAGTTTTTTTCGTGTCGCAGGAGGTGCACCGCGAGCTCCGCCGCCACGTCGCCGCCGGGACGGACCCCCCCCCCCTCATCGTCCTCCCCGAAACCGCCAGGCTCGCGTGCGTCGTCCGCCGCGGCGGCCTCGCCTTCTGCCTGATCCCCGCCGTCGGCTCGAGCCCCTCCCCTGCCCTCGCGGTCGCGTGGCTGTCGAGTCTCGCGGCGCGCGCCCGGGACGTCCTCGGTGGCCTCGATGAGGCGCGGTGCCGGAGTGGCGCCGAGACGCTGCACGCGCTGATCGAGCGATCCTGCGACGGCGGGATCCCGCTGCAGGGCAGCAGCGTCGGCGAAGCCGGCGGGTGGGGAGAGGGGTGGGCCGAGGGGTGGGAGGGGGAGCTGGCCGGTGGGGCGGCGGCGGCGGCGGCCGCCGCCGCCACCGCGGCTGGCAGCGCCGGATGGGCAGGCCTCGCGGGTGCCGCAGCCGGCGCCGCCGCCGCCGGCCTCGCGGGCGCAGCGGTCCGTGCCGCGCCCGGTGCCGCATCGCGCCCGCTCGGCGGCGGCACCGTCGACGCCGCCGGCGCTCCGACATCGTCCCCCCGCGCCGGCGCGGCGGGGGGAGCCACATCGCCCGGAGGCGCCGCCCCTGGGGGGGAGGTGTTTGTCGATGTGGTGGAGAGGCTATCTGTGCATCTGAGCGGCACGGGAGCAGTGGAGACGTCGTTTGTGGACGGAGCAGTCCACGTCAAGAGCTTCCTGCGGGCCTCAGATGCGTGGAGTGGTGGGGCGGCGGCTGGGGGGGATGCGGTCACGGGGGGGGGCGCTGGGGCAGGGGGCTCCGGCGCCCCCGCCAGGGGCCCATCGCTGGTGCTCGGCCTACCCACGACCCTGCGGGTGCGGAGCTGGGGCGATCCCGCGCCGGGGCCGGGGGAGGAGGAATGCGTTCGACTGGACGACGCGGTCACGGGGGGCGGGGCGGAGCCAATGCTGGCTGTCCCAACCGGGGGAAAGGGAAGGGGAGCCGCCCCCCCCCCCCCCCCCGGCCCCGGGGCCGCGCCCGGCCCCCCCCCCCCCC